>Ga0075480_10001145_pt1 | contig 16652 bp, 16 predicted proteins | sample DEB08_DNA_7_FD_81590 | JGI IMG/M metagenome (GOLD analysis project Ga0075480, IMG submission 81590) | Aqueous microbial communities from the Delaware River and Bay under freshwater to marine salinity gradient to study organic matter... | ecosystem: Environmental > Aquatic > Marine > Coastal ... | reverse complement strand
AAGAAGCAGGTACAGGTGAAGCAGGTACAGGTGAAGCAGGTACAGGTGAAGCAGGTACAGGTGAAGCAGGTACAGGTGTCCTCTGCGCCGAAGGATGGCTATGAGTGGCAATGGGTGGTGCCGATGGCGAGGGCCTACTAGGAGATGGCGGCGTGCGAGGTGCTTGCATAGCTGGTGCTTGCATAGCTGGTGCTTGCATAGCTGGTGCTTGCATAGCTGGTGCTTGCATAGCTGGTGCTTGCATAGCTGGTGCTGGCGTGGCAGATTGCGATGATAAACTTGATCCAGAAACTATAGGTATTCTAGCAACTAATTGTATTTCTTCACTTTGTGAATTATTATTTGTATCTCTTTCATCTTTATTAATTATCTCCTTTGAATCTAATTTATAGCGACATACTGGACATTCTGCCTTTTCTTCTGATAACCATTTTTTTATTCCATCACTATTAAATATATGTTTACATGGTAATTCTATTACTTCTTCATTATCTTCAAAATTTATATGCATTATTGGACACATTTTATTTTCATAACTATCACTACTATATTTTATTATTTTTAATTGTTCATTTCCTTTATCTGATAATACAGTTTTATATTTTTGTTCTTGTTCTTCAAAACTTTGATTTAATATTGATGATATGCTGTTTTCACCCATTATACTATATAAAAATTGTCTCATTGCTATAGGTCCATATATTTCTTCTACTATATTATTAATATTTTCTACATTATTTGTATCTATATTATTTAAATGTATTACATTTAAAAAATCCAATAAATTTTCTCGATTCATTATTCTTCTTGATATTTGACCTATTTGTCTTGAATTATTAAAATTATTTGTATTATTTGTATTATTCATTATACTGTATTATACTATAAATAATATTTTTAATTTATTTGTATTGTATTATTTATATTTAGTATTTAAATTATGTAAAGTAAATATTAAATTTTATATATAATTTATTTTTTACCAAAACCATCCTTTTTTAACAACTGGTTGTTCTTCTTTTACTAGTTGCTCAAAATCTTCTTTTACTGTTAATTCATCAATAATTGTATTATGCGCCCAATTGTATCTATCATTATCTAGTTGTTCTAAGAAAAAAATCCATGGAGTACAATCTTTAAGAGCCTCCATTCCTTTTTCACAGAAGTTATTTAATAGCAGTGCACTAAATCCTGATAACATACTAGTATTAGGGGTACTAGATAGTGTTGGAAATCCTGATGTTGAACGTAGATTCCAAAATAGAATATGTGGAACAGGATATGGAACTTTATAAGATGTTTTTAGTCCTGCTTCAAAAAATTCTTTTTTAATTAAATCATGCATATTTTTTGCATTTTCATCTGCTGCATCAATTTGCATATCTGAAAATACTACTAGCACTAGATCTGATATTTCACTTGGTTTAATATTTTTTTCTACACATGCTTCTAAAACTAGCCTTAGTGCAGATACAAAATTTGTAGTCATTCCCCATTCTGAAGTTCGAATTTTATCTACCATCTCAGTTAAAGATTTTTCATTATCTAAATTAACCCACTGTGGATTAGCACTAAAAGTTATTACTCTTCTACCTAATTTTGATTTTTCAGCTACCCTACATCCTAGCCCAACTGCTGCATATAATGCATTATCACTGGACATTGAACCAGATACATCTACCATAGCAATAAAATTTGATAGATCGCCTAACTTTTCCCCCAATTTATCCCATTGAAGATTAACAGTATCCTTTGTTGCTTGTGGAACATTTTTATTTGTTGAAATTGTAATTGCTTCTTTTACTAATTCAGCCATATCACAAACTGATCCTTTAATACTAGTTTTTCCCATTGCACATTTTTGAATATAATCTTTATAATTTTCTCTACATTTTAGTCTGTCACTATCATATCCTCTACTTTTACCCGATTTTGTTATATATTGAAATGCATTCTTTTGTCTAGTTAATGTTAAACTAGTTATTGACTTTTCAAAATTAATTGAACCCCAAGTTCCATTACATTGATTAATTTGTGGTGTTTCTAGTTTATGATTAAGTGATGAAAGAAGTTGTCTGTAATGTGTAAGACACTTTCGATCACTTGCACAAGTACTTAATAAACTTGCACCTGCTGGAGCTCGCCATTCAGAATAGTATTCCTTTGCAATGAATTTTGCAATCCATCCAAACTTTGCTGATTTCTCTCTTGGTAACCAACGTGCTAGTAAAGATGGATGTTCTGCTTCTGCATCTTTTTTTAGACTTTTTACTATATATTTTACTATTTTATCAAGGTATACATGATTTGAATGCATATCATTTTTTTTATAAGGAAAATAATTTAATTCATCCTTTAAATGATTTAAAAAATATTTAAAATCTTTCCAACTTCCATATCCCTGTTTACATTCTAAATCTACACATGAAATTAAAGCCTTTTCTGCTAGACTTAAACATACATCATTTTTTTCACCAAGAATTACCCACTGTCTAAGTAGATTGTAAAATAAATTATATTCTCCTTTTCCACTTATAATATCACGAGTGTGTAGCATCATACGATAAAGAATTGATGCATATTTCATTTTTTCTTCACTTACTAGTTCTGTTCCATTGAAAACATAATCTAATAGTGAATAATATCTATTTGATAATGATTTTTCTACTTGATTATTATTTGTTCGTATTAATTGATATGATAATTGCAGTATCTTCTCCTCCATATTTTCTGACCATTCATATTCATTATGTCCCTTCTCACCGACCTGGACTGGTGTTGTTGTGTCTAGTGCAGATACTAAGCTAGTCATATTACTCTTATTTTTATATAATACCTTTAAGTTCTTTTACGTCTTGTTTTTCGTATTTTACTATTAATATTTATACGTCTAGTATTATCTTTCCTTATTGTATTTTTTTCAGTATATATCATAAATAAACAATTTATATCATTAAATATACATACTGTATCATTAAAATTTATATCATCTATATTTTTTATTGATGTTAAGTAATTTTCTGTTATATCATTATCATTACAAAAATCTAATACTTTATCTGAATCTAAAGTAAAATTATATTTTAATAAGTATGTTAATTTATATTTAATATTTTCATTATTTTTTATTAATTTTATTAATAAATCTTTTTTTAAATTCCCATCTTCTATATAAATTATATCTTCTTTTATAGATACCAGTTTATTTTCCAAATTTACATAAAAAAAATTTATTTTTATATTTGATACTTTTTCTTTATAAAAATCATTATATTTCTCTTCTTTTTCTTTATATTCTTTAATCCATAAATCATCTATTGTTTCATCATCCATATTATTAAATTTATATATAATCTAATAATAATACTAACTTATTAATAATCTTCAATATATTCATACTCTTCTGACTCTGATCCATCTGAATATTCTTCTTCTTCTTCATCTTCTATCCATGCTTCTGCATCTAATAGACTTGGTAATCCATAAAATTCTGACCTGTCTCCTAAAAATTCTATATCAATATCTCTATATTCTTGCCATTTTTTTAACATTTGTTCAAATAGTTTTTTACATTTATCTGCATCTCTTTTCATATTCATTATTTTTAATTTTTTCATATTTTCTGTTTCTGCTCCATAATTTATAATTACTTTATTTGTGTTTTTATCTTTTGATAATACTACCCATCCCGGTGCTACTGTATTTTCGTTTTTCTTTACTGGCTTATTTTCTTTATCTTTTACTACATTTGCAAAATTTAATGTATTTTCTTTTTTTACTATTTTTTTATTATTTAAACTTGGATAATTTTCTTCAGTTAATGTTGGAATTTTTTCTTTTGGTTTTTCTTTAATTTCCCTAAATATATTTTTTGTATATGATCTATTTTTTGGTGATTTTCTTTCTACTTTTTTTGATTTTTTTTCAAGAAAAAGATTTACTTCTTTTCTTTCATCTGGTTTTAAGCTATCAAATCTTGTATTTTTTTTCATTTCCTCTTTTTGTGTTGTTTTAAAAGTATTGCGTGATTTGCTATTTTTAGAAGTAGGCATTATAGTTATTTGTTATTTCTATTTATATAGCCTTCTTTTATACTATTCAATTTTCTACTTATTCTATTAATTTAAATAGTCATTTTGCTACTGTGTTCTTATCATTTTTTTGATGTTATTTATATTTTTAGTTATTTATTTAAAAAATTGAAATGCTTTTTTCTGCTATTAGGTTCAGTATCAAAACACTCAGAAAACTATCATGTCTTCTTCCAACATGAACAACACTCTTCTTGCAAAGTCCGAGCCTAGCATTTGCATCCCTCGGACTTTCCCCAACATCACCTGGCAGATGGTCAAATATACATTTGAACAGCTCTTCGGTGTGGGGTGTATCCGGCGAGTGGATATGGTACACAAGACTACTCCTTCTGGCGAAAAGTTCCAGCGCGTCTTTGTTCACTTCAAGGAGTGGAATGATGATACTCAGACACAGAGTATTCGTCAGAAGCTCCTTGATGGCGAGGAAATCAAGCTCGTTTATGACGACCCTTGGTTTTGGAAGTGCAGTGCTAGTCGTGTGGCTAAGCCTGAAAGACGCACTCCTGCTCCCAGGGTCTCCTCTACTCCCTTCATCAAAACCGATTAAGGTGATGAGAACTCGCCAAAGAAACCCACTCAAAAGGCTTCTACTCGTCGCTCCAATGCTGAGTCGGCCAAGTCCTATGATGCCAAGGCTAAGGCTAGCCTTGGTCCTAAGGGACGTAGGAACTACTCACCCAAGTATCGTCCTGTAAAGGATGAAACTGAGGATCTTCCTCCTCTTCAGCGAAGCGATACAGAACACCCACCTACAAACGAGGAGTAATCCTCCCCACGGGTTCTTAGGATTGGTTAGGCACAAAAAAACAAAAAAACAAAAAAAACAAAAAAACTAAAAATACAAAAAAATTAAGAGAATTAGCCCAATAGGGGCTTTTTCTCATTTTTATTTTTTTTGTATTTTTTTATAAAATTGAAATACTTAATACCATATATTAATATATAACTCAAAATGCCTGAAACTCGTGCTCAGAAGAAAACTAATCAAGCTGCTCTTGATTCTATTACTTTAACTAATAACCAAAAACCTATTTGTAGATTTGGTGAAAAATGTTATAGAAAAAATCCCCACCATCGCCAAAATTTTATCCATGATACTGACCCAATTTGCCCTTGTGGTGGTGGTCAATCTTGTATAATTGATCGTCGCAATGTTGGTGATTGGATACATGAAGATGATGTATTTAGAACTTTTAATATTCCTCTTAGAACTTCATGTATGCAACCTTATACTTCACAACAAGATAAAGCTTTGAAACATGCCATGAATGGATTTGATAGTGTTGTTAATACACAACCACAACTCTCTTTATGGGAACGATGGTCTATTGATGGAGAGATAACGCATGATTATGAAGCTGAAAAAAAAGATTACGATGAGCAAATGAATGATTAAAATCTATGTACTATTAATTTCTTTACATCATCTGTTAAAAATTCTGATTTACTATTAATCATAAAAATATCTCCCCATCCTTGACAATTTGTTTCTAATTCTACAAAACCATTTTTTTTTAAATAATTTACTATTTCTCTCTCTTTATTATATTCATCTAATTTTAAATTTTCTATTTCTATATCACTCACTATATTATATTCATCTAATTTTAAAATTTCTTTTAAAATATTTCCTATATTTCTATTATTCTCAAAACCTATTACATCTATAAATACTTTTTCAAAATTTATTGATTTTACTACATTTAATTCTGAACCCTCTACATCTATAGATAAGTAATTTATATTTAATATATTATATTTATCTAATATTGTTTCTAATCTTTCTGTTTTTATTAATTTTATTCTTTTTAATTCTTCTATATTTTTTAATTCTTCTGTAGTTTTTAATTCTTCTTGTAATTCAATATCTACTCTCATTTTTTGCATATCTGAATAATTTTTTTTTATTCCAGATAGCATTTCAAATTTATTATTTAATATAATAAATTCTATTAACTCCTCTTTATCACTTATTACTGTTTTTATATTTATTGATTTTTTTCTATTACTTTCTAATCTTTTATATACTTCTTCTATTGGTTCTATATTTATTCCTCTCCAATTATTTGTGGTTTCAAAATATAATGTATTATTTATATCTACTCCATCATAAGCACCTACATCTACAAAAACTCCTTTTTTATATCCTTTAAATATTGCATTTTCTAGATTTCTATCTTGATTATATTGACTATAATATTTATTTTTTTCCCCTACATAATTTTCTATATTTTTAAATCTTTCAACTTTTTCATAATCTTCCCACATTACTAATATTGATTTTTTTTGTATTTATATTTATTTGTTAATTATATATTGTTTATATAATGACCAAATTAATTTTAGATAAATCTGAACTATATATTTCTTTTCTCAATAGTTTTGTTGATTCTGGATGGAAGGGTAAATGGGATATTAATAACTCTTCTATTATTGTTAGTAATATTAAAAATATTACATTAGAAGAATATATTAATACTAATGGTTATTTAAATTATTATATGGCTTTACGTTTAGCTTTATGTTTAGGACAGCAAATTGCTTTATTGCAACAATTTAATAAAGCTATTTTATCTTTATCATTATCAGATATTATTATTTTCAATGATGATTGGTTTTTTCTTAAAAATATTAATGAATTATATGATCTAGATGAAAATTCTTATATTTATTTAACTACACCTATTAAACCCAATGTTTTCTCCTCACCAGAAATTAAAAATATTACTAATTTACCTATTAATTTATACTTTTCTTCTATTTACTATACTTTAGCTTTACTTTGTATTTATTCTTTAAATATAACTGATGACCTTTTGACTATTAATAGTAGTAAATTATATTTTTTATTAAAAAGATGTTTGAATCCTAATCCTAATGAGCGAATATTTATTTTAATTTAAATACTTTATTTATTATATATAATTAATGTCTATTGTTACACTTAAAAAAAATTCTAAACGTTTTCAAGATAAAATTTCTGGAAAACTACAAGGTTTTTCACTCAATGGAGGATATAGAAATCAAGGTTGGATTGGACAAGACACATTAGGCAGACATATTTCTTATACTCCTTTTAGAGGTATTGCTCCTATTGGACATGGAGGTACTGATGGTCATTATGTTATTAATGTTGTTCAGGGTGGTTCTAATTCTTCTAATGATCATACTATTATTAAACGCTCTACTATGAATACCAAAGGTCACTTATTTTCTACTATTGATTATCCCACCTCTATTTTTAATACATCTTGTAGTTCTAATAAGTGTAAAACTATATGGGTTAAAAAATTTTGTCCTGAACAGCGTAGTCAAGGTATTTATATCTATGAAAAATCACAAAAATTTGTTTGTGTTGTCATTAAACCTAATATATGTATTGATAAAATATACTGTAAAGATGAAAATAATATTGATATAATTAAATCTGATCGTCGCTCTTATTGTAAATATGGATATTATCGAATTGGTGGAAAAAAAATATATAGAAGGTCATATTCTAAAAATTTTAATCCATTACCTATGTCTTCTTCTCAATATACTAAAACTGCATTAATGACTAAAAATAATTTACCTACTCCTCCTTGTAAAGCTAGTTATCCTCCTGTTATTAATCATATTGGTAATTGTAATCTTAATTTTAATTCTCCTCAAGATGCTATTAATGCTGGAGTTTTACCACTAGATTGGATGAATTGTAAACCATGTTCTAAAAGTGCTAGACCTTACACTACTACTTTTAATAGCTATCCTCTTCAATGTAATATTTCTATTAAAAATTTTAATTGTCAAGAGTTAGCTAATCTTGATGGTCAATTTATTAATAATTTATGTCCTCCTCAACCTCAACCCGTTCCACCTCCTCCGACTCCTCCGACTCCTCCTTGTGATTTTTTTACAAGAGATGAATTACTACTTGCTATTGCTGACTGGGTTGCCGATAGAGATGCTGCTACTCTAACATATGGTCTTATTAGTAGTTGGAATGTTTCTTGTGTTACTGATTTTAGTTTTATATTTTCTGATCAAAATGCTCCTGGTTTTGGTACTGATCCTAGAGATAATGTTAATCCATGGGATACTAGTAATGTTATAAATATGGCTGGAGTTTTTCAGAATCAAGCAAATTTTAATAACTCTCTAGATAATTGGGTTACTGATAATGTTACTAATATGAGTGAGATGTTTATTAATGCCACTATATTTAATCAACCTCTTAATAGTTGGAATGTTAGTTCAGTTACTAATATGAGTTATATGTTTACTAATGCCCGTGAATTTAATCAACCTCTTAATAGTTGGAATGTTAGTTCAGTTACTAATATGAGTTTTATGTTTGCGATAGCCGATAAATTTAATCAACCACTTGATACTTGGATTGTTAGTTCTGTTACTAATATGGAGAATATGTTTAATAGTGCCCGTATATTTAATCAACCTCTTAATAGTTGGAATGTTAGTTCAGTTACTAATATGAGAAATATGTTTACTAATACCAATGAATTTAATCAACCTCTTAATAGTTGGAATGTTAGTTCAGTTACTAATATGTCCGCAATGTTTGCGATAGCCGATAAATTTAATCAACCACTTGATACTTGGAATGTTAGTTCTGTTACTAATTTTGACGATATGTTTAATAGTGCCATTGTATTTAATCAAAATATTCGTACTTGGGTTGTTCAAATTACAGATCGTTTATTTGGTATGTTTCTAGATGCTTCAGCTATGGATGTTGTATATAATGGAGTTCCTGGATATGCAGCTACCCCTACGATTGACTTTTTTAATCAATAATTAAAGTATTAATATATATTAATAATGTCTATTAATACTTTGAAAAAAAAATCTAAACGTTTTCAAGATAAAATTTCTGGAAAAGAACAAGGATTTGCTATTAATGGAACTTTTAGAAATCAAGGTTGGGTTGGACAATCTTCTATGGGTAGAACTTTAGCTCATACTCCTTTTCGCGGTATTGCTCCTATGGGTAATGGTGGACATCAAGGTAAATATCGTATTAATGTTATTGAAAGTAATGGAACTTCAATAACTAATAATTCTACTATGGTTAAACGCTCTAATATGAATACTAATGGTCATTTACTAGCTACTGTTGAACACCCTACCTCTGTTTTTGTTAATGATTGTAGTGGTCAATGTCAAAATATTTGGGTTAAAGATTTCTCTCCACTTAATAATAGTCAATCAACTTATATTGATAATACCGCTAGAAATAATATTAAAGTTTTAATTAAACCTAATGCTGGAATTCACCATCTTATTTGTGATCCCACTATGCCTGAGTATTGTTCTGGTAATGGTCATCATATTGGAGGTAAACTTATTCCTAATAAATTTTATACTAAAGAACTTAATTATTTAAAAAAAGGTGGTTCTGACTATATTAGAACCGCTTTAATGACTAAAAATGATTTGCCTACTCCTCCTTGTAAAGCTAGCTATCCTCCAAAACTTAATCATAACTCTACATGTCAAATTAATTTTCAAACTCCACAAGATGCTATCAATGCTGGAGTATTATCTCAAGACTGGATGAATTGTGACCGATGTGGTAGAGCTGCTCGTCCTTATACCACTACTAATGGTAAATTAACTGATTTAGAAAGTCAAATGTCTCAACGTAATATTGGTCAAGTTAATTTATGTAAAACTGATGGCCAAAAAATATGTAGTAGTTGTGGAGGTAAGTTTCCCGGTGGTGTTCCTGATATTATTCCTATTACAGAATGTATTATTAAACAATCTCTCTGTGTTAATTTTACTCAATGCCCATCTAATGTTACTGTATTACCAAATGAATTCTCATATAATAATATTCCTTTAACTACTAATAAAAATATTATACAAGCACGAATTGAGATTGGACCTGCATTCCTAGTAAATAATCCATGGGGACCAGTTACAAATGGACCTAATCCATGGTTTTCACAATTAAGAATGAATTCTAATAATGATGGTATATTAATATCATATGGAACTAAAATTAGTTATATTGATCCTTTAGGTAAAGGATTATATGTATATTCTACTTCAGATAATGGCAATTCTTGGGTTTCTTTTAATATGGAGGATATTATTTTAGATAGACCTAACTCGCCCTCCATCGGTGATCCATACTGGTATGCTTGTACCGCTACTAGTTGTGCTGGTGATGGACTTAAACTCGTTGCTGTGGCTGGAGGTGATGTCGCGCTTTTTGGAAATGGTCTGGTAAATCCTGACCCACCGCCACCCACACGTGATATACTTGGTCTGGCTACTATATTTTCTTCCACTAATGGTACAAATTGGTCTAGAGTTACAGCATTTGAAAATTTAGTTAATGAAGCCGGTACCACTTTGGGAGGTACCGTTGCGTCTGGTAGAATGAATGTCTCTCCTATTACTAGTATTAATGTTATGGATAATAGTCTTAATCAAGGTGGAGATTTAGTCTTAGTCACTAGAAGAACTCCTGACAATCTTGCACCTAATAATTTATTAAATGTTCCTATTATGTGGGAACGTCGTCCAGGTGGGGTATGGATATTAGCAGGTACTCTGGTACTTCCCAACACCCATCCCATTTATAATGCTTTATTGGTAGCTGTTCCAAAAAAATTGCGGAGACCTACATTTGTTGGCACTGAGGAAAATCCTGGAGTAATTGTTCTCGCAGATTCTCCATCTATGATTTATATTATTAATATTAATATAGTTATCAGTATACTTGATATACAAAATGGCTGTGATAATCCTATACAAGTATCTAATACTGGAAATATTGAATGTGTTGCATGCTCTGAAAATGGTGATATTGTATTTTTTGGAACTTCTGATGGTCAAATAATACACATTAATATTTATTTTAAAGATGAAGCTAATATTATAAAACAACTTTCCCAAAATAAGAGATTTACTGTTCCTGGAGGTAATACAATTAAAGATATTACTTGCGATACTACTGGTGAAACTGTAGCAATTACTACCGATAATGGTAAAATATATATTTGTAGTGATATTGCTAATTTAGATACTCAAACTAAAGAATATATATGGGAAGGTGTAGATGGAGAAGTCTGTAGTGAATATAATGTTTCTATACATAATGATTTATTAAATATTCTCCCTGGCGGACAACTTCTTACTGCTGGTAGAAAAAAAATAAATGATAGTTTGACTTCTGGTAATTCATTAGGATGTACTACTAAATATACTATTTAAATTCATATAAAAAAATTCTATTTTTTTAATCATTTTTTTTTATCATTATTTTTTATCATTTTTTTTATCATTTTTTTTTATCATTTTTTTTTGAAAGATTATTTACATGTCGTCTTCCTAATGATTGGTGAACTGGTAAATATTCTTCTGGTTTACAAATTGCAATTTCATTATTGTCGCAACTATAAACTATTCTTTTTAGATGCAATTTTTTTATAACATTTAAACAATCTATACAAGGACCTGATTCTTTATAATTATTATTATTATCGGTTCGTACTGTATATATTATTGTTTTTTTAAATAATTGTTGCACCATTGGCGACTTTTATCGAAATTTCATAATTTCCTTGTATATTGAATTTTTTGTATACCTCTCTTAATGCTGCCATTTCTGCATGACAAGTGCATTGATTTTTTACAAATCCATCACTAGTTTGAGATCTATAATGATTATAACCCCTGCCTATTATTTTTCCATTGATTACCGCTATACATCCATGACGGTGAGCACATGGTGATTTTTGAGCCTCGTACTTAGCATATTCCAAATATTTTTGATCAGTTAAACTAATACAGTTCATTTTCACTTTTATTTATTATTATTATCTTTTTTTCAAATCAATTTTTTTCAAAAAATTGATATAAAATTATATTGTTTTTATTATAAAACATTATGAATTACTATCCTAATACATCTGAACATTTATATTACTCTCCTCCGTGGACCTCTATTAATTCATCTAATATTATCATTAATTCTTCAAATAAAATTTATTATCAATTAAATATTTATTTTCCACTAGGTAATACTAGTGATTTATACACTAAATACTATGATGCTATTCAAAAACAAAATAAAATGGTTAATGATTATTTAAATGATAACAACTTATATTTTGATGCTGGTTTTGATTTATTTTGCCCAATAGAAATTAATATTAAAGGTTTAACTACTGAAAAAGTTAATCATTTTGTACAATGTAGTATGGATAGAGTTGATAATGGTAAATTTATTCCTGTTTCTTACTACTTATATCCTCGTTCTAGTACTGGTACTAAAACTCCACTTCGATTAGCTAATTCTGTTGGTATTATTGATTCTGGATATAGAGGTAATATTATTGCTGTATTTGATAATTGGAAAACTGATGATTATGTTATTGATAAAGGTAATCGCATTGTTCAAATATGTCCCCCTGATATTAGTTATCCTCTCGCAATTAATGTTGTTTCTAAATTAGAAGACTTAGGTTCTTCTCAGCGTGGTACTAGTGGATTTGGTTCTACAGGCAATTGAGCCTAATAAATTTTGAGCCTAATAAATTTTATTACCATTTTTCTATATTTTTTTTCTAGTTCTATATCTTTTGATATTTTTTTTTGACATGGTTTACATAAATACACATTATAATCATATATTTTCTCTCCTATATTTTCTATTTTTTGATATTTACCTGTTATTGTATTACAAAGAAAACAAGGATGAAACCATCCTTCTTCTGGCAAATTTTCCATTTTTTGATAAATATATTTTGTTATCATTTAATAATGATAAATATATTTAGTTATCATTATATATATTTAAACTCCATCCATTTTTCTCAGTATTTGGTTACGTAATTCTCTTACTGCTATACGTTTTATACGTTCTAGTTTGCAATTCTCTAAATTTTTCTCTTCTCCTTCATACATAATTGTATTACAAGTCAAATCTATTATTAATAAGTTTTTTATTTCCATAATTTTTATTTCCTCTAAAATATTACTTAAATTTGTTGCATACTCGTCACGTCGTTTTAATATTATTGTTTTTGCTCCTTGTGTTGCCTGTTCTACTGCTGGTGACCATGTTGGTATTATATCTACTCCTGCATTCGAATATCTATTTTCCTTTGGAATATATAATTGTATTCTATTATCATTTATCTGATAACGATTTAATGCTCTCTCCTCTGCATAAGTTACAAAGTATTTGTCTCCAAGTTCTTCATTTAAAGTTTTTTTTACGATAGAATACGGATTTTTTTGATTTAAAAATATTTCCCCATCTAGTGCATTTGCTCGATATTCTTCTATTTTATCTAAATCTATTTTCTCTATATTTCTCTCCCTCTGCATTTCTCTATATTTCTCTATATCTATTTCAGCTTGATGTTGTCTCATTGGAGTATTCCTAATACTATCACTTGATGCTAATGTAGTAAGTGCATATTTTTTATCTAAACTTATTAATTCTTCTTTAATTTTATTTATCATTGTATCACTATCATAGTTATATTGTGCTATTTTTTTTATTAATCTATATATACTATTTGGTATTTTTTGATCTAAATAATTTGGTATATTTCCTTCAGTTGCTCTTAAAATAGTTACATTATTTAAAGGATTTTTAAATTTTTTAAATTCTACTGTTGGTTTGGTTGAACATGAGTTAAAAGCTCCAGAAATATCACATTCCCATCCACCATGAGTTGTTATTACTAATATTGCTGGATATGTGTTTTTGTTCATTTATATTTATATCTCCACTAATATAAATGGAGAAGTCTTTAACTTCTCATAATAATTCTTCTCTTGAACTATCTGACATTAATGATAACATTCAAAATAATAATATTATTTTATCAATTAATCAACCATTCCCGACAGTGCAACAATCTATAAATAATAATAATAATTATATCTCTCTCGACCCAGACCGAGATGATAAACTACTTGATAGTGATATACCAGGTGGAAGTGAACCTAGTGATACTGATGATAGTGATTTTAACTCTTCTACTTCTGATGCTGGTCTTGATACTAATAGTCAACAATCTCCAACTAAACATGAAATGGAATATTATCAGAAAAATTTTTCTGAAAATAAATTATTATATAAAAAAATTTCATATAATTCTGTAAGAAAACAAATTAATAAATCATATGAGCAAGATGCTGTACATAGATATTCATCTGCTTTAGATATATTAGCTAGTTATTTAAAGGGACAAAAAATTATATATATGGAAGCTAGATCTAATAGAGCTAATATTTTAAATAAACTTATGTTACCTGCTATATTTATATCTGCATTAGCTTCTGTTATTCAGCCTTTGTTCCAATGCCAATCTCCATTTGGAGAAATTATATTAGCTTCCCTATCTGCATTTGTTGCATTTCTACTTTCAATTATTAATTATTTAAAATTAGATGCATCTGCTGAAGCTCATAAAATTTCTGCACATCAGTATGATAAACTTCAAACAAAAGTTGAATTTCAATCTGGACAAGTATTACTTTTTAGTCATCCTTTATTATTAAATAATAATCTTTTTAAAAAGATTGAAGAAGAAAAAAAATTAATGGAAATTTCGTGTCCTCATTCTATTAATAATAAAGATAAACGAAAAGAATGGATTAATAATCAAAAATCTAAAATTTTTGCTGATCTTTATAAACAAAGACAAAATGCAGAAACTGATTTAACTAATTTAATAAAAGAAAATATTCAAGCTTGGGAAGAGAGAATTGGAGATATTAAAGAAGGTAATCAATTCGTTATTCCAAGAACTATTAGATATGAGTATCCTCTTATTTATAATACTAATGTTTTTTCTGTTATTAAAAAAATTGATGATTATAAATCTAAAACTTTAACACATCTTAAAAATGTTAAAAATGAAATTAGATTTATAAATGCTATGCAAAAAAAAAATAATTATCAAATTATTCGACAATATAAAACTAGATTAAATGAATTATTTAATCAAAAAAAAAATTTTATAGATACTATTTTATTTTTAAATACTGCTTTTTCTATGATTGATAAAATGTTTCAACAAGAAATTTTAAATGCTGAATTACGTAAAACATATTATTTTACATTTTTATTTCATGATATATTTGCTTCTTTTTTTCCCGATTGCACTCGATATTGTCTACCACCTAGTTATATTAAACCCGAAGAATGTGGTGGAACTATATTTCAAAAATTAATGGGTATTGATAAATCTATTGAAATTAATGATTTAGATATTCTTAATCATAAACAAACTACTATTACAAAAAATACCGATAATATGGTTTAAATTTTTATTATACAATTATTAATTTCTTTTTCTTTTTTTTATCAGGAAAACTACATTCGCAATTTTCATTACAAATTTTTAATATCCATTTTTTTGGTGGAGTTATTTCTTCACATATTATATTTTTTTCTATTTTACAATTTAAAAATTCATATTTTTTATATAATTTAAAAATTGCTTGTTCTTTCATTTTTGCTTCAATCATTATGTCAATATTTACATTATATTTTTCTGGTATTTCTAATAAATAATTTGGTATTTCTTCAATAAAATCACTATGATGACCTATTCTTCCTGAACCTTGTTCACTTACATGAAATTTTGGTTTAATATCTCTTCTTTTCCAAGTCTCTAAAATCTCTTCTATATATTCATATGCTGGTTTGAAACTTTCATCTGGATGTAATTGTATATAACAACTATAATGATGTGTATCAAAAACTACTGGTATATTTACTTCTTTTGATATTTTTAAACAGTCCTCAATTGAAAAGCATTTTTCACAATTTTCTAATACTAATCTTTTTCTTACATTTTCTGGTAATTTATAATATTGAATACACCATCTTTTTATTGTTTCTTCTTTGTTTCCATATATTCCTCCACCATGTACTACCATTACTGAATTTTCTCCATCTATTAAGTCTAATACTTCTGCATGATAACTTAAATCTGCTATTGTTTGATTAAATGATTTCTCTATTGGACTACCTATTACATTATATTGTCCTGGATGAAAAGTTAATCTTTGATTATATTTTTTTGATTTCTCTCCTATTTTTTTTAATAAATCTTTTGCAAATTCTAAATTATAATTCTCTATTTTTGGATTTGATTTATGTGGAAACAATTCACTACTTAATCTAAATACTTTTATTCCATTTTCTTCATTCCAATCCATCATTGTTAATACATCTTTTAAATTTTGAATTATTTTTTCTTTTAAACTTTCTATTCCATTTTCTTCTATTGTTCTAATTATCATTTTTCTTGATGCAAAAACTGGTGGTTTTTGTGCTCTTAAAACTGTATTTAAGCAACATAATCCCAACTGAATTGGTTTATTTTCACTCATCTTTATTACTTCTTATTATTATTATTATTATTTATTAGTTTTCTACTTTCAATTTTGTGTTAAAAGAAAAAAGTTTCTAATCCACCTTTTTCTTTTTTTTGGTTTTTTTTCTTTTTTTTTTTTTTTGTTTTTTTTTTTTTTTTTTTTTTTTTTTTTTTTTTTTTTTTTGTTTTTTTTTTTTTT
>Ga0075480_10001143_pt1 | contig 16660 bp, 16 predicted proteins | sample DEB08_DNA_7_FD_81590 | JGI IMG/M metagenome (GOLD analysis project Ga0075480, IMG submission 81590) | Aqueous microbial communities from the Delaware River and Bay under freshwater to marine salinity gradient to study organic matter... | ecosystem: Environmental > Aquatic > Marine > Coastal ... | reverse complement strand
TACCGAAACATCTGAATTCATTCGTGAAGCAACCATTAACGACCCAGAAGAAACGGCAGAGTGGGCTTTAAGTATTGAAAACGAAATTGCCCGCTTCAAAGCTCTAAAGCATGTCTTATATGTCTGGGCCGATCAATCACCTAAAACATGTGCATTTTGGGTAGAGCATATGCCTGCCTACGACAAAAACATCGAACTCTTTACCACTGTTGCTGAATCCTGGGCGACTAATGCTCCTACAGCAGCCATGGAAGAATACCGAAGCAGGGATAAAAAGAATAAAGCTAAATATGGGAAATTCATAATTCCCCTAACAAAGGCCATTTTGAAAGTCTGGGCAGACAAATCTCCAGAACTAGCGGCCAGCTGGATTACTCAAAATATTCCAAGCTTGAAAGAAAGAGAAGAGCTTCATCCTGTCATCATGCACTCATGGTTCAAAAAGTCCTCTCCAAGCCGTCTCTTTAGTTGGCTCATTCAATTCAAGTACGATGAAACTGCAGATCTAGATTCTATTTACCTTATGCATGAATGGGTCAAAAAAGATAAAAATGCTCCTTTTCAATGGCTAAATGAACAACGGAGCAACGACTATATAGAACAGCTTACTGAAATAGCCGTTGACACTTTAGCTGAAGTTGATTTGAAGACTTGTGAAAATCATATGAACAATTCTAAATTAAAAAATCTAAGAAGAGCTCTCGTTCAAGCAATCATAGTCAAAACATCAGGTAAAGACGATAAAAAAGCTCTCGCAGCCCTAAGCAAGCTTAATGACATTGACTTAATAAATTCAATCTGTTATAAATCTGCGATGCAATTAGCTGGCAAGGACGATGATGCACTTCTTTATGTAAAAGCATCTGGCTTTCTTACATTTCCAGATTTAAAAGAATTCTTTATCAAATGGACAGACGCTGACTCTAGAAAAGTACTAAAGTGGTTAAAGTCCACCAACTATAATGAGTTCGCACTCGATTTATTTAACTATCAAACTAAAAAATGGAACTTAGATCCTTACAAAACCGAGATCTCAGCCAATACTATTGAGCTCATGAAGATCTACTTAAAGCAGCAGCCTGATCTCCAAAACAAAGAAATTCCAGTAACTGGTCTACCCACCAATTTTAAAGAAAACTACCAGAAAAAAATTAGTTCTTGGAATGACAGAAGAATAAATATCATCTCCGAATGTGCCGCGCTATGGGCATCAAAAAACTATGAAGAAGCTCTTTCCTTTGCTTTGGCGGACACTTCAACAGTATTTACCTCTGTCTGCTTAAGAGGAATTCTTCCTTTAGCTCCTGAAAAAAGTTTCGAAACATCTCTCAAAAAGCTGGATTTACTGAAAGATATTTATCCCAAAAAAGAGCTTTACTCTTACCTTGCACTATCAAAAGCAGACAAATCGCCTCACCAAACATTTGAGCTACTAAGAAAGCGTGGACTAATGGACTCCAATTTTGTCATCGAAGCAATTGATAGAGGAATCATTCATAAAAGAGCTGAGCTGAACAAAGTTCTAGACAGGACTAGATCTGGAAATATTCATATTTATTTCCCATACTTTTTCTACCAGCTTACCAGGCTTGATCCAAATAACTCTCACAAAACTCTTAACAAATATCATAGGAAGCCCTGGCATAATTCTGCTCTAAAAGCAATTGCATCTTCCTTTAAAGACTACCACCCCAGCAGGCTTGATAGATGGGTCAAGTCTTTGAATAAAAAAGAAAAAGACATCGTCTCAACTATTTTGCAATAATAGTAAAATCTTTCTGAATTCTACCCTTACTTTGTACCAGAAATTCTTGTTATATTTGATGTCTGCTATAAATTGGTGCAGAACAAATTTAAATTATTAATAATTATTATTAAGAGCATAAAATGTCAGACGCACTCAAAAGATCGACTTACCTAAGTAAAAACACTGGAGACTACCCTAAACTAATTGAAATCAATGGCAACACTTACAGTAAAGTTGATGACCTAAGATATGGCACAAATCCACATCAAACTGCAGCATTTTATAAACCTGCAAGCGTTAACTGCCCTATCGGCGAATTAAAAGTTTTAAAGAATGGAAAAAGCGGTCTTTCACAAACCAACCTTGAAGATATTTCATATGCTCTAAATATCGTTAAGTATTTTGAAGAGCCTGCCTGTGCTGTAATGAAGCATGTTAACCCAAGTGGTGCAGCTACAGCAGAAGACGGGGTAACTGCTTATATCAAAGCTCGTGACTGTGACCCTAGAGCTGCTTTCGGTTCAACTATTGCTTTCAATGTCGCTGTTGATGAAGCTATTGCTAAAGAAATCATGACTTCATTCGTTGAGTGTGTTGTTGCTCCTGAAGTAACAGAAGAAGCTTTAGCAGTTTTTAATGATCGTGAAACTTACAAGATTAATAGTCATATTAGAATTCTTAAGTCTGGCAATCTTGCTGACTTACCTCGTTACGTTGGTGAAGCAGAAGATAGACATAACACAATGAAAACTCTTTGTGATGGATCCGTCGTAGTTGCTGAACCACTACTTACTCAAATTCGCAGTGTTGAAGATCTAAAACCTGCATCTGGCGAAAATAAAGCTTGCGGACTAGTTAACGCTTCTGTAGAAGCTACTGAGCAACAAAAGAAAGACCTTCTAACAGCTTGGTATGTGAACATCAATGTTCGCTCAAATGGTGTAATCTTTGTTAAGAACGGTACTGCAATTTCTGTTGGTACTGGGGAACAAGACAGAGTTGGAGCGATCGAACAGGCAATTGCTAAGTTTAAAACTAAATATGAAGGCGATGAAGAAATCGAAGGCTCAGTAATGGCCAGTGATGGATTCTTTCCATTCCCTGATGGTGTAGAAACTGCTGCAGCTGCAGGTGTAAAAGCAATTATTTCACCAGCTGGTTCTCTTAAAGACGCAGATGTCGTCAAAAGAGCTAACGAACTTGGTGTTGCATTGTATCATGCACCAGAGAGAATATTCTCCCACCATTAAGAAAATGTTAATTCTGTCACTTTTCTGTTGAAATTTGACACTTTTTGTCATTTTTTATATATTCTCTCTTGTAAATGCTTAGCTTTTGTCTAATATTTACAAGACCTTTAAAGACGAGGAGTATTTAATGAAAGTTCTAACTGTTTTATTTACAGCGCTATTCTTTAGCGTTTCAGCTAGTGCTGACACTGGCATAGACAACTCAATTTACAAAGAAGCTAAAGTAAGCATCTCCAAAGGTGTTAAATTCTTACTTAGTAAACAAAATGAAAATGGCTCTTGGGGACCATACGGCGGAATGCCTGCAATGACTGCAATCGTTACCAATGCCCTACTTACAAGTTCAGAAGCGGATTCAAGTAATGTAAAAGCTGCAATTAAAAAAGCAGAAGCAAACCTACTTAAATTTGTACAGGCTGATGGTTCAATTTGGGCTAAAAGTACCGAGAAAGGTTATCCAAACTACTCTACTTCTCTAGCTGTAGTATCGTTCTACTTAATCGACAAAGACAAGCACGTTAAAGTTATCAAAAAAGCCCGTGCTTTTATCAAAGGTTCACAATTTGATCAAAATACTGGAGTTGAAGCAGGCGGAATTGGTTATGGTTCAACTAAAAATAAGTCAGACCTTTCAAATACTCAATTGGCTCTAGAAGCTCTTTATATTACACAAGATGTTGAGAAAGAAGGCACTGATGCAGCCGAAGTTAAAGCTACCAAAGAATGCTGGAACAAAGCAATGAAGTTCATGAGCCGTTGCCAAGCACTTCCTTCTCATAATAACTTAGCTTGGGCAAAAGCTGCTCCTGGTGAAGATGTTGGTGGTTTTGCTTACTCTCCAGACAGAACAAAAGTTGAAAACGAAGGCGACATGAGAGTTTACGGTCCTATGACTTACGCTGGTTTAAAATCAATGGTTTATGCTGGCTACGTCAATGATGACAAACTCACTAAAGAAGACCCAAGAATCAAAGCTGCTTTTGACTGGGCTGCTAAAAACTTTACTCTAGACGAAAACCCGGGCGTTGGAGCACAAGGTCACTTCTACTACATTCAAACTATGGCTAAAGCTTTAGATGCTTACGATACAAACAAAATTGGTAAGCACCTTTGGAGAAAAGAAGTAACTAAAAAACTTCTTTCACTACAAAAAGCAGACGGTCACTGGGTAAATGAGAACGGTCGTTGGATGGAAAATGTTCCAGAAATGGTAACTGCTTTCAGCATCAGTTCTTTAAGTCACGCTCTATCTAAAGATACCAAGTAAACTTTTACTAAAATACTTTTAGGCGGAAGCATTCATGCTTTCGCCTTTTCTTTTTTATGCCAAAAACACCTATTCCAGAAACTGCTCCTTTAGAGTGTGCTAAAGCTCTTAAAAAGAACTATTCTGCTTTAATTGCCATACCATGCTGCAACGAGTCTAGTAACCTACCTGAAGTTATAAAAAGTCTTGAGCTAAATCCAATAGAACTAACAGAGCACACCTTAATCACAGTAAATGTAAATAATCGTTCCAGTGAGAATAGCTCCGATAACCTAAAAACTCTTGAATGGTTAAAACTTTATTCCGGCCCACTTAATATAGCTTTCCTTGACTCTGCCAGTAAAGGCTTCAGCTTCCCTGAAAAGTTCGGCGTTGGACTGGCTAGACACCAAGCGGTAATGAGTAGCATTGAATATCTAAGGTCCAAAGCTCTCATTATAAGTCTTGATGGTGATAGCCCAGTAAACAAAAACTATCTTGAAGCCATTTTTAATTTTCAACGAAACAACCCGAACTTTGGGGCTGGTCATGTTAATTTCAAACATAGATATGATGGAAACTCTGAAGAGAAAAAAGCAATAAAAATCTATGATCAACATCTACATGACCATAGGCTAAATCTTGAGAAGGCAGATTCCCCTCATGCCTGGTATGCTATTGGATCAACGATTGTTTGTACTAAAGAAGCTTATCTTAAATCAGGTGGCTATAATCCAAGAAGAATGGCAGGAGAAGACTTCTACCTGCTTCAACAATTAAGTAAAGTTGGATATAAAATTCAGATGATTCAAGATGCCTTTGTCTACCCTTCAAATAGACAATCAAATAGAGTTCCTTTTGGCACAGGAAAAGCAGTTACTGATATTTTAGAAAATGGCGAATGGCTCACATATAACCCCAAGTGCTATCAAGTTCTGAAAAGAGTCCTGAAAACCATTATTTCTAATACTGATCTTTCAGGGCAAAGTCTATTGAAAAACCTACCAGAGGAAAGCCAGAAATGGTTTCATGACAAAAAGCTTCCTGAAGTTTGGGAAAAGCTGAAACTGAACTCAAATTCTCAAGAAGCTTTAATTCAAAGATTCCATGAATGGCTAGATGCTTTTCAGACTTTAAAATTTATCCATTTCCTATCAGACGAATTTTTTCCTCGAGTAAAAATAGAACTGTAAACAAGTTCTTTCTTGAAGATCGCTAGTGAAAGAATAAGATAATTGAAAGTTACGAAAGGAATCACCATGAAAAAGATCTACGTTTTACTTGTTCTTGCTCTACTCACATCATGTAGTCATTTTTTACAAAAAGTACCATCTGAATGGACTGGTCAAGAAGCTTATACAAAGCATGGTTTTCACTATGAGAAAAACCGTCATATTGCTACTAACTACATTCGCGGCTTCTACGTGCCTCCTGGAACAAAAGTAACAATAACTGAAGTGACTAGTAAATCTGCAAAGCTATTAATTGATGGAAACTCTATTCAGATTATTAACGTGGAAAAGTATACTCACAGATCAATGGAAGGTTTATTAGAACGAATGCTTTCAAAAACTAAGGTTAACCCTAAAGTCTCATCCAAGTTTAGTGTTAACCTTAAAACAGGCCAACCAGCACTTGGAATGACAAAAGATGAAGTTATAACATGTATTGGTTATCCTCCAGCTCATGCAACTGCCAGTCTGGAAGCCTCCGTTTGGAAATACTGGTTTTCCAGATTCGACACTAAAAACCTAATTTTTGTGGGCTCCAAGCTAGATAGTATCAGGAACTAATAGATTAATGCAAGTTCCTCTATCTGACTGGAGTGCATGGGCTCCAGGCCTTTACTCATTTGATGATTGGGACTCATATCTAAATGGTCGTAAGAGTCTCTGCGAAAACGATTCTCCCGATGTTTCATTTCTTCCTGCAATGTTTAGAAGAAAACTATCAATATTAAGCAGAATGGTTTTCTGTACTTACAATCAACTTTCAAAGAAGCTGAATTCTCCACCTCTGGTTTTTGCATCGCGGCATGGTGAACTCTCACTCTCCACAGATCTTATAAACTATGGAATCAATTCAGCGCCTTATTCTCCTGCAAAGTTCAGCATATCTGTCCACAACTCTCCCGTTGGCTTACTTAGTATTCAAAATAAAAATACGAGTTCATCAACAGCTATTTCCTCAGGAAAAAGAACTTTAGAAATGGGATTAATTGAAGCCATTGCTGTTTGCAAAGAAGTTGGCAAAAGCCTCTTAATTTATGCAGACCTTCCACTTACTGATGAATATAAAGATTATGAAGATGAACAAACTTTTCCTATTTGCCTGGCGATGTATTTAGAAAACAATGCGGCCAGCCAAGAAATAAACTTTGATCAAGCTGGTTCGTTCCAAGCTCTCCAATTAATTGAGCAACTTATCCAAAAATGAACCCCATAAGTATAATTTATATTTTCTTTAGGCAAATCGGAACTGCTTTTATATTTTCTCTTATTAGTATTGGCGGTCTATTCTTATCTTTAACTATCTTTCCTCTTATAATTCTTTTTTCTTCAAATACTGATACAAAAAGTAAAAGGGTTCAAAAAACTCTCCATTATACTTTCAGAATAGTTACTGCTTTTATGAGAATTCTATGCCTCGTGAAGCTAAAAAAAGTTAATTGGGAAAGAATAGACAAAAACGGCGGTCAACTTATAATTGCCAATCACCCCACACTAATAGATTACGTCTATCTGGTATCCATTTTTCCTCAACTTGATTGCGTTGTTAAAAGCGACCTTTGGGACAGTATATTTTTGAAGGGTGTTGTTAGAGCAGCTGGATATATAAAAGTTGATGATCCTGCAACTTTTAAAACTGATTGCCTCAATAGGCTCGAAGCTGGCAGGAATTTACTTATTTTCCCTGAAGGAACTAGATCTAATAAAGATTCACTCAAGCCCTTTAAAAAAGGAGCTGCAAGTCTCATAGTAAGCTCCACTTGTAAAGTAATGATATTAACGATAAAGTGTTCGCCGCCAATTCTCATGAAAAGCCAGAAATGGTATAACGTTCCTCCTAAAATGGCTGCATTGTCGATAACGGCTCAAAAACAGCTTGAAAGAAGAGAAATTTTTGAAGAGAATGAAAAGCTAATAAAAGCCCAGGCTAGTGTTAACACTTATTTATGGAACTACATCAATAACTGTTTATGAAAAATCTCGAGACTGAAATTAAAGAGTTAATCATTTCCAGCCTTAACCTGGAAGACATTTCAATTGAAGATATAAAGAGTGAGGAAGCCCTTTTTGGGGATGGACTGGGACTCGACAGCATTGATGCTCTCGAACTTGGAATAGCCCTGCAACAAAAATACCAAGTTGACTTCAAGTCTGACTCTGAAAACACCAAAAAACATTTCTACTCTGTAAAAACTTTAGCTGAGTTTATTTGCTCTCAGGAGTCCAAATGAAAGGAATGAATAAAGATCAAATTTTACAGGAAGTACAAAAAGTTCTTATTGACACCTTCGAACTTGATTCTTCAGAAGTTACAGCAGAAGCAAACTTATACACGGATCTCGATCTCGATTCTATAGACGCTGTTGATCTCGTGATTACCTTACAAGAGATGACTGATAAAAAAGTCGATCCAGAATCCTTTAAGCAAATACGTACAGTACAGGATGTCGTAGAGGCCGTTCACGAACTACTTCAGGAAAAATAATGAAACAAGTTGCAGGAATACTCGCCATTGTGCTTATTGCTGCATACCCATTCCTTGTTTATTGGGGATTAAACCATCTATCCATTAAAGTCATCGGTTGGATATTTCTCTCTGTCATTATTTTACGATCTTTAGTTTTAAAACAAACAAATAAACAGTGGATCCCTCTTCTAGTTGGTATTCTTACAACAACTATTTTACTAAGTATTTTCAATGATGAAATTTATCTAAAATTGAACCCCGTAATAATAAGCTCCTGTGTGTTCCTGACCTTTGCTTTAACTCTTATAAAACCGCCGTCTATGATAGAAACTTTTGCTAGACTCCAAAACAAAGATTTACCTGACAAGGCCATTCCTTATTGCAGAAAGGTAACGATTATTTGGTGTATATTTCTATTGATTAATTCATCCATAGCCCTCTACACAGCACTTGAGACTGACATGAAAACCTGGACTCTTTATAATGGACTAATAAGCTACCTTATTATGGGGCTTCTTTTCGCAGGAGAGTTTGCATACCGAAAGCTCATATTAAGACCTGAAGAGGCATAAGACTTGAAACAGGCTTTAAATAGAATCTTAATCGATTGGCAAGGCTGTAAACATACGGTTGCCATATCTACCTCTGAGACTAAAAACGCGTCTGATTTTATAGAAGACTGTTCAAGCCTCATATCAAGTTTGAAAGGTAAAGAGGAAGAAGAGTGTATTTTATCTTGTAAAAACTCCTACTATTTCGCTGTCTCTTTTTTCTCTCTTTTACACGAAGGTAAAAAGATATGTTTACCTCCAGGAATGGAAAGAGGCAGTATTGAAGAACTAAGAGAAAATAGAATTATTATTTCAGACTTTTACGAAGGGGCATTGAACCCCAAACAGATTCAGTGTTCAAAAATTCCAAAGCTAAAACTCATAGAAGATGGTCAAATATCATTATTCACCTCTGGATCAACAGGAGAAAGAAAAGAGATTCATAAAAGCTTGGCTCACTTCTCCGCTGAAGTCAAAGTTCTTGAATCATCTTGGAAACTTGCTGAAAATTCTCTAGCTATCTCCAGTGTATCGCATCAACATATTTATGGCTTGCTCTTCAAAATACTGTGGCCGATGGCTTCTAAACGCCCATTTTACATAGAAGAATGCTTATATGAAGATCAATTAAACGCTACCTTTAAAAAGCATAAGTCTTCACATTTTATATCATGCCCGGCTCACTTAGACGCAATAATCAAGTTCCCATCTACAGAGTTTATAAAAAACAAATCAATATTCTCTTCTGGAGCTCCTTTAAGCTTCGATACTGCTAAAGCCATCAAAAAGTTTTCTACATCTTCACCAATAGAAGTATTTGGTTCAACTGAAACGGGTGGAATTGCTTGGCGTCAACAGACTGAATCTTCTCAATGGTCTACTTTAAAAGAGGTCAATATAAAAGCAGATGAGGAAGGGACTTTATTCGTTAAATCCCCCTACACAGAAACTGCTAATGAATGGTATGAAACAGGTGATAAAGTTGAAATCCTTTCAGACTCATGTTTTAAGCATTTAGGAAGAAAAGGCCGTATTGCGAAAGTATCTGGGAAAAGACTTTCTCTTACAGAAATGGAACAAAAGTTAACTTGTAGCGAACTGATTTCATCCTGCAAAGTTCTCGTTTTAGAAGAACAAAACCATACTCAAAGAGATTCTACTGCCCTTATTGCCATTCTAACTGAAATAGGAGAAAGTCTACTGAAGGAAATTGGCAGAAGAAAGTTTTCTCTAAAACTTAAATCAATGCTTAAAGAACATTACCCTGCTGTAGTTATTCCCAGGTATTGGCGTTACATCGAAAAATTTCCGACAAATGCTCAAGGAAAAAGCCCTAAAGAACTTCTAAAACTCTTTTTTACTGGTTTCGACGAAAAGGAAGTAAGATTCCCTGAACTTCTTTTACTAAAAGTTGACCACGATAAAGCAATCTTGAAATTCAAGGTGCCAGAAAAGTGCTCTTTCTTCGATGGTCATTTTGCAGACAAACCAATTTTACCTGGAGTAGCCCAATTATTTTGGGTGCAATTTTACACAGAGAAATTCTTTGGGGTTTCCATCATTAGTGAAATAAAGAAACTCAAGTTTCAAAGAGTCATTCAACCAGGCGAAGTTTGTGAATTGACACTACTAAACAAAGACTCGAAGATAGACTTCAAATACAATGTTGATGAGCAAATTTGCTCCAGTGGATGTATAGCATATGAATGACTACAAACTATGCTTAATCGTTCCTTGCTACAATCATGAAAGCCTTCTTGAAAGGATGCTCACCCAACTTGAAGGCACTAAACTAAAATGCTTCGTCATAGACGATGGGAGTAAAGAGCCTGCTCAAAAAAAGATTGTCAAAATCACAGAAAATAAAGACTGGGTCACTTTAATCAGAAGAGATACAAATGGTGGCAAAGGCGCAGCTGTAAAAGAAGGCTTCAAAAAAGCTATCGAAGATGGCTTCACTCATGCTCTACAGATTGATGCTGATTGCCAGCATAATGTTAATGACATTGATAAGTTCAATAAACTTTCTATAGAAAATCCGGATTCATTGATTATTGGCCAAGCCAGGTATGATGAAAGTGTTCCGAAGTCTCGCCTTTATGGACGCTATATAACTCACTTTTGGGTCATGATTGAAACTTTAAAACTTCATGTCATTGACACTATGTGTGGCTTTAGAATTTATCCCCTCAAACAATTGGATAAAGTAAATCTCGATAACATTGGCTCTAGAATGGATTTCGATGTAGAAATGGCAGTTAGATCGTTATGGGCTGGCATTCCTTATAAGCTTTTAGAAACTCAGGTTACCTATCCAGAAGATGGTATTTCTAATTTCCATTACCTAAAAGGGAATTTAAGAATTAGCTGGATGCATACTCGTCTATTCTTTGGTATGCTCATTCGTCTACCAATTTTAATCGCAGGTAAGTTTCGATGAAAGAAGATGTCGAATGGAAAAACCAACGGGAACGGGGAGCCCACTGGGCATTTAAACTGACCGTCTTTTGTTATAAAGTTCTAGGTAGAAACATCTGCTCTCTCATCGTTTACCCAGTCGCTACTTACTTTTACTTAACTGGTGGCAAAACAAAAAAAGCATCTCTTAATTATTTAGAAAAAGTTTATAAGCACCCAGAAGGTAAAAAACTTTTCAAATCTAAACCCGGATTTAAAGCAGGGCATAAACATACAATAAGCTTTGCTTTTTCAATTCTCGATAAATTTGGCGTTTGGATGAATAGGATAAGCTACAAAGACATCATTTTTCCAAATCGAGACGAACTTGTTAATCGTTTAGGGCAAAAAAAGGGCTTAGTTTTACTTTCTGCTCATTACGGTAACATAGAAATTATGAGAGCCGTCTCCCAAACAATATCTAAGGTCCCGGTAAATGTCATAATGGATAGAAAAAATGCCGAATCTTTTAACCGACTACTAAAAAGTACAAATGAAAACTTTGATATCTCAATTTTTGCATCCGATGACATTGATATCAGTACAGCTGCAGCTTTAAAAGAAAAAATTTCAGAAGGTGAAATAGTTGCTATTATGGCTGATCGATTTACAAAAGGGTCATCCTCAAGAAGCTTTGAGAAAAGCTTCATTGGTGAAATGGCAAGCTTCCCACAAGGCCCTTTTGTAATACCATGGCTTCTGAAAGCTCCAACTTTTATGTTTATATGCTCCAAAAAAGGTAAAAAGTATGAAGTTAATTGTGAAAAATTTTGCGATGTAGATGACTTCCAGAAAATTAAACGCAATGTATTTATCGATAATATCAGTAGTCGCTACGTCAAGAATTTAGAAAAGCATTGCCTGAAAGACCCATGGCAATGGTATAATTTTTACGATTTTTGGAAGAAGCCTGAAGACGAGACAGAAGAGAAGCTGGAAAACAATGAAAGTTGATTTAAATAATTGGTCTGTTGAAGAGCTGGTTGATTCAGCCATAAACCCTGATTCAATAATTTCTTTAGGTGATTCTAAATGGCAAGAAGGTATTAACAAAGGCGCCGCCTTTTTAGAAGATTACTGGAAAAAGAATGGTACCGTCTATGGTGTTACAACTGGATATGGTGATTCATGTACGGTCTCAGTCCCTCAAAGCCTCATTGAAGAGTTACCTACACATTTAACTAGATTTCATGGCTGCGGTTTAGGCGATTATTTTGATGATACTGAAACCAGAGCCATTCTTCTCAGTAGATTAGCTTCATTAAAGCGAGGAAAGTCTGGTGTTAGAATTGAGCTCATCAAAGGCTTAGTTGATTTACTAAAACACAATATTCTGCCTTTAATCCCTAAGGAAGGTTCTGTTGGAGCTAGTGGTGATTTAACTCCACTCTCCTATGTAGCTGCAACTCTTATCGGCGAAAGAGATGTTTTCTACAATGATGAAATCATACCAGCAACTCAAGCCCTTAATGAAGCTGGCTTAAAGCCCTTAACCTTAAAACCAAAAGAAGGCTTAGCCTTAATGAACGGCACAGCTGTCATGACAGCTTTAGCCTGTCTAGCCTGGAAAAGAGCTAATTACCTAAGTCAACTGGCCAGCAGAACTACTGCTTTATTAATTGAAGTAGTTCATGGCAATAGAGATCATTTTTGTCCTGAACTTTTTGAAGTAAAAGCCCATAGCGGGCAAAATAAAGTTGCCAACTGGATTTTTAATGACCTCTTAGAACATTCAATGAATCCTGAGCATCGACTACAAGACCGCTATTCCGTACGTTGCGCTCCGCATGTCATTGGAGTACTCCAAGATGCACTGCCATGGATGAAAACTCAGATCGAAACCGAGCTCAACTCAAGCAATGACAATCCCATTATTGACTATGAAAATGGCAAAATTTTACACGGTGGGCATTTTTATGGAGGACATATCGCCTTTGCAATGGACTCTATGAAAAATGCAGTAGCCAATATTGCCGATTTGCAAGATAGACAAATGGCATTGATGATGGATAAAAATTCTAATAATGGACTACCTGCCAATTTATCTGGCTCTACTGGTGAAAGAGCACCAATAAACCATGGCTTTAAAGCAGTTCAAATTGCTGTTTCAGCCTGGACAGCAGAAGCACTCAAACTCACAATGCCTGCTAGTGTATTTTCTCGATCAACTGAGTGCCATAACCAAGACAAAGTATCGATGGGAACTATTGCTGCCAGAGATTGCCTAAGAGTCCTAGAACTTTGTGAACAAGTAGCCGCGGCCACTTTACTTGCAACTGTTCAAGGAATTGAACTAAGAAAGCAAAAAGAACAACTGAGCGACTCTGAACTTTCTCCACAGTTAATTGAAATCTGCTCAAAAGTAAGAGAGCTTTCTTCTTTCGTAGACGAAGATCGCCCTTTGGAATTAGAATTAAGGCAAATGGTTGATCTTATCCGTAAAGAACACTGGAGTCTTTATGAGTCTGAAAGCTGAAATAGTCATTGATATCCCATTTCATGACGTCGATGCTATGGGCATTGTCTGGCATGGACACTACATAAAATATTTTGAAGCTGCGCGAAATGAGCTCCTACGCAAATTAGACTATGACTACCCCGATATGGAAGAGTCTGGCTACCTTTGGCCAATTATTGAATCCAAGTGCCGACATATCTCTCCTGCTAAATACAAGATGAAAATCAAATCCAGCGCTGAACTAGTAGAATGGGAAAATAGACTTTATATCAATTACCTCATTACTGATCTAGAAAATGATAAGAAAATCTGCAAAGGCTATACTATCCAGGTTGCAGTTGAAAAAGAGAGTGGGGAAATGCTCTTAGCTTCTCCCAAGGCATTAATAGAAAAAGTTGAGAGGCTGGGATTATGAAGCTTATGTTAATAGTTTTTTTAATTCCCTTTTCACTTCTTGCCTTTGAGGATTTAAAACTACAAAGTGGAAAAAATATTGAGCCAGAGTTCAAAGCTTTATCCCAAAACTTATCTACTACGAAAACTCTCAAAGCGAACTTTTCTCAAGCAAAGAAGATTAAGGTTTTAAAAAGGCCATTATTATCTAGTGGTGAACTCATTTTTGATCGTTCCATAGGAGTTTTCTGGAAATTAACAAAGCCTTTTGAATCCACTGTAGTCATAGACAAAAACAAACTTACCTCCATAGACGACGATGGTAAAAAGATCACAATTAAAGCTGAAGATAAGCCTATGCTTTACGGCTTTACAAAGATATTTCTATCCATCTTTTCAGGTAATACAGAGGAGCTCAAAAAGCATTTTAAGATTTACTACGGCCTAAAAAACTCTGAATGGGAAATAGGACTAATCCCTAAAAGTTCAGAGCTAAAAAAAGTACTTAGTAAAATTCTATTATCGGGCAAAAAAAATACCGTTGAAAAAATAATTCTTTGGGAAAGCAATGGTGACATCACTGATATAAATTTCTCAAATACCAAAAAAGCTTCAAAGTTATCAGAAGCTGATGAGAAAAAGTTTGAGCTCTAAAAGTAAACTTGTCATTGGATGTCTTAGTTCGATAATTCCAATTGCACTTCTCATTTTGATTGGCTTAGATGTCAACTCTAATATACTTGAGCTCATACCTGAAACAGGCCATTCAAAACAAAGTGAAAAAGCCATCAAGCATTTCACTCAAAACATTTCTTCTAATTCTCTCTTCTTAATCAAAAGTAAAAAAGAAAATGAAGCTTTTAAAGCAGCTACAGCTTTCGAAAATAAACTTAAGATATCCAACTTATTTAAAGAAATTCATGGCAAAAAAAGTGATTCCGAATTTAAACAATGGTATGAACTCTATTTTCCTCATCGCTTTCACCTTCTAACACCTGAAAGCCGAGCTCTTTTAAGTAATAACGAAAAAGAAAAGTTCCTTCAAAGTAGAGTTAAAAAGCTCTATTCCACACAGTCCTCCCTCTATTCTTCGAATTTAGAGAAGGACCCACTAATGCTCTTCGGAGACTTCATACAAGAGCTTCCATCTCCCGGTTCATTTTCCATTAAAAACGGATTTATCTTCAAAAAAAGTAAAGAACATACTTTAATCTTAATAAGTGCACTTTTTAAAGATTCAGTTTTTTCAAACTCAGTCCAGGTAAAGTTTCGCTCAGTTTTAAATTCATTCGCACAAGAAACCTTGACATAGAGCTTCTTCAACTCGGATTCTTTCCATATGCTGAAAGAGCAAGGAAAGGTGCAGAATGGGAAATCACATTCATTGGAACGGGCTCTGTAATAGGAATTATTTTATTATTTATTTTCGTATTTAAATCTATAAATCAACTTTTTCTTACCTTAGTAAACTTGCTGGGAGCGATTTCTTTTGGTGCACTTGTCACACAAACTTTCTTTGGTCAAATACATATTATCACGATTGTTTTCGGAGCAACGTTAACTGGAGTATGTGTTGACTACGCATTTCACTGGTTTAGTCATCTCAAATATGGCAAGGTTAATGAAAACTCAAAAGTTAAAAAAGCTATTATGTGGGGCGCACTTACTAGCATCATCGCATATTTTTCTCTTTTTACTTCAGGCTTTCCTGGCCTAAAACAAATAGCTACGTTTTCTTCATCAGGAATTATTTTCTCCTTACTTTTTACACTCTTTCTATTTCCTGATTTCAAGCCAAGCAACCAAAACAACTTCCAAAAGGTTCACAATTTCAAAGCTAAACTACTTAAAAGCAATGCTAGTATTGCTGTTATCTGCCTGTTAATTTTAATGTCGACTATTGGATTGTTTTTCACTTCTTCCAATGATGATATTCGCGTTCTTCAAAATAGACCAGCAGATCTAGTTCAACAAGAAAATGAATTCCGGTCGTACCTCTCTCCTTTTGACAACAGCCGATTCATTCTAGTCAGTGCAGATAATAGTGAAGAACTAATCTCCAAAGAAATTGAAGTAGTTAAAACCATCAAAGAAAAGGGCTTAGTTGATAATACCTTATCGATCTCATCGATGCTTCCTGAATTGATCAAGCAACAAGCTGACTACCTACTTCTATCTCAACTCATCGAGAGCAAAGAATTTACTAAGTATTGTGAAACTCTAGGTTTTAAAAATGATGTAGTTTCTGAGACCAAAGACATGCTTAAAAAATCTGAAGCTTTAAGTTTAAAGAAGTTTCTCAAGAGCCCAGCAGCCAAACAGTTAAAACCACTGTATATCCCTGTAGATACACCTTCATCCATTATTCTTCTTCAAAATATTAAAGACGATCAAGAAATTCAAAAATCTTTACCCAAGGGATCAATCTATATCGATAAAGTTAAAGATACTTCAATTGTTCTTGGACAATTTAGATTCAAGTCTTTTATCCTAACTATCATTGCTTATGCAATAATACTTATTTTACTTTTTTCTATTCTAGGAATCCCAAATTCTCTCAAGGTAATTTTTCCTCCATTGATCTCAGTTTTTATCAGCTGCGGACTTTGGAGTTTATTTGGAGGCACGTTCAATCTTTTTAATATCTTAGCGTTAATCTTAATACTTGGAATTGGGATAGACTACAGCATATTCTATGCATTTTCTGGACTCAACAAAGCCACAGATACTGCAATTACTCTATCTACGACGAGTACACTTCTAGCCTTTGGTCTTTTATCATTCAGCTCAACGCCAGCGTTAAGTTCTTTTGGACTGACTCTTACCTTGGGAATTATATTCTCTTACCTTCTTGCTCCATTG
>Ga0075480_10001141_pt1 | contig 16686 bp, 14 predicted proteins | sample DEB08_DNA_7_FD_81590 | JGI IMG/M metagenome (GOLD analysis project Ga0075480, IMG submission 81590) | Aqueous microbial communities from the Delaware River and Bay under freshwater to marine salinity gradient to study organic matter... | ecosystem: Environmental > Aquatic > Marine > Coastal ... | reverse complement strand
TGAGCTGACGCGAGCTCGACCGATCAGGGATCAAAGTCCATAGTGATGGGTTCGTCGGGTGCATCAGAGTGAGTCGCTGTCACGGAATAGCCACTGTTGCGGGCGCATTCGCCCGCCGTTGTGCCATCGGTGTCACAGGTGACGACATAAGTGATCAGGTCAGCTGACGAGTTGGGTTCCCAGCCTATCCTGGTCGTCAGTGTGGTTGTCCCACCCGGCACATAAGAGCCTTCTGCAAATTCTCCGCGATCCTGCCGACGTTCCGACTGCATCATCCTGATGGACTGGATATTGTCCCTGATGACTGCTGTACGCGCATCAGTCGCATAGTCCTGATACATCGGCAGCGCAACGGCGGCGACGATGCCAAGAATTGCAATGGCGACCATCAGTTCTATGAGTGTGAAGCCCTGTTGCTTTAAAACCATGCCGGTGTCTCCAGTGGAAAATCTCAATCCTGGCCAATCATAATATGACAAGAGAGAAATTTAAGACAAAAAAAAGCCGGTGGATAATCTCCACCGGCTTTTTCCTAGCCTAAACTATCGTTGCGTCGAACTTACTGTTCGTTAGCAGCGATGATAGAGGTCACTGCCTGAGCGGTGTAATCCTCGTAGGCAGGTCGCGTGATCACGACAACGAGTGATACACCAGCGCCGCTTGAGGTAACACCAACAACACCAGTCGCGTCAGCGGCTGAACCTGCATAGGCAGCACCACCACCCGGCGCAAGGCTGCCACCTGGGTTGTAGAGGGAAATCCAGCCAGCGGCTGTCGTCGGTGTCGTGTCAGTCAGGCCCAGCGCACGCTGAGTGTTGCCTTTCACGATAGTAGAACGCGTCAGACGAACGGCTTCCTCGTAGTGAGAGTTAACCTTGGTCATGTTTGCGGTCTTGATGTAGTCCTGATAAGCGGGCAGTGCCACAGCGGCGAGAATACCGATAATAGCCACCACGATCATCAATTCGATAAGGGTAAAACCCTTTTGCATTGTGTTCATTGGATCCAATCTCCTGAAGTTTTTGATGACAGACTGGCAATCTGGTGATTTACGGTCTGCGTCGACATATAGTGAGCAATTATCATGCCAGCCAGGAATGACCGTCTGTCGGGGAAAAGTGACCCAATTCGTCACCGCCAGCGGGCCCGATCCCATGCCCCAGTCAAAAAGTGACAAAAATTGTCACTTTTTGACCCAGCGGCAGGAACCCGGATCCACACGGTGCGGGTTGTGCACCGCCGCATCCAGGGGCTCTGCAGTCCGCTGTCTATCGACACTGCTTATCTGACTCTAGTAAACTTTCTGCAGCATTCCCTCTATAGTGAGGGTGGCAGTGTGTTTCTGTGAGGATTGTATTTTATGGCGGCTAACCCTATTCCACTAAGCGGCCTGGCACGTCGACTTGTCGAGGACAATCTGCTCGACGAGGAAACCGCAAAATCAGCCACTGAAGAAGCCCGTAAAACCCGTGTGCCTTTTGTCACGCACCTGGTGCAGAGCGACATCGTTGCGGCGAAGGATATCGCCACATCCGCCTCTGAAGAATTCGGCACGCCCCTGCTCGACATCACCACACTTGACCCGGAAGTTATTCCCAAGAATCTTGTCGATGAGAAGCTGATCCGGGCCAATCATGCTATCCCCATATTCCACCGCGGCAACCGTTTGTTCGTTGCCGTTTCTGACCCGACCAACAGAACCGGCCTCGACGAGATCAAGTTCCAGACGGGCATCTCGACCGAAGAAGTGCTGGTCGAAGAGAACAAGCTGGCCAGTTTTATTGAGGCGTTCCTCGAGTCGCAGGAAGGCGGCGGTCTCGGCGACCTGGGTGATGATGATGTTGATCTCGACCTCGAAGCTGTTGACGAGGAAGGCGGCGGTCCCGATGACGCGGACGAGGGTTCCGCTGCAGACGACACCCCCGTGGTGCGTTTTATCAACAAGATGCTGATGGACGCCATCAAGGGCGGTTCATCCGACCTGCACTTTGAGCCGTTCGAGAAGGCCTACCGGGTGAGGTTCAGAACTGACGGCATTCTGCATGAGGTAGCCCGTCCACCGGTGAATCTCGGCCCAAGGATCTCGGCCCGTCTCAAGGTTATGTCGCAAATGGACATCTCGGAACGACGTGTACCGCAGGACGGTCGTATCAAACTGAAGATTTCCAAGTCTAAAGCCATCGACTTTCGTGTCAACACACTGCCCGTACTCTTTGGCGAAAAGCTGTGTCTGCGGATTCTCGACCCGAGTTCTGCAAAGATGGGTATTGATGCGCTTGGTTACGAGGATGACCAGAAAAAACTCTACCTCGAGGCACTGCACAAACCCCAGGGCATGTTCCTGGTAACGGGGCCAACCGGTTCAGGCAAGACGGTATCACTCTATACCGGTCTGAATATTCTGAATACGCCCGAACTCAATATTTCAACCGCAGAAGACCCGGTTGAGATTAACCTTGAAGGGATCAACCAGTGCCCGGTGAACCATAAAGTCGGACTCGACTTCAGCGAGGCGCTCCGATCATTCCTGCGTCAGGACCCCGACATCGTCATGGTCGGTGAGATCCGGGACCTGGAAACAGCCAACATTTCAATCAAAGCAGCCCAGACCGGTCATATGGTCATGTCGACACTGCACACCAACAGTGCGCCGGAAACCCTGACCCGTCTCAGGAACATGGGTGTACCAGCGTTCAACCTGGCAACCTCCATTAACCTGATCGTTGCCCAGCGTCTTGCCCGTCGCCTCTGTGACTGCAAAGAGAAGCTCGATATCCCGAAGAACGCGCTGGTCGAGAAAGGATTCACCGAACAGGAAGTTGACGAAGGTCTTGAAGTATTCGGTCCGAAGGGTTGCGACAAGTGCGGCAGCGGCTACAAGGGTCGCGTCGGCATCTACGAGGTCATGAAGATCGTTCCGGATATTCAGAAAATCATCATGGAAGACGGCAACTCCATGGAGATCGGAGAAATCAGTCAGGCAAATGGCTTCAACAACATTTTCCAGTCGGCCATGGTGAAGGTGAAAACAGGCTTTACCAGTCTCGACGAAGTCGACCGGGTCACCAGCGGTCACTAAGGCATCAGGATAAGAGGTCAACATGGCATCCACGGTATTTGCTTACGAAGGCACAGACAAAACCGGCAAGAAGACCAAGGGTGAGATCACCAGCACCAACGCCAATGTAGCGAAGGCAGAACTTCGCAAGCAGGGCGTCAACGCAACCAAAGTCACCAAGAAAGGCGGCTTTAACCTGGCCCAGATGGGGGCCAAGATCACACCCGGTGACATCGCCCTGTTTACCCGCCAGCTGGCAACAATGATGAAAGCCGGCGTTCCACTCGTGCAGTCATTCGAGATCGTCGCCGACGGCATGGACAATCCGCAAATGAAGGACCTGATCCTGAAGATCCGCGATGAAGTCTCTTCAGGTAACTCGTTTGCCCATGCTATCAAAACTCAGCCGGACTACTTCGACGATCTGTTCTGTAACCTCGTCGATGCCGGTGAGCAATCCGGTGCACTCGAAACGATGCTGGATCGCCTCGCCACCTACAAGGAAAAGACCGAGGCCCTGAAAGCCAAAATCAAGAGCGCCATGAACTACCCGATCGCGGTACTGGTCGTTGCCGGCGCGGTGTCAGGCATTCTGCTGGTGAAGGTTGTGCCCCAGTTTGAAGAAATCTTTGCGGGTTTCGGCGCTGATCTGCCCGAGTTCACCCAGATGGTCGTTGATATGTCACGCTGGATGCAAGAATGGTGGTTTATCATTATTTTTGTGATTGGCGTGCTGTTCTTCAGCTATAAGGAACTGTACAAACGTTCCCAGGCCGTTCGCGATGGGCAGGAACGGCTGGCGCTGAAGCTGCCGATAATTGGCGACATTCTCGACAAATCCTGTGTCGCGCGATTCGCCCGCACGCTCTCAACCACATTCGCTGCCGGTGTACCCCTGGTCGATGCACTTGACTCAGTCTCGGGTGCTGCGGGCAACATCGTCTACCAGGAAGCGATTAATCGCATCAAGGACGACGTCTCCAGTGGTATTCAGCTCAACACGTCAATGAAATCCCAGGAAATCTTCCCCAACATGGTGATACAGATGGTCGCCATCGGTGAAGAATCCGGTGCCCTCGATGGGATGCTGGACAAGGCGGCGACTTACTACGAAGAGATGGTCGACAACGCTGTTGAAGGCCTGACGAGCCTGATGGAACCGATGATCATGGCATTCCTCGGGGTTGTCATCGGCGGCCTCATTATTGCCATGTACCTGCCTATTTTCGGCATGGGTGATGCTATCGGGGGCGGCGGCGGCCACTAATCTCGTTGCCGTTGAGGCAGCAGGCATTCGCTTCAGGCACGGGTCTACATGATATTTGATTTTGCGCTCTTTCAGGCCGAGTACCCGCTGGCGGTGGCACTGCTCGGGTTTATCTTCGGCTCGCTGATAGGCAGTTTCCTCAACGTTGTCGTCTACCGTCTGCCCATCATGCTGAAGGAAGACTGGAATCGCCAGGCGGTCGACATTCTCAGCGAGCAGACAGAAGATGCCAGTTTAAAAGACCGGCTGCAGGCCTTTATCGTCGAACGCAACGAGGCCTTCAACCTGGTCGTTCCCAATTCGCGCTGCCCCGGTTGCGACGCCGAAATTAAACCCTGGCACAATATTCCGATCCTCGGTTACCTCGTCCTGCGCGGCAAGTGTAATGACTGCCAGAACCCCATCAGCGCGCGCTATCCCGTCGTCGAAACACTGACGGCCGTGCTGACAATGCTGGTGGTCATGGAGTTCGGACTGAACCTGCAGGGCCTTGCTGCCTGCGTATTGACCTGGTCACTGATCAGCCTCGCGTTGATTGACTATGACACGCAGCTGCTGCCTGATGACATTACGCTGCTGTTTCTCTGGCTCGGGCTCGCCGTGAACTTTTTTGGCTTTTTTGTCTCCCTGCCTGAAGCATTCATTGGCGCTTGCGCGGGCTACCTCGTGCTGTGGTTCGTATTCCAGGCCTTCAAGCTGCTGACTGGCAAGGAGGGCATGGGCTACGGCGATTTTAAAATGCTGGCGATGCTGGGTGCCTGGCTCGGCGCTGAAGCGATTCCGCTCATTATTATTCTCTCCTCACTTTCCGGCGCGCTGCTGGGTGGCATCCTCATCGCCACCGGCTGGGACCGTGACAAACCGCTCAAGTTCGGCCCTTTCCTCGCCATTGCCGGCTGGATTGCGCTCATGTGGGGCAATGAACTGGTGGCCTGGTACCTGGCCTACGCCATCCAGGGCAGCTGACTCTCATCATGGCGAAGTTCGTTGTTGGCCTGAGAGGCGGTATTGGCACGGGCAAAACCTCGGTCTCTGATCTCTTTGCTGCCAGATCCATCACCATCGCCGACGCCGACATTTCAGCCAGGCGGGTTGTTGAACCCGGCAGGCCTGCCTACAGGGCGATCGTCGAACACTTCGGCAGGGACATCCTGCTGCCGGATGAAATGCTGAATCGAGCCCGGCTGCGCGAGATCGTGTTCAAGGATCCCGACAGCAGGCGATTCCTCGAACAGCAGACCCAGAAACCGATCGTTGACGACCTGCTGACTTCTATAGCTGATGCTGAGTCCGCCTACGTCATCCTGGTCCTGTCGACCGGTCTTGGCAAATGGCCGCTGATGCAGCGACTGCTGGTCATTGATGCTTCAAGGGAAACCCAGATTCAGCGCGTGATGGCGCGGGACAACAATTCACGCCAACAGGTTGAAGCCATTATCGACGCCCAGCCATCCCGTGAAGACCGCCTGCGCGATGCGGACGACCTCATCGTCAATGAAGGCGATCTTGCCCGGCTCGAAGTGGAAGTCGGAAAACTGCATACGCTATATTTAGATTTAGCGCTTCAAGAAGGATGAACACGAATGGCTGACGTGATTGTAAGATGCCCGACCTGTGACAAAGCCGTGGCCTGGATCGCCGCCAACAAATTCCGTCCCTTCTGTTCAGACCGTTGTCGCCTCATTGACCTCGGCGAATGGGCAGACGGTCAACGCTATATCGCCGCTGACCCAGAACATGACGATGTCACCGAGTCAGATCTTCATGGCAATGACCTGACCTGATCATCCGGCATGCCCACCACCCAACTGAGTTCACTCAAGCTGGCAGCCAGCCTGCTGGTTATCGCCGGCTTGTATCTCTTAACGGCACCCCGCTTCATCACATTCGAAGATGCCGGCCTGTTCCAGCAGGTCTGTCACTTTGGCGGTATCGCGCATCCACCAGGCTACCCGCTGTTTACACTGATATGCACGCCGGCATTTGCCCTGGGCTTTGACCCGATCCTGACCGGCAATCTGGTCAGCATCTGTTTCGGTCTGCTGACGCTGGTCATGCTCTACTTTGTGCTCGCAGAGCTCGACCTCAGCGTCAATATGCGCTGTTTCACCGTGTTGGTCGCCGGCATCGGGCTGGAGTTCTGGTCACAGTCACTCATCATTGAGGTCTACACGCTCAATACCTTCCTGCTGATCAGCCTGATATTCAGCGCGCTGTGCTTTCGGCGCACCGGTGAAGTTATGTGGCTCTGGCTCGGTGCTCTTGGCCTGGGTCTCAGTCTCGCTAATCACTGGCCGCTGAGCCTACTGTCGCTGCCGGGCATCGCGCTGATTTTCCTAGCCGCAGTCGTGAAGAATCCCCGGACACACATGTCAGCTCGCAACATCGGCGTCAGTAGCTTGCTGTTCACACTGGGCCTGTCACCCTATCTGCAGATGCTGCTGAAACCTGCAGACACTTTTGGCTCCAGCGGCGGTATCGAGACTGTCAGTGAACTCATTGCTTATGTATCCCGCAGCGCGTACGCCGAGGTCGATGACACCGGTTTCGCTGGCCTCAGCGACAAAGTCGCATTTGCCGGCTGGTTCAGCCGCAGCCTTTTCGAGCAACAGGGCTGGGCCCTGGGACTCGTCGCTCTTGCAGGTCTCTGGCACGGTTTAAGCACAAGGCCGCTTGCACACCTTGGCCTGCTGCTGGTCGCTGCCGGCAACTCCTACCTGCTGATCGGCCTGCTTGGCTTCGAATACAACTTCCAGTACCAGACCGCCTTCTCTCACTATCCGATAATGGCCTACCTGTGCTGGTCGATCTGGATCGGCGTCGGTGCCGCCTTTCTAACCGAACGCATTACGGCGATTCAACCGCGCTACCAGCTGGTGAGCTCCCTCGTCATGGCCGTGCTGCTGGCAGCAGCGACAGCCACGAACTTCCAGAATAACGATCGGGCCGAGACAACGCTTGCCGAGAACTATGCGACGACGCTGCTCCGAGTCCTGCCCAGCGACAGTGCGCTGGTCGTGGACGCCGATGCCCAGATGAGCGCGCTCGGTTACAAGCGATATGTTGAGGCACTGAGGCCTGATGTCGATATCTATGAGTGGGAGAACGCATTCACCTTCAACGAACTGCCTGCCGACCGTGCCACCTACCTGCAGGAACTGACGGTGGTTCGTCCTGTGTACAGCATCGAGATCAGCGGGCTGCCAAGAGCCCGGGAGTATCCTTTGTTTCAGGCGATCAACGCGGCGAGCCCTGTGATCAACACCGATGCGGCAACACTGGCACTGTTTCATGAAGTTGCGCTGGCCTACCGGCAGGGAAACTATCGCTACGGCGCTGATCTCTCATTCGCCCACCAGTTTCTTATAGGTGCAGGAAACTACCTGTTCGACCGGGTCCTTCGAGGGGAAGTCACTGCAGCGGAAGCGGAAACGCTGGTGCAGGTACAGCAGACCTTTCCAGGTGCGATTGCCGTCGCCTCCATGGCCATGGCCACTGGCAGCAGGCTCCTGGATCGTGAACGGCTGCTGGCACTGCTGGCGCCCTACGACGAGCATTTCCCTGAAGCCGCCATGCCTGGCGAAAAATGGCAGTACTACATCATGCTGTCACGGCTGGTCCAGGAAGAGAGAGCGGTCTCTTACATCGAACGGGCAGCCGCGGCCCAGCCAGACAGGCGAAATCCAGCGTGGTGTTACCTGAACCCGGATGCGTGTCAGGTTCGGTAATCGGCGTTGATGGAAACGTACTCGTGAGAAAGATCTGACGTCCAGACCGATTCAACAGCATCCCCAGCATTCAGGTTAACGTTGATCACGATCTCTTCGGCCGCCATGACCTCTGCTCCCGCCGCCTCTGTGTAGTCCGGCGCTTTGCCGCCACTCTTCATCAACGCCACATCGCCAATGGCGACATCGATTTTCTGCGGATCGACGTTGACACCAGCCTTGCCGATGGCCATGACGATGCGTCCCCAGTTGGCGTCACTGGCGAACAGCGCGGTTTTAATAAGGGGCGAGTTGGCAATTGAAAAAGCGATATCCAGGCAGTCCTGGTGTGAAGCACCACCTTCAACCCGCACCTCAACAAACTTGGTCGCCCCCTCAGCGTCCCGAATGATGCCATGAGCCAGCTCTTGCATGAGGGAGTTGAGTGCTGCCTGGAACTGCAGCGAAACCGCCGCATCTTCCAGGTCGACCCCGGAGACCCCGGTCGCCGTCAGCATGCAGGAATCGTTGGTTGAGGTGTCACCGTCAACGGTGATGCGATTGAATGACTGGTCAGCACCCGCCTGTAATGCCGTCTGCAGGAAATCCTTGCCACACCGGCCATCAGTCGCGAGGTAGGCCAGCATCGTGGCCATATTGGGCTGGATCATACCGGCACCCTTGGCAATCCCGGTCAGTGTCACCGTCTTGCCGGCGACGCCGATCTCACGACTGCCGATTTTCGGCCGCGTATCTGTCGTCATGATGCCTTTTGCCGCCTCAAGCCAGTTGTCAGCGCTGAGGCCGACGAGTACGGCAGGCAGCGCCTCGGTAATGTTGGCAACCTGGAGCTTTTCACCGATCACGCCAGTCGAGAACGGCACCACCTCTTCGGGCCTGACGCCGCTCCGCTGCGACAGCGCTTTGCAGCAGCCATCTGCATCTGCCACGCCTTCCTCGCCAGTCGCCGCATTGGCATTACCCGAGTTAATCAGGAAATAACGGCTGTTGGCCTGCTCGAGGTGAGTTCGGCCAACAATGACGGGTGCTGCAGCAAAGATCGACTGGGTAAAGATACCCGCGGTGACACTGCCCTCGGCAAACTCAAACAGCACCAGGTCCTGTTGATCCTGACCTTTGATGCCACAGGCCGTGCTGGCGAGCCGGACACCGGGCACTACCTTGAAATCGGTCGAAGCAGTTCCAACAGCCATCAGGCGAGTTTCCCGTGACAGGCTTTGTATTTTTTACCTGACCCGCAGGGGCAGGGCTCGTTGCGACCAACCTTCTTCTCACGTCTGACAAAAGGCGTCTGTGGTTCCGCGTCGGCCTCCTCCGGCGCAACGCCTGGACCGTCAGACTTCTCGAAATTCAGCTTCGCCCTGGCCTCTTCTTCACGACGGCGCTGCTCCAGTTCCTCTGCGCTTTCATTCGCCTGGAATTCAACTCTGGAAAGGAACCTGACCACGTCAAACCGGACATCCCGCAGCAGGTTCTCAAACAGCTCGAAAGCTTCACGCTTGTACTCATTCTTGGGCTGCTTCTGCGCATAGGCTCTGAGATGAATTCCCTGGCGGAGGAAATCCATCGCAGCGAGATGCTCTTTCCAGAGTGAATCGAGAATGTCGAGCATGATCCGCTTCTCGAAGAGTCGCATGTCAGGGCCGATCTGCTCTTCCTTCCTGGCATAGGCCCCTTTCACTTCGGCAACAATGCGTTCACGCAGGGTTTCCTCATGCAGCGACTCATCTTCATCGAGCCACTTCTTCACAGGCATGTGCTGGTTGAACTCGGTCTGCAGAGCCTGTTCAAGGCCAACAATATCCCACTGTTCCTCCAGACTCTGGGGCGGAATGAAACCATCGATCACGTTGTTAACGACATCATCCCAGAGCGCATTGATGGTCTCAGAGATGTCATCGCTTTCCATCAGTTCATTGCGCTGGCCATAGATCATCTGACGCTGATCATTGGCGACATCATCATATTCCAGCAGCTGCTTGCGGATATCGAAGTTTCTGCCCTCGACTTTTTTCTGGGCTTTCTCGATGGCATTGGTCACCATCCGGTGTTCGATCGCTTCACCCTTCTCCATACCGAGATTCTGCATCAGGCCCCGCACCCGGTCGGAGGCGAAAATACGCATCAGGTCATCTTCGAGTGACAGATAGAATCTTGAATAGCCAGGGTCACCCTGACGTCCTGCTCGACCACGCAGCTGGTTATCGATGCGTCGACTTTCATGTCGCTCGGAACCGATCACATGCAGACCGCCGGCCTCGAGCACCTTGGCGTGATTCTCTTGCCATTCCTTTTTGATTTTTTCAATCTGGTCGTCAGTCGGGTTCTCCAGCTTGGCGACTTCAGCCTCCCAGTTACCACCAAGAATAATATCCGTACCACGACCCGCCATGTTGGTGGCAATCGTGACGCTCCCGGGTCGACCGGCCTGGGCGACGATTTCAGCTTCCTGTTCGTGGAACTTGGCGTTCAGCACGCTGTGCTTGATCTTCTTTTTGTTCAGCAACTGCGAAAGCAGTTCAGACGACTCGATTGAGGCCGTGCCGACCAGTACCGGTGCGCCCTTGGCGAGAGCGTCCTGGATGTCATCAACAATCGCATCGAACTTCTCTTCCCGCGTCAGGTAGATCAGGTCATTCATATCAAGCCGCACCATCGGCAGGTTGGTGGGAATCACCACCACGTCGAGGCCATAGATCTGCCTGAATTCAAACGCCTCAGTGTCGGCCGTTCCGGTCATGCCGGCAAGCTTATTGTAGAGCCTGAAGTAGTTCTGGAAGGTTGTAGAGGCAAGGGTCTGGCTCTCGTTGGTAATCGCTACATTTTCCTTGGCCTCAATAGCCTGGTGGATACCTCCGGACCAGCGGCGACCGGGCATGGTACGACCCGTGTGTTCATCGACAATGACGATCTCACCATCGGCGACAATGTATTCAACATCCCGGTTGAACAGGCAGTGCGCTTTCAGTGCAGCGCTGACATGGTGCAGCAGCGTGAGATTGGCGGTACCGTAGAGGCTCTCGCCTTCTTTCAGCAGCCCTTCCCTGATCAGCAGGTTCTCAACCTTCTGGTGACCGGTTTCTGTCAATTCAACATCCCGCTGCTTTTCGTCAACGAAATAGTCACCCGGTGGCTCCCGCTCCTCGAGGATATCCTCCGGCGTCTTTTCCTGGGGCTCAAGGGCAGGGATGATCCGGTTGATCGCCCGATATACATCAGCGCTGTTCTCAACGCCACCCGAGATCACCAGCGGTGTCCGGGCCTCGTCGATCAGGATGGAGTCAACTTCGTCAACAATCGCGAAATTGAGTCCCCGTTGGGCCCGCTCTTCGAGCGAGAACGCCATGTTGTCACGCAGGTAATCGAAGCCGAATTCGTTGTTGGTGCCGTAGGTAATGTCTGCCTGGTAGGCCTCACGTTTTTCCATCGGGTGCTGACCGGCATAAACCACACCGACCGTCATGCCCAGAGTCTTGTAGACCGGTCCCATCCACTCTGCGCCCCACTTGGCCAGGTAATCATTGACCGTTACCAGGTGCACGCCATATCCGGAAATCGCATTCAGGTAGAGCGGCAGGGTTGCGACCAGGGTCTTACCCTCACCCGTGCGCATCTCGGCGATTCGACCCTCGTGCAGCACGATGCCGCCGATCATCTGGACATCAAAGATCCTCAGACCCAGCGCACGCTTTGCCGCCTCCCGGACCGTTGCAAAAGCCTCGGGGAGGATGTCCTCCAGGGTTTCACCGGCCTCAAGCCTGGTCCTGAAAGCTTCACGCTGACCGGCCAGGTCAGCATCAGAAAGTTTTTCGAAGTCTTCTTCGTAGGTCGCGATGCGGTCAACAATTTTGCCCATTCGCTTGAGTTGACGTTCGTTCTTGCTGCCAAAAATTTTGCTGAGAAGCTGCAATGCCATAGTGGTGTTCTCTGGATATAGCTGGGACAGGCAATGCCTGACCGGGAAAGGTTAGAAGTCGCTTTTGAGGGAGGTATCAGCGACTGGCGCGATGGATATAGCTCGCAGGATCGACGATGCGGCCATTCTTGAAAACTTCGAAGTGAACATGTGGTCCGGTTGAACGACCACTGCTGCCCATGAGGCCAACGACCTCACCTTTTCTGACGATGTCACCGGCTTTGACGGTGAGTTCCTTGTGGTGCCCGTAACGGGTTGAATACCCGCTGCCGTGGTTGATCTCGACCATTTTGCCGTAACCGCTGCGTGGACCGGCATAGACCACAACACCCGCCGCCACCGCGATGACGTCGGCACCATCCTTCCCGGCGAAATCGACGCCGTTATGCCAGGCCTGCTTGCCCGTGATGGGATCGATACGCTGCCCGAACCGTGAGGACATCCAGCCCTTCTTGACGGGGCGGCCGGCGAGGAACACGTCCCTCTGCATCTTGCGATCTGCCAGCAGCGTCTCAAGCACGCCGAGCTGCTGTTCGCGATCTTCGATGTCGCGGGCCAGCTGATCAAGCAGATCCATGTAGGCTGGCGGTTCATAACCAGCAATATCGACGGTGTTTTCCGGACCGCCCATCGCTGGCGCACCGGAAAAATCAAACTCGCCTTCGTCGAGGCGACCGATCTTGGTCAAGCGTTCACCCAGGGCATCAAGCCGCACGATTCTTGCCTGCAACTGGGCAATCCGCACCGCTGAGGCTTCGATATTGTTTTCCGCCTCGAACCGGACTTCTTCAATCACGCCCTGCTGGTCTTTTAACACCTCACGCCATTTCGCCACCATTTCGCCATTCAGGTCCGCCTCGGCGACACCCATCTGGTAGCTGAGAAACCCGACAACAGCCGGGATCGAAATCAGGCCCGCCAGTGCGACGCCGAATATCATGGCGTTGGCATTAAATGAGCGATGCTTTCCGCTTTTGTTGTCAACAATGATGAACTTCATGGATACTAACTTTCTATATCTTCCCTGATACTAACTTAGGCCCTGAGGCCACTGACTCTTCTCTATCCGTCTACAAAAACTGCCTGCGAGAGTGATAATGCGAAAATCGCGCTTACCTAAATCCCTGAAATCGACAGATCAGATTCTCAAAGGCTCCAATAATATACTGGTATCGCTGTTTTCCCAATCCCGGGAACTGGCGCGAATTCAGCAGATTGCACGCCGTGTTGTCGACCATGACATCTCGGTCGGCCCGCTGAAATCAGGCACGCTGACGTTTTTCACCGAATCCGCGGCGCTGGCGACCCGCCTGCGCTACCGGCAGCGGCAACTGCTTGCGGCCCTCCGGCGTGCCGGTATTGACGTGCAGCAGGTCCGATTCCGGGTAGAGCCGACTGTTCCGAAACCAGAGCAACCAGGCGTGGAACGCGAGCTTTCAGACGCCAGCGCCAGTCATCTGCGCCAGAGCGCCGCCTTCATCGAGGATCCTGCACTGCGCAGCGCGATGGAAAAACTCTCGGAAAGGTCAGGCGGCCAGAGCTGAGCCGAACGGGTCTAGGCGTTTGCCAGCTGCGCCTGCGTGCCGTAGGAACGCGGCGCTTCTGCCGCATCCTCGAATGTGACGATTTCCCACGCATCCGGCTGCTGCATCAGTTTCTGTCGGAGCGCATGATTTTCGGTATGCCCGGACTTGTAGCCGGTAAACTCGCCAATCAGGCTGTGCCCCAGCAGATACAGGTCACCAATTGCGTCCAGGATCTTGTGACGAACAAACTCATCTTCGTGGCGCAGGCCGTCGTCGTTCAGAATGCGATAGTCATCGACGACGACAGCATTATCCAGGCTGCCGCCCTGGGCGAGGTTGCGTTCCCGCAGATACTCGAATTCCTGCATGAAGCCAAAGGTACGGGCCCGGCTGACTTCCTTGACAAAAGAAGTGACAGAAAAATCAACGCTGGCCTGCTGTTCCTTGATCACGGCGTTGTCATAAACAATGGTATGGCTGACTTTGAATCCATCGTAGGGCTGGATGGTAGCGGACTGGCCCCAGGAGTTGGCGTTAACTTCATCGCCGACAGAGACGGGCTTCTTGATTCGGATAAATTTCTTGAGGGCGTTCTGCTCTTCGATACCGGCAGACTGGATGAGGAAGACAAACGTGGCGGCACTGCCGTCCATGATGGGCATTTCCGGGCCGCTGACCTCGACAAATGCGTTGTCGATACCAAGACCACTGAAGGCGGACATCAGGTGTTCAATGGTGGAAATCCGGTGGCCGTCCCGCATGATCGTGGTCGCCAACGTCGTGTCGCCGACATTATCGGTCAACGCAGGAATTTCAACCGCCGGATCAACATCAACCCGCACAAAAACGATGCCCGTGTCAGCCGGCGCCGGTCTCAGTGTGAGATAGATCTTCTCTCCGGTATGGAGGCCGACCCCCGTGGCTCTAATAACGTTTTTGAGCGTTTTTTGCCTGATCATCGAATTTTTTGACCCCAATTTTGCGGCGCGAATGCTACCAGAAACCAGGCGCGATGACTAACGCAATGCCTATATTCAGCAGCATTTTTCTTAATATTTGTACTGTTCCAGGTACCTTACCTGGACTTTATCGGTACTTTTTCGTACTTCGCCCGCACTCATTGAGGGCAGACCTGAGAGTAAGACCCCGATTTCCCGGTTTAGTTTCTCTAATTCTGCAAAAAAAACGGAGATTTACCACTAAATTGCAAAATATAGAGTTAGTAAACGCTCACTCTCAGATCGTCTCAGTCAGCTTGTCTACGTAGAAAAGCCGGCACGTCGAGATATTCCAGGTCCTTGTCGGACTGCAGGTCGACCTCGTCCGTACCATTCACGACGGCATTTCGAATCACCGTGGGTCGATCAAACTCTGAGTAGTCAGGGACGCCGTCGCCGGCAACCTTGCGCTTGATCTCATCGGCAATCCTGGGGCTGCGTTCCATCTGGGCATGATGACCAAGGCCCGTGGCAACCACCGTCACTCTGAGTTCATCTCCCATGTTCTCATCGATCACCGTACCGACAACAACGGTCGCGTTCTCAGAAGCGAACTCCTCGATCGTGGCACCCACTTCAGAGAATTCACCGAGCGAGATATCGCGGCCTGCCGCAATGTTTACGAGGACCCCGCGAGCACCGTTGAAGTCGACGTCTTCCAGCAGAGGACTGCGGATCGCAGCTTCTGCGGCATTCCTCGCACGCTCGTCACCGGATGCATAACCGCTGCCCATCATCGCCATACCCATCTCGGACATCACCGTCCGGACGTCGGCAAAGTCGACATTGATCATGCCGGGGCGAATAATCAGGTCAGCGATACCCTGTACCGCACCAGAGAGGACGTCATCGACGGCCGCAAATGCTTCGAGCAGTGGCGTGCTCTCACCCATGATCGTCAGCAGCTTCTCATTCGGAATGGTAATCAGCGAATCAACATGCTGTGACAGCTCAACGATGCCTTCTTCCGCGATCTTCATTCGCTTGCGACCTTCGAAGACGAATGGCTTGGTGACCACGGCCACTGTCAGCACACCCAGTTCCTTCGCTATCTGCGCCACAATCGGTGCAGCACCGGTACCGGTACCACCGCCCATGCCAGCGGTGATGAAAACCATGTCAGCACCGGCGAGGCCCTCGGCGATGCGTTCACGATCCTCATTGGCAGCCTCGCGTCCCATCATCGGGTTGGCTCCGGCACCGAGACCACGGGTGACCCCCGAGCCCAGCTGAAGCAGCGTGCGCGCACCAAGATTTTTCAAAGCCTGGGCATCGGTATTAGCGCAGATGAAATCCACACCTTCGATGTCCTGGCGAACCATGTGTTCGACGGCGTTGCCACCGCCACCACCGACACCCACGACCTTGATGATCGCATTAGTCGGAGCGCTGTCTACGATTTCAAACATAGTTAACCTCCTCAGGCTTATCGTTGATCGCAATAAATATATTCATCAGTAGTTCCCCATAATCCAGTTTCTAACCCTGCCCATAACACCATCCATGCCAGCGGCCGCTGGCATGACAATCGTTTCTGACTGCTGTTTTGCGCCGTACTGCAGAAGCCCGACCGCTGTCGAATAGATCGGGTTCCTGACAATGTCCGCCAATCCCGAAATGTCCTTGGGTTTGCCAAGCCGCACCGGCATGTGAAAGATTTCCTCGGCCAGTTCAACCGCACCTTCCATCTTCGAGGTACCGCCCGTCAGGACGATGCCTGCAGGAATCAGGTCTTCATAGCCACTGCGCCGCAGTTCCGCCTGGATGAAGGTAAAGAGTTCGTCGTAGCGCGGTTCGACCACTTCAGCCAGCGCCTGCCGCGACAGGTCGCGCTCAGGCCGCTCGCCGACACTGGGGACCTTGATGGTTTCGTTTTCGCCCGCGAGACTCGCGAGAGCACAGGCATACTTGATCTTGATCTCTTCGGCATGCGGTGTAGGGGTTCGCAGTGCCATCGCAATATCATTGTTGACCTGGTCGCCAGCAATCGGGATGACGGCCGTGTGACGGATCGCGCCATCGGTGAAGACTGCAATGTCCGTCGTGCCACCCCCGATATCGACCAGACAGACGCCCAGGTCTTTTTCATCCTCGGTCAGGACGGCATAACCGGAAGCCAGCTGTTCAAGAATGATGTCCTCGACATGCAACCCACACTTGCGGATACACTTCTCAATGTTCTGCGCCGCATTC
>Ga0075480_10001135_pt1 | contig 16719 bp, 19 predicted proteins | sample DEB08_DNA_7_FD_81590 | JGI IMG/M metagenome (GOLD analysis project Ga0075480, IMG submission 81590) | Aqueous microbial communities from the Delaware River and Bay under freshwater to marine salinity gradient to study organic matter... | ecosystem: Environmental > Aquatic > Marine > Coastal ... | reverse complement strand
TAGTAGAGTATGTTTTTTAATCTGTTCTAAAATATCTACAAAATCTGTAGTAGTATTAGAACCAGTATTCCAAGTAGTTTTAAACATATTTATTATTAACTAGTATAATATAATAATAGATTATAGCACAGATTATTCTTAAAGTCAAGCAGTTTAGAAAAGAAAATGAAAAACGTAAGTATTATCAGGAAGTTAAGAAAAGAAGGAAAACTCCCAGAAGAAATGGAAATATTTGTTTCCAACCTTCCTCTGGAAGATTTGATTGCTTTAAAGTTAGAAATCGCTGGCAAGCCAGTAAATGGTAAGTTATTTGGAATTCCAATCTGGAAATCTGTTCCTTTCATTGTTAGAGAGGCTTTGTTAAAATCTGCCATCTCAGTTTGTAAAACAAGATTTGAATCAGCCGCTTTCCTTGGTATCCACCCAGATAAAATGGATAGATTGCTGAGAAAATACAACATTCCCAGTTTTTTTGAAGAAACAACTTGACTTATTATTTTGTTTGTGTATAGTTATGAATGATTCTATCGCTGGTTAAAAAGTGTATTGTAGGAGTGGTATTATCAGAAGAGTGATTAACAATAACAATAACATTATAAAGAGTCGTCCTTCAACGCCCTTTACGAAGGCGGAAAATATCGACGGAGGGATAGCAAGACGGCAATGCGAGTAAGCCGTTCACTTTTTAACATTGTTATACAAGCCCCCTCGTTTCTTAGGATGGCGAGGGGGCGATGTTCTTTGAAATACGGGGGTGTAAAGGGTTTCGATCTTATAAGGAAACTTATTCGTGCAAGGCAGAGGGCAGCGACGGTCTCTGTAAAAACGCTGAAAATAATAAGTGCTAACACAAACACTTATGTTGATTACGCTATAGCAGCCTAATCGGAGGTAGTCATACCTTCTAACCAAAAATGGCGTTGGTTTCTCATTTCCTAAAAATGAGTGGTGCGAAAGAAAGGCTTCGCTTCGGGAAACAAAATGTCTGTGTTGTTTTCCAGTATAATGGCAGACTAACCTTGTGAATGACGGATTAGCGGATTTATGAGACACGGGAGGTTCGAATCCTCCCCACCTCCACCACATACAAAGCCAAGAAGAGCCAAATAGCAAAAGTTTTTCTTGGCTTTTTCTTTATAAAATCGCTATTTAGGTTATAACTTGCTTGTAGTTTTAGCATATAAACATACGGAGCAATACCTAAATGGGATCAACCGATCTAAAAAATAATAAAAAAGTTAATGGAGTTGATAAAGTCTATGTTGATGGTCCAGTAGGATCATTTGGTGAAGTAGACACAATCACAAAGTTCCCAACAGCACAAGGAGACTTTGCTTATGGTATCAATCCGAGTGTTTTCAGTGTAGTTAACTATTCTGGTGGTGGTGCTTATGGTGAAGGAGGCTATTGTGTAGTTACCAGTTCTACTGATCCAAGAGGTTCTGGTGCTATCGAACTTCGTAGAGGCTTGAAATATGCTTCCGGTCAAGGTGCTACATTTAGAGGAACTGCCCTTTTTGATACACCAGCAAATGGAAATGTCCAACTTATTGGAATGGGAAATGGTGAGTGTGGTTATTATTTTGGTTATCTAAATACTTCATTTGCTATCCTACACCAAGATAGTTCTAAAAGAGAAATAAGAAAATTAACTATCGCTACTCCTGCTGGAACTGAAAATGTAACCGTAACATTAGACGGAGAAACAATCGTTGTTCCAGTTGTTGGCGGAACAGACGCAACACAAACTGCTTATCAATTAACATTGGCTGATTATAGCCAAGTTGGTGACGGCTGGCTTGTTGACGTAACAGGATCTGACGTATTTTTCTTATCGGCAAGGGCTGGTTCTTATGCCGGTTCTTATTCTGCTGTTGGATCAAGCGTTGGTAGTCTCGGGTCTTTCTCACAAGTTGATGGAGGGGTTGCTCCAAGTTCTGATGTTTATTTACAGACACAATGGAACATTGATAGAATGGATGGATCTGGTCCTTCTGGAATGATTTTAGATCACCAAAAAGGAAATGTTTATCAAATCGCATTCCAGTATCTTGGACAAGGAAATGCTTTTTTTAGTATCGCAGACCAAGAAACAGGTAGGTTTTTGCCTGTTCACGAGATCAAAAACTCAAATGTAAGAACTACGCCTGTTTTGAGAAATCCAAATATTAGTGGTCTGGTTACTTCTACGAATAGCGGAAATACAACCAGTGTTGCTGTAAAAACTGCTTCTATCGCAACATTTCACGAAGGAGTATTTAGGAGATTAGATCCTAAGTTTTCTTATTCTAAAATATTTAATGTTACAAGTACCTCCAATGTTTTTAGAGGATTAGTTGCTCTAAAAGTGAATAGAGTTCATAAAGGTCAGGCTTGTTTTGGAGAGTTAGACCTTTTGAGATTGAGTGCTACTAACAATGCTGGATCTGCTTCTCCAAAATCATTTCAAATTGGTATTATACCCGACGCAGTTATAACTGGTGATGTTGATTTTGTTGAACAAGATCCAACCAGAAGCGTTGTTTCTTATGCTGATCTTGGAAATGGTCAAGCAATAACACCAAATACTCGTAATAGTTCTATCTATACAGTTGGTGTTCCTTCTGGCGGAGGTATTAACATTAACTTAGAAGATTTGGATTATATTTTTGGCGTAGGAAGAATAATAGTTATTGGATTTATTTCAGCAGATTCTATCAGTAACTGTACTTTATCCATTAACTGGTATGAACAACAATAAGGATTTATTATAATGGCGAACATTTATTCAGCATACGCAAGTGGATTAGGGAACTCGGCTGCTTACCAAGTGGCTGGTCGTCCTTATTTGACTGGATCAACTTTGGCTGCTGACGCTGTTGGGACCATAACTTTTCCTACTGTTACGAGATCTTTTACTATTGTAAATACTGGCTCTGCTGATCTTAGGATTTACTTTGATAATCCAACCACTGTTCCTGCTACTGATACTGGATTACACAGATTTACCCTCTCAAACAATTCTTCGGTTACAATGAACGTTAAATGTACAGAGGTATACATTAAAGCAGTCGGTGAAACTGGTTTTGAGTTAATGGCTGAACTCACTGGTATTCCTTCCTCAGATATGTATGAACTTACTGGTTCCGGCATTAACGTTTCCACTTATTCTATTTAAATCAACTTTTTACTTGACTTTTCTTTTTCTTTTGATCTAAACTACTTATCATTATGAAAGATCCACACAAAAACTGGCGAGAGTTCCTTATCAACGAAGCAGGTCTGAATAGAATCAGACAAGATATGATTGACTATGATACTGCTTTTATCACAGCATTTCGTGGAGACTATGATAACGTCTCTATGTGTGTTTATGTCCCTCCGTCAGAAGACGAAAGAACTGCGAAAAGACAAAGAAAAACATACCAGATTAATAAAAGAAATAATAAAGAACTCTCGGCTTATTTGCTCTCACAAGGCTATGGCGTAAAAAGCATTCAAGGATCTTATATTGAAAACTTTGGATCTCTTGATCCAGAGAAACTTCCAAGAGAAGTAAAAGAAGCCAGTTTCTTTGTAACCAATCTAAACAACGACCCAGAGTTCGCAGAACAAATAATCAACCTTGGTAAAAGATTTTGTCAAGATTCAGTTATTATTGTTCCAAAAGGCGAAGAAGGCTACATTTATGGGACAAACAAAGGAAAGTATCCCGGTTTAGACAACAAAGAAACAGTTGGAAAGTTTATGGGCGGTGAGACAGGAGAGTTTATGTCTCGTATCAATAGCAGACCCTTCGTTATGAAAGAAGACGAAGAAATGAAAACTTACGAGAAACTGCCCCCAAAACAACGCCAAGCAGCCAAACTAATCTCTAATAGGGTTGATCGCCAAATCAACGAAATGGAGTTGTTAAACACCATAAAAGAAGGAGATTTGCCTGATTATGACCAAGGTGGTCAAGTTAAACTTTATCACTTTGCTCCTATTGACGAAAGTGAGATTACAGTAGACCCTTCTCAGTTTGGAAAGCAAGGCTATTCAAGAAGAGAAAAAGAAAGATCTTCTTACCCTCGCTCATTCTTTTATGTAAATCTTGACGAAGCAGAAGGTCAAGTTAAGTCAGGAAATAAAACTCTTTATTCTCTTGACATTCCAATCAATAAGTTGTATAGTATGAAATCGGACCCGGAAGGTATCGTTAAAGACGTTCGACACCCGGTCTATAACTTTAGAAACGACATTGAGTGGACTGAGTTGTTTAAGAGAATACACGATAAATACGACGGTGCCTTTTATTCTACCCCCTCAATGGACGTTGTGGTTCTGTTTGAACCATACAAAGCAACAAAAGTAGAGGAAGAATGAAGATTGGAACAGTTGTAAGAAATGAATACCAAGGTATTCTTAGATTTGGAAAAGTATCGTCTATTTTTAAAGGTGATGATGGCTGGACTTGGTGTGAAGTAGATTGGGTTGACGACGAAAAGTATGAACACGCTATTTCACATAGAAATAACATTACAAGCCAAGATCACAACAAGCCATTCTATCGTGTAGATGAAATCACACAATTTGATCTTAATAAAACAATCAATACATTAACAAAACTTAAGTAATATTACTACCAATCGGAGGAATATATGAAGCCTTTGTTTATGTGGGCGGGTGGTAAGTCAAAGTTAATTAATGACTATGAACCGTATTTGCCTGAAACATTTGATGAATACCACGAACCTTTCTTTGGTGGTGGAGCAATGTTTATTTGGGCTTATAAGAAAAACCCAAAAGCAAAGTTCTACATTAATGACGTGAACCCACATATAGTTCAGATTTATAAAGCAATCCGTGATGATGTAAAAGAATTCTGCTCTATTATGGACACTTTTGAAAAGGCTTATTTGTCTTTAGATCCTCCAATGCAAAAATCTATTGTTAATGGGAAAACAAAATGGATTGATCACCCAACTGGTGCGAAAGATAAAGATCTTGAAAAATCACACAAAACTGGAAACAAATACGATTGGGAAACGATATTCAAGATTAAACCCACCAGAAGATCTTTTTTCTTTAAAGTCAGAGCAGAGTATCAAGAAAACTACAAAGAATGGAGCGAAACAAAAGAGGCTGCAATACTTTATTTCTTGATGAAAACTGCGTTTAATGGTGTTTGGCAAGTATCAAAAGGAAAAGATTCACACGGCAGATTTAATACTCCTTGTGGATTAATGAGACACGAAGATAAGATTTATAATAAAAAAGATGTTATGAGTTGGCACAAGGCTTTACAAGGCGCAACTATAACTTCTGTAGATTACAGCAACACTTTTCATAATATTGGCAAGAATTCTTTTGTTTTCCTCGACCCTCCTTATAGAAGTGGATCAGATCAAGATAAGACATTTGCTGATTATGGAACAAACTTGGAAGATGATTTTCAAGAAACTGTGATTGATTTCTTTATGAAAGCAAAAGATGCTGGTTCATATGTTTTATTTTCAAATAGAGATTGGGGAGATGGTTTCTTTGAAAAAAGAAGCAAAGGAAATCAGATCAAATATATTGATGTAACTTATACTGTTGGTAGAAAAAAAGATGGAGAAGCAAAAAGTGCTAGAGAAATATTGATGATTAGTTCTTAAAGATTTGCGATATCTTCTAAGTCAAGTTCTTCACCACCTTCTTCGGCAGCAGGCTCTTCCAATCCAGCCTCAACTTCAGCACCAGTGCTTGGCGCAGATACATTAGGCTGCATTTCATCTTCAAACTTCTTAAAGTAAAGATCCAAGTTCATTAATAAACCATCGTAAAATGCTTTGATGTCTTCTGGGTTGTGGAGGGTCTTATAGGCATCAACAATCTGTGTTTCAACTTTATTAAAAGTTTCATATGCCTTGTCACGACCAGTTAAATCTTGACCTTCAATACCAAAATCTTCTTTATTTACTTCGTCTTCAGTTTTTCTAATGTCGGTCATATCTTCTGGTTTGTCTTGACCGACCTCAATATCGATTGCTTCTTCTAATGCTTCAGCAGACTTATCTAAAGCACGAAGAGGAGCAAGAACGTTTTCTACTGCTTTAAGCATATGAGCAGAGAAAGAATCACGTTGTTCTTTTGAGGAAGACAATTCTTTGTAACCAGTTTCGATAGTTTTAAGAATGTTATCAAAAAGTGTATTAAGAGTATTAAGACCAGTATTATCGTATGGAGAAGATTCTGTGTTGCCAACTTCGTCTTCTCTCAGCATAGTTCTGATAACTTGACGTAATCTTTCTTCTTCTGCTAAAACTTCGCCTTGTTTTGCTGCTCTTTTTGCTTCTGCAATGCGGATTGCTTTGCGAACTAACTTGCGAAGTCTCATTTCTTCTACGATTTGTTGTCTATCGATATACATTTGGTTGTCTCCTTAATACCCTAAATAGTATCAAATATCCATTATCATACACTTTTTCAGTCTATTGTTTTAGTCCTGATGCATATGTGGTTCCATATAAACTTTCTTTTTCTTGCCTCGGCGTCTTTGTGCCCCAAGAGGCATAGAATAACCAGCAACAGATCCACCAGCCATAGAGGAAATCTCATCAAGTTCAGAATCAAGCCTTTCTAATACGTCTGGATTTACAACAAAGATCTTTTCATAACCTTGGTTAAAATCAGGAATGTCCCAAACAATGTCGATGTTTCTATAAGTAAAATCATCCCAACGGTGTTTTAAATACCCAAGTGTATCAATGCTATAAGGCAAAATCTTTTTGTCGTCTCCACCAATGTTAAACCATTTTGCTCCCGGTTTTATTTTAAAGGAAAAAACGTAATCCCCTAGCATTTCGGCTGCGTCCATAGTTGGAACCAAATACATAGGTTCAAGGCTGTTTAGGCTCGGTTTGTCCGAAGAAAAATACCAAGTTTCTTCTTCTATACCTTCGGATACTCTGCTGGATTCATTTAAAATCTCTTCCAATGCTCCTCCAAATCCGGGAGGTGCTGATTTAGATCTTTCTTTTGGAGGGTTTTGATCAAAAGGAGCAGCCTTGTTTGGCTTTCCTTTGGTAGACATTCTCATACTAGAATGTTTTTTAATTCTATCTGAATCTTTTTGGTAGTCTCTTTCGTCTAGAGCCTCCTCGATCAACCGAAAGAAAAGAGGGAGGGCGACGTGCTCTACAACTTCTTCAGTCTCGCCCTGTATACCTAAAATATCTAACACGTTTTGTGGATCAACTCCATTTGGTAAAAACTTTGTAATGTCTTGCCCTTGCGCTAAAGCATTCCTAAAATCAGTTGCGCTCAACTCTTCTCCAACTGGATCAAAAGCATACTTCATTGGATCTAAAACACGGACACCTTCACCAGCGTATTGCTGAACGCTTTTAGCAAATCTGCTTTGATCTCCGCCTTTTGTGCTTGTTCCAAGAATAACCATTTCTCCCGGTTGAGCATCTTCACCAACGTATTCATAGGCGGCTCTAACTGGTGATGGGTGAGGAGATGGAATAACTTCTACATTTCCTAATCCTGATTTGTCTGCGAAAAGTTTCCAAATAGCAATAGAATCGTCTTGTGTAATCCCTTTACCATTAGGCATTTCTCTTTCTTTTGGAGATACCATAACAATAACACGATCAGCATTATCAGCATAATGCTTGACCATATCTAAATGACCTCTATGCGGCGGCTTGAATGCGCCGGGGACAATAGCAACTGTTTCAGATGCTCCCTTTGCTTCATCAACTCTTGGGATTTTTACACCACCTCTACCAAACCTGAATAATCCGAGGATTTGGTTGATAGGAGCAAAGTTTCCAGTAAACTTGTAAAGTTGACCATCATACTCAAACACAAAGCCTTCTGCAACAGATGTAATGTTATCTAAATGCTTTATTTTTTTGAGTTGTTTAGCCAAGATTTCGTGTGCCACCTCTTGTCCCGGACCTTGGTATGCCTGAATCGATTTAATGGCTGTTTCTACCTCTTTTTTAAGGCGGTCAAGTTCTTTTACATTATCAAGAACATAAGCACTTTCCATACCCTCAAGCATGGCAACAGCAAAATCGTGAATGGCGTCTTCAATAGGCCAGATTAACTTAGAAATGGACTTATTACCGGATTGAACATAGGCTTTCACCTGTTCTTTTAAATCTTTATCTCCACCCAGTCCACGGTAGATTTGTGTGAGAGTTGGTGCTCCTTCAACTTGTAAAATACGATTTACGATTTGTTCTTTTAAATCGTCGCCAAGAGAAGGGAACTTTTCATTAACATCTTCAAGTAGTTTTTCTGTCAAGAAATCTTCAACAGTCATATCTCCTTGAAGACCTGCTTTTTTGATTCTTTCAAGTGCGATTTTTAAATCGTGACCACCTGCTAACTTTTGTAGGCTAACAAGAGCAGTTTTCTGAACATTAAAGTTTTTTCCTTGTGTTGCTTGTTCAAAACGATCTACAACTTTATCTAAAGCCTTTGCTTGCTCTGTTGTATCGACACCAACAACTTGGTCTGTTTCTTCATCATATCTTTTATGACCTGCCGAATGAATGCTGATAATGTTCGCATCGTAATTAACAACATTAGAAGCACCGGGACCCATAATCTCTGAGTTATAGAAGATTTCTCCTTCTGGACCGAAAATCGCTGATTTTTCTTCATCTGACAAAGATGCTACGGCGTTTTCAAAAGCATTAAAAGCATCTACATACACCTTTTTAATATCTGGTCCACCTTTAAACTCACGCATAGCAAGGTCAACAGCATTCATACCGCCTTTCTGCATATCACCTTTGTTACGAGCAGCCTTAGCCTCGCCATTTTTAAAGCCCAAATAAATGTTAAACCCGTCAGTCTTTTCAGTTCCAACGAGTTCTCCTTTACTTGCAGCAGTTAAGATTTCTGCTAACTTTTCAAATGTTAAACCACGATTATCATAAAGATGCGCTAAGTGACCAGCAACACCACCTTCAGCGATTAGTTTTACCATTGTCTAAATCCTCTTTGATCTCCTCAAGGACATTTACCCTTTCTTCAAGAACATTAATCTGTTCTTGCATTTTGCGAGCCATTTTGTTGATTTCTTTAAGTTGTTGTTTAGCCATAGATAATCTGCGACTTTCAACTTGAGTGCGAGGTCTCATATTTTCAATGACTTCAGTTAATGCTTGGATATAAGTTAAAATATTAGCATCAGGAATCTGACCTTCGTGTAAAAGAAAATCTTTTGTTATTCTATAATAATTTGTATTCATTTTTTAACCCTCATTAACTTTATAAGCCCCACCTTGGGACGGCTTCTTTCTTATAAAAGCAGGAACTGCCCCATTTAATGCTGTGGTAAAAGGAACTTGATCAACATCTTTTCCAAAAAAAGACGCATTTCCTTCTGCCGTGCCTCTTTTAAACTCACTGTTTGCTTTTTCAAACCTATTAATGGTAAAATCTGCTCCAACGACAGGAAGGCTGCTGCTTACTTCTTGACTCCATATTTCAGTTATTTCATATGCACCAATGTCAAAAATGCCAGTTCCAAACGCTGTTGAGTCAAGAACGAATCTATTTCTTCCTGTTCTATCTGTTGTGACATTGGAACTTCCTATTGCAGCATCAAAAGCAGGAGAGTTTGTTCCACGAAGCCTGTAATCAGCACTATTGCCAATTAACGGTCCTTTAAATAATGGATCTAATTCTTGATTTCCAACAGAAGCAGTTGGTGCTGCATTTCCTCCAAATGGAGCATTTGAAGATTGACCATTTACATTATAATAAATGTTATAGTATGCTTCGCCATTGTCTATTCTTGCAAAAGTGCTGGTGCTAAGTCCAGTATTTGCTGTTTGTTCGTAGATAATATTATATTCAAATCTTGAATTCAAAGAATCAATAGTATATGTTGGATTATATGTTGTTCCTTCTTGAACACTGGAAGTTCCGAAAGTATTATGAGAAAAAATATTCTCTGGATTTCTCGTCCCAGCACAGTTTGCTATTTTTGAACTAACATTTCCATATTGAATATCATAAAATACATTACTGTAAACATAACATTTTTTTGGATTTGTAAACTCTAAAATATTTGTGTTAGAAGATGAAGGCACCATAATATCGTGAAAAGTATTATTTTGTATTATATAATGCCCATTATCAGTACCTCCCAAGTCAGCAGTAAAGCAAGATCCAGTGATTTTTGTAAACTCACACAACTCTACGGTTGTTGCGGGTGCTACAGCGTCTCCATAACTTTTCTGATTAAGGACAGCATTGCTTACAGTAGGAATCCAATCTTCAAACTTAATACCTCTAATAATCCAATCTCTCCCCACATACATACAACAGAACTGAGTTGTCCCGTCACTACCGGATCCTTGTAATGTTGGAGTGTATAGAGGTAAGCCATTTGACCCTGTTTGAGCCATTATATAAACAATGGTATTCTGGCTAAGAAGAGGTGCAAACCCCAAATTACCTTCATTATAAACACCATTATTAGTTATGATAACTTCGTGAGGACCAGCATCACTGACTTCAATCGCATCTATTAGTGTAAATGCTTGCGTAACTGTGGCTACAGGATTGCCATCTGATCCATCATTAGCATCATTACCAGTATCAGAATTTACATAATAGTGGACCATAGTTCACGACCTTGCCTTACTTTTTCTTGGATTTTTTAGATTGCTTTGGAGCCTCTACAACTTCTTCGGCTGCTTCGACTTCTGCTTCTTCAAGAACAGGAGCCTCGACCAAAGGAGCAGGTGCTTCTACTGCTTTTGGTGCAGGTGCTGCTGGTGCAGCAGCAGGTTGTGTTTGTGCTTTGCCTGCTCTCAATGCTTTGATTAATCTTCTTCTTCTTGGACTTGCCATTTTATTATTCTCCTTATTTAGTCCATTTGGACTTAAGTTTATCGTAAAGATTTCCCCAATACCAGTTATCGTTATTTGGTTGTTCTGGTGCTGGCTGTTGTGGTGTTTCTGTTACCACTTGTTTTTCTTCTTGTTTGGATTCTTTCATTTCTTTTTTATCTTCGCAATCTACATAATCGCATTTTTCGTCTTTGCCGTCACCATCATCAAAATTGCCTTTGGTTTTCTCATCCAAAACTGTTTTAACAGTTTCAGCAACAAGTCTTTTAAACTCTTCTTTTGCTATTGAGTAGTGCTCGTTCATTTGATTATCTCCTTTGAATTTCTTTTGATCTTCCCAGTCTCTTACGTTAAGATTGCCCTGTAAGTAGGCTTCTTTTTCTATTTCTCTACCTTTTCCGCCTTCTGCGTAATGACCACCAGTTGTAAGATCTTCTAAATCACCACGACAGTTTTGTGCGTGATGAACTAACTCGTGAGAGAAAGAGCGAAGAACATCTTTTGGATGTCTATTCACAATATAAAGAACAATAAGTTTTTGTTCTGGATCATAGTATGCTGTTTTTCCTAGTGGATTTTCAGCATTTTCAGCATCTTTTCGCATAATAACACGAACAGGATGCTCAAAACCCAAGGCATTTTTAGCGTAAGGATAGAACTTTTGGATAAGATCTTTTATGTTATTTGTATTTTCCATCACCTAATAAATAGTGAGAAATACAACTAAATCCTATCTTTATTTCCAGAGAAGTAAACGTTAGATACTGTGGGGAAGTTTGTGAAGTAAGAAGTAAGCCAACTCTTGACTTCTTGTTCGGTTTCTAGTCTGACGACTTCACCTTTATCATAAAACTTCCATTCTCCGATTTCTCGCAGAACATCCATCTTATTGAATACAAGGTCAGTTACGCCATTCATACGAACTGCTTTTTTGAGACTATCCAAATCCATCCAGTTACACTGTCTTTTTCGACCAGTTGTAGCCCCGAATTCTTCTCCAATCTGTTGTAGAGCATTGAAGACATCTCCATTAGGCTGGAAAGCCTTTGCTCCGACGTAAGTCTCGTAAATCTTTGCTACTCCCCACACATTACGGATTGCTTGTGGTGGAACTCCGTTGAGAAGGGCTGCTGCTGTTGTACAGTGTGACGAGGTTACATAAGGATAATCACCGTGATCTACATCCAATCCAAATCCTTGCGCTCCTTCAAAAAGGATTTCTACATCTGGCTTGGAATAAAGTTCTTCGTAAATATTTACAAGGTAATCTTTGAAGATTTCTAGATCTTCTGCTCTAACGCCTTTTCTATCATATTTATCTCGGTAAGCAGGTCCGTTGCCTCGCTTAGTTGTTCCAATCTTAGTGTCTTTGCCGTCTTCTTCTTTGTGGTCTTTTGTAATAACGTGAGCGTTTCTTGCAATGGAAACAAGAGATTCTGCTGGAATACCTGCTTCTTCTAACTCTGCGATTTCTTTGAAAAACTGGTCTGGATCTACAACGCAGCCGGGACCAATAATAGATTCAATACCGTAGAAAACACCGGCTGGAATGTGATGTGTAACAAACTTTTTACCGTTGTGATAAATGGTGTGACCTGCATTACACCCACCATTAAAGCGAATAACGTGGGTATAGTTGCCTTTTGCACATAGTTGGTGAGTAACCTTCCCCTTGGCTTCATCTCCGTGTTGAAGACCAAGGACAACATCTGCAATCATTAGAACCTCTCTTTGTTAGGGTTTATGATTGTAATGTAACATAAATAAGTGGAAAAGTAAAGTTATTTGCAAGCGTTGTCTTCAATAATCTTCATAAGATTTTCATACATTTGGGCTGGATTTTGTGTGAGTTCAAACCATTCACCACCAGATTCTACGGCATAGACATCATAACCATAAGTGCTCCCGCCCCACCCTTGACCTTTTAGACCGATAGTAGAAAATGGATAGACTTTTAGATCATTGATATTTTGAATTAGTTTGATAATGTCACTTGGCTTAATCCATTCATCATAAAGAGAAGAAAGATTACTTATGTCTGTAAACATTTTCAGCAAACTATCAACAGGCTCATCAGAAAAAATAATAATAACTCTGTTTGCGTCTGGTCTCCAACTTATTTCAAAGTCTTGGATGTCTGGTACAATACCATATTGCTTCCAAGTATACAACCAATCATAAGACAAATCTTCGATTGGATAAGGCAAAACACTTTTTGGAACGAGATTATAAAGAGAAAGGTATAAAATGTCTAAGATAGTTTCATCCATACCAGCAATGTAGTTGGAAGGTATAGAAGAAAACTCATTCATAAAATCACTAAAAGAAGCCAAATCTGAAACAAGTTCATTGTATTGCTCTGAACTGAAAAGTTCTATTTTAAATGGACCCATAACCAAACCCCATTTAATAACATCTTCGTCTTTATAACTTTGAGCAAACTGATTTAGGGCTATTAAAACTGCTTCTATTTCATTGTTCATTGATGAAGAAGCATCGATAATAAAAAGAATATCTGTATCTACAAGTTCTTTTCCACCATCTACAATACCATCACAGTTGTCGTCTTCACCATTACAATCGTCTTTTTCTTTTGGAAGAACTTCACCATCGCAATAATCCATAATAAACATTTCTTCACCAATAGAAGAAGTGTAGTATGAGCCGAAATAACCTTCTTTACAAACCATTTCGCCGGGAAGACAAATACCAACATTCATAGTTTGAGGATCACCAGTATAACAAGCCTTTATAAGATCTTCGTCAATCTCACCGTCACAATCATCATCAAAGTTATTACAAAGTTCAGAAGTAATCATACCTTTTGTTTCATCGCAGGTATACCCTTCCGGCACTATAGGAGGAGGCTGGAAATAACACATAGCATAACAAGGGGTTGTTTTGAATTCTGTGCATTCATCATTATCACATTCGCAGGTTTTAAATCCAAGCCCACACTCTAATGGAGGCTCGGCACAAGGAATAAGGGCACCAACTAACTGCGCTGTGCATAAACATTCAATACCATCATCCACTAAACCATTGCAATCATTATCTAATCCATCACACAACTCTGGTATTGGTGCTTGCGCTGAACAACCAACCCAAGATCCAGTCATACAGAACTCAATGCCTTGACCACAAGGAGTGCTACAAAACTGAACCAAATCTTCATCTACCTGACCGTCGCAGTCATCATCATAGCCATTACATATTTCTTCTGGAACATCTCCGCAACCACCACAAGCATTAGTTTGCCCCTCATCAATAAAACCATCACAGTCATTATCAATGTAATCGCAGATTTCTTCTTTTGGATCTGGTGCATAACATTTTTCCACACCATCGGCACAAATCAAATCGCCAAATCCACAACTATTATAACAAACTTGAAGAGGTAAATCTTCGTCAATCAGACCGTCACAGTCATCATCGATATTGTTGCAAACTTCTTCTGTGCAAGCCTCACAAGGACCTGATTTTATTATGCCTTTATCACACCATTGTTCTTTTAGACCAATAGTATCTTGGTCATAAACGCAAGGAACCAGTTTCACATCTATATTAGCAGGATCACAGTCAAACTTCTTTTCACATTCTCCCATATAAACTAACTCAGGCGGATCCAAGCAAAAGTCAGTAATCAACTCAAACTCCCAGATTTCATCTGAGAAAATAGAAGGAGGGCAAAAAAACCAAACAGATTCATAACAATCTTTTTCGTATTGGTCTTTTAGAAAGAATTGGTTTTGTATTTGAGGCTCATTTTGACCACCAACCGTTTCGTCTTTTGATTTTAGTTTAGGATTCTCTAAATCTATACCTTCTTCTAATGTAGGCAAAACATTAGGTTCTACCTCAACATCAGAGCAGGAGATTATTTGCAATACAAAGAAAGTGTATAAAATAATAGAAGAAAAATAGATTATGAAATGTTCTATGTCGAAATCTCTCATAACATAAGTATCTTATAGATTTTTATTTAGGAAAGTTTTTCTGGTCTGGCTTGGATGTCTTGAATATCGACACCTTGGATTTTTCTAAGTGAGGGAACTAATGTATTTTTCATATACGAAACTGGATTAGCGTCTGCTCCCATTAGTTCGTATTTGATTTCAAAAATAACAAAGTCAAAAGTATCAGTCTTTCTAGCGTATTCTGCATCGTGTTTTACAGTGGTTACGCCTTCAATACCTCTAACCTCGTTAATAATCTGTGTTATGTCTGCCCCTCTTGCCTTATTTATTCGCAACTTAGCGGCTGTTTTGTAGATGCTTTGAGTATTCTCTTGCTCGGATAAGATAAGGGTCTTTTCAACCATTTCTACGAGTGTATCTAGGCTAATATTCATTACCATTTCCTACAAGACCAGTATCTTGCTTTTGTCTTTGGACCGGGATTGTCGCAGTTATGTCTAGCCCTGAATGACTTGCGTCTTGCTGGATTAGACTTTTTAATTCTCATATTTGGATCACCGAAGTTAACTTTCTTGATGTTTCCTGTTTTTGGATCTTTTACATAGACTTTAAACTTTTTAACATCGCCCTGCATTGGCTTGTTAAGTTTAACTTTTCTTCCTCTGTATTCTGCTTCAACAATAACATCGTCCCAAAACTCAAGAATAAAGTCAATAGCATTTCCGTCGTCATAAGTTGCATCACTAGGATGAATGTAGTTGTATTCAATCTCTTCAATCACGCTTTCTTTTTTCAAGTTATCTCCTCTACGCTTGTAGCCTTTACACTGTCCCGGAGTTGGGCGGCATCTAGGATACTTTGCTCTTTTTTCGCCCTCTTCACGACCACAAGGTTTACATTTCTTTTTGCCATCTTTATCTTTGCGGCAGGTATTACAATCAACCCAGCCACCTTTACTACCGGGAGCACCTTTTCTTTTAAACCAATCACCAAGGTTCTTTTCTGAACTTGGTTTACCTAACTTTCTTTTTTCTTCTAACTGCTCGTATTCTTGATTTTCAGCAAGTTGATCATCGGTCATTTCTTCATCGAGGTCTTTCCAGATTTCTCCACGACGGCAACGAACAACAGCACCAGAAGCATAAGCGGAGGGCCAAGCATCATATTTGCGTTTTGCAATACGAGTGCAACGGTCGTCTTTCTTTTTCTTTTTTTTCTTCTTTTCTTCAATAGAAGATACTTTGTTTTTTAGACGCTCGACCAGCCCCTTAATCATTTCACTTTCCTCTTTGTTGTTTGCTGATTTCTACAGCAGCCAACTGCTTTTGTGCCGCTTCTTTACTTTTAGGTTTTTTAGACAATTCTCTACCACTGCTCGAAGTTGCTTTGTATCCGCCTTTTACTTTTTTGATACCTTCTTCCATTTCACCAGAAGGATAAAGCAAATAATCACGCATAGCATTCATCATATACTGAGCATTAGCCATTTTGTTTGTCCACCAAGTTGGAAGATTACCGTCCATTTGTTCAAGTGATTGGAGCATTTGACCAGCATCTTCAATAATGGTTTTCATTGCACGAACAGCAGAAGGAACATCGCCGTGACCGTCTTCATTTAGTTGCGATGCCTTGAATGAGTTGATTTCTTCTTGGATAATCTGTTGTAATCTTTGCTTTGTGATTTTCACTTTTTTGTTCCTCTTTTTGGATCGTCGTCTCTTTTAGGAGGATGTCCGTGACCCTCTTCTATTGTTGCTTCAATATCTGCTTCGGTTAGATTTCTGATAACAGTATCACCAAACTTCATATCGTAAACACCAATCTCACCGCTTTCATTAAGCGAATGCCAGAGAACAGTTCCAATAGCATTTTCTTCGCTGATACCGTATCTTTCCATTAAGGCTGAACTCAGCCTACCTTCTTTCATTCACTTGTGGTTTAGGGTATCAAGTTCTTTTTCAAGTTCTGC
>Ga0075480_10001134_pt1 | contig 16738 bp, 18 predicted proteins | sample DEB08_DNA_7_FD_81590 | JGI IMG/M metagenome (GOLD analysis project Ga0075480, IMG submission 81590) | Aqueous microbial communities from the Delaware River and Bay under freshwater to marine salinity gradient to study organic matter... | ecosystem: Environmental > Aquatic > Marine > Coastal ... | reverse complement strand
CTCGTGGGAGGCATCGGCATCACCAACATCATGCTGGTCTCAGTGACGGAGCGAACCCGGGAGATCGGTATCCGAAAGGCGATCGGAGCATCCCGTCGGTTCATCCTTCTGCAGTTTCTGCTCGAAGCGACGGTGCTGTCGCTCTTCGGAGCCACGGCGGGTGTGGGTATAGCCATCCTGATCGCCCAGGTGGAAGTGGCCGGAATCTCCCCGTCTGTGGTTCCCATCTCCGTCGTCGGTGCTTACGTGATCAGCGTGGCCATCGGTTTGTTCTTCGGCAGTTATCCCGCCAAGCGAGCGGCATCCCTACGACCAATCGAGGCGTTGCGACATGAGTGAGGATCAGCAGATGAGCGAAGCCCAGGCTGTCGACCAAACAAGCAGCTCGGGCGACGAATTGGTGGCACTCCTGGCCAAGCGTGGAAAGAAGGGGCGTGCTCGATCGACATCGATTCTCATCGGTGTCCTCGTGCTGCTTATCGGGATCTTCATTGGCATCGGACTCGGCCGTGCCACCGCTCCCGATTCCAACAGTGGCCCCGGCGGCTTTTCCCAGTCCGACGAACGGCCCCGCGGTGGTCCCTTCCGTGGGGGTCCGCGCGATTAGCCCCAAGAACCGTCGGTGACGAGGCCGTTATCGACAGTGAGAGTCAGGCGGTCGGTTCGATAGTCCATCGTGACCGCCTGAGGCTCGCCGTCAATGGTTCCTAACCGCCAGACGTAGCCGGCTTCTTCGATTGCGGCGGTCGCCTCGTCCTGTGGCATCGGCTCGGCGATGAGCCCATCGAGGAAGGCCACCTGCTCGGGGGTGATGTTCATGTCCGTTTCCTCCTCCGCGCCTTGGCTGGAGTCCTCGCTTGGTGTCGGGACGGTGGCGGCGCTGGAATCGTCGGTGTCCGATGAGCACCCGGCCAGTACAGCAGCGCCGAGGCCGATCGCAGCGAGAACGGTGGCTACACGGGATGCATGGGTAATCATGATTTCTCCGATTTCTTATTGCGTGATCGCGCGATGGCGATGATCACGAAGACGATGGCGGTGATGAATCCCGCGATGACAAGGAAGGGGATAAGGAATCCGACTGCGGTGATGGCCCCGGCGGTCAACGCGAGGAACGCATTCCAACCGCTTTCTAACCCGCCGAAGAAGTCCGGTGATACTCCGGGTCCCACGTCACGTTGGTCCAAATAGATGTAGGCGGTTGACATCTCCACCTGCCGGGTGAGGTAGTCACGTCGAGCGGTCAGGGATTCCAACTCGGCCTGACGATTGGCGAGCTCACCTTCTACAGCAATCAGATCGGCGACCGACTCCGCCTGGCGCTGAAGTTCCTCAAGCCGGGCAATGGACTGCTTGAGGGTGTCGATACGCGCCTCCACGTCGATCACTTCCACGGTTACGTCCTGTGAGTCGACGCTGCTGCTCTGGACTTCTCCGAGCATGGCCACCGAATCCAGGAAAGCGTCAAGGTTGACGGCCGGAACCCGAATGGTGAGGCTCGCGCTGGCGTCGTCGTCGTTTCCGTAGACGCTCTGGTTTTGGATAAAACCGTCGAGATTCGAGGCCGCATCCTCGATGTCGGACATCGAGGTCGAAACGTCATCGACCTCCATCGTGACGTTCGCGGTTCGGATGATCTGCTCGCCCATCCGGACATTCGCAGAATCATCCATCGGTGCGAACTCCGCCGAGACTTCAGATGGTTCGGCGTAATCGACGCTTGTGTTGCCACACCCGGCAACCATGCCGAGTGCAAGCGCAGCCACGCCGAGCCCGAGAAACTTCTTCCTCACGTCCACACATCTTGGACGTTCCAGACATCGTGTCGGGTCCTTGATTCGGTCACGGTTTGGTCACTGTTGACGGGCCAGCAACTGCTTTCGGTAGTCCATGAGGTCCTTACTCCGGTTGACGCCGACAACACCCATAAGTTCCCCGTCCCGGCGGTACTCAACGATGCAGTCCCCGTCCCAGTCGCCATCGACGAGGACAGGCTCGCCAAGACTCGGCATCCCGTACGACTGAATGTTCAGGTCGTATTGATCACTCCAGAACGAGGGCAGCGCGGAGAACGGGCCTCCGTGGGGTTCGGCTCCGGCTAGCTCGTCGGCCAGCGTGCGACCTGCATGGCGCCCCATCTCCGTTGGCATGTTCCAGTGCTCGATGCGCCAGGGCCCGCCTGGGAAGAGTGCATTGGGATGGCGGGCGATGTCGCCGACCGCCACGACCGGTGCGGCAGAGCCGATCACCTGCAGGGCCTCGTCGACGAGGACGCCGTCGAGGAGGTCGAGGCCATTGCCCTCAAGCCACTCAACATTCGGAACCGAACCGACGGCTTCCAACACGATCGTCGCGGGAATCTCGGTGCCGTCATCCAATCGAGCGCCGGTAACACGATCGTCGCCAAGGAATTCCGCAACGGTGCGTCCCAAGTGGAACGCGACACCCTGTGCTTCGTGTCGAGCGCGCATCGCCGCACCAAATTTCGGACCGAGTGGCCGGACCATCGGTTCGTCGTCCAACGCCACTATGTCAACGTCGGCCCCGAGCTTGCGAGCAGTCGCTGCCACCTCGCACCCGATGAAGCCGGCGCCCATGATGACCAGGCGGCTGCCGGGGCCGAGGGCTGCGCGCAGTTCAGCTGCGTCGTCGGCATTCCGAAGGAGGAACCGACCTTCCGTCGGTCCGGGAATGGGAAGTCGCCGTGGCCGGATGCCGGTTGCCACCACCAGCCCAGCGAAGGGCAGAACGCTCCCGTCTTCCAGGCAGACCGTTCGTTCCGTGAGATCGACGGAGGTGGCGCCGGAACCGAGTCGCCACTCGACGTCGTCGATCGAGGAACGCCGTCGGAAGTGGAGATCCTCGACGTCGACTCCGCCCGCGAGCGCCTCTTTCGACAGGGGTGGTCTGTTGTAGGGCAGATGTGGCTCCTCGCCCACGATGACCAGGTGTCCTTCGTACCCCGCTCCGCGGAGTGCCTCAGCGGCGCGCAGGCCACCGAGGCCTGCACCAACGATGACTACCTGGTCCGTACTCATGACTCGACGAAAGAAATCGCCTGCATTGGGCACACGTCTGCGGCGCTCTCTACGTCGTCAAGGCGTTCATCGGCAACCTCGGCGACATACTGCAACTTGCCGTCGTCGTCGAGTTGAAACACGTCCTCGGCTTCAAAGCAGCACTGTCCGTAGTGCTGACACTTATCCATGTCGACGGTGATCTGAATCATTTCGCTCCTTTGGTCAGTATCAGTGTGTTGATTCCGCGGTAAGGGGATTACTTCTCTTCGACCAAGGACGGGTAAAGATCCTTGGACGGTGTGCGGATCCCGCGGAATTCCCAATCGCCACCCTGGGCGGTGGAGATGACTTCCTCGCTCTCGGTTGGCTGGGCGCCGACATCCGTCCGGATGGCGGTCGGACCTGCCACGATGTGGTTGCGCAGTGTTCCGAGCCCTTCGACTTCCACCTCGACGACATCGCCTGGGTAGACGGTCCGTGAATTGGCGGGTGTTCCACTGAAGAGGAGATCACCGGGTTCCAAGGTGATAGTTCTCGCGATGTCCGCAACGAGGTAGTTCATGTCCCATTCCATCTCGTCGGTCGAGGCGTCTTGCTTGACCTCACCGTTGACGATCGTGCGAATGCGCTTGCCACGGAAGTCCCAGTCGGTGACTACGCCTGGACCGATCGGAGCGAGCGTGTCCGAGCCCTTGACGCGCAGCATCGACCCGGCATCGGTGTCCCGAAAGTCATGCAGCCCGTAGTCGTTGCCGACCGTGTAGCCAAGGATGTAATCGCCAGCCTCCTCGGGTGAGACATTGCGGCAGGTGCGACCGATCACGATGACAATCTCGCCCTCGTAGTTCAACCACTTGCATCCATCAGGCCGCACCACGGCAGCGTCGTGGGAATTCAGCGCGGTGATGGGTTTGTGGAAGTACGTGGGGGCCGACGGCAACTTGGTCATGAACTCTTCGGTACGCGAGGAGTAGTTCAGGTGAACGCAGATGATCTTGCTTGGCTCCACAGGGGGCAAATGCACAGCCTCCGCAATCGGGACTACTCGGCCGTCTCCAGCAACGAGGTTGTCTCCTTCCCGTGTGACGGTGCAGGGATAGCCGTCCAGCAAGATTCGTCGGAACTCACTCATGCCGCGCCCACCTTCTCCTGGCCGGCCGTCCAGCCGGCTTCGGGTCGTTCGAACCACACGTGGACTTGACCCGTGCCTACCGAGTTCTCGTACTCGCTATAGAGCTCACCGGGAGCAATAACGTCGCCTTCCCCGAGAGCTCCCATCATCATCAGGTAATGCGCGAAGCGCGCTTCCGGCTTGTACTGCAGGAAATCCGGCATGGTGTCGATTACCGACTTGTGGTTGCCCTGGGCGAACCAGTCCAGACGCTGCATATCCGCTTGGTAGGCCTCGGGCGTGAAAATGTGCTTCGGATCGCTTGCTTCGTGGTCGCGAATCTCCCGAAGTGGCCAGAAGGTGTGCGACAGCGCACCTGAGGCGATCAGGAGCACCTTGCGGTCGGTCTTCTCGATGGCCGCCTTGACTGCCCGCCCAGCGCGCAGGAAGTCTTCGCTATCACCCGTTTGGCACACGCTGATGGACATCCATCGCTTGTCATCGAGTCCACGACCAAGGAAGTCCCACAGGTTGATCGTCGCGTAGAAGATCGGTAGGTACGGGTCGTCGATGGCGGTCATCCACGTTCCGGCGCCGGGCCCCTCTTCTTGGATCGCTTGGGCCAGCTGCGGATCACCGAGGAAGTCGTATGGGATTCGTGTCATGCCGCGGGGAAGTTCCTCGGATGTGAACAATCCGGCGCGACGATCCTGAGCCGTGACGACAAACTCCACGGTGGTGGCCCAGTGGGAGTCCATCACGATCACGGTGTCGTAATCCAGGGTTTCGAACTTGTCCTTGCGTAGCTTCCGAAGGCCCGGAACGAGGGAGATTTCATGACCTTCGTTCAATTCCTTGCGGATGTTCTCCGGCAGCATGATCGTCGGTACGTGTGCCAGGAGCGCAGCTCCTACAACTTCACCCATATCCCTATTCCTTCCAACCGCTCGGCGCGTAAACCGTGTTCTTGACGTCTGCATAGAAATCGAATGACCAGTGGCCACCTTCTCGGCCGATACCGGATTTCTTAGAGCCACCGAACGGTGCCCCAAGGTCACGCACGAAAAAGCAGTTGACCCAGATCGTGCCGGCGACCAAGTGCTTGCAGAAATCCTCGGCCCGGGATCGGTTTCCGGATACGACGCATGCGGCGAGGCCGTAGTCGGTTCCGTTCGCGAGCGCGAGTCCCTGTTCGTCGGTGGTGAATGTCTGCATCGTGAGAACCGGCCCGAACACCTCTTCGCGGAGGATTTCGCTGCCCAATGCGGCGTCGCGGATGAGTGTTGGCGTGAAGTAGTGCGGACCGAGCTCGTCGTGGACCCTTCCTCCGTATTCGACAGTCGCGCCATCGGACACCGCGCGATCGACGAAGCCTTGGATGCGGGCGACATGGTCGAGATGGATGTTCGGACCTATCTGGGTGTCCTCCTCGCGAGGATCGCCTTGCTGGATCTGGGCTGCGCGCTCAGCGAAGCGCTGAGCGAACGCGTCTGCGATACCTTCCTGGACGAGTAAGCGCGTCCCTGCGAGGCACACTTGCCCGGCGTTGTCGTACTGCTCAATCGCCAAGTCGACCGCAAGATCGAGGTCGGCGTCGTCTAACACGACGGTGGGTGACTTTCCGCCAAGTTCGAATGAACACGGAATGAGGTTTTCGGCGGCGGCCTTGGCCACGAGCTTTGCGGTGGGAACCGATCCGGTGAAGCAGATACGGGCTACCCGGGGATCGGATGTGAGCGCGGCACCTGCCTCGGGTCCAAAACCTTGAACCACGTTGAACACTCCGTCGGGTATTCCGGCCTGTTTGGTGAGATCGGCGAAATACGACGCTGTTAGGGGAGCCCACTCCGGTGGCTTGAGAATGACGGTGTCGCCTGCGGCGAGCGCGGGTCCGATACGCCAGGTGGCGAGCATCAAAGGTGCGTTCCAGGGCGTGATGATCACTGTGGGCCCGGATGGATCCCACGAGACGTGGTTCTCGTGTTCGCGGGTCTCCCACACCGGGTACGTGAGTTTCTCGAGTGCGTAATCGGCGAAGAACCTGATGTTCATCGCCACCCGAGGCATGACGCCGCGGCGATGCGAGCGCAAGAGTGATCCGTTGTCGCACGTCTCGAGTTGGGACAAGGACTCGACGTTCTCCTCGACGAGATCGGCGAGTCGGCGCAGGACGACCGCGCGCTCGCTGGGGCTCCAGCGGGACCACTCGGTGAATGCGGCAGCTGCCGCCGTCACTGCAGCGTCGGCCTCGGAGGTACCACCGCGATGGATCTCAGCGATCACCTGGTTGTCGATGGGAGAGACGTCGACGAAAGTCTCCGGGGAGGAGACTCGGCTGCCGCCGATCCAGTGGCGCGTGTCCACCTCGACGCCAGCGACCGTCACAACATCCATGGAAATCCCATCGTTAGGGCCGGTTGACCGTGCCCGTTGACCGTGTCAATTTCGTTCGGAGCCTAACGAATACCGGCGGCTGGCGAAAGAGCTACCAGCGAACCGGCAGGGCTTCGGGGGCCCGAAATTCCCAGCCCCGCATCCGAACCTCATGGCCGGGATCCAGGGTCAGCCCCGGGAGTGCCTCGGCCAGGGTTTGCAGGGCGATCCGCTCCTGACCCCGGGCGAAGGCGTGGCCGGCGCAGAAATGTGGTCCGAGGCCGAAGGCGGCGTTCGGCCGCCGGGTCCGACGGATGTCGAAGATGCCGGGGTTGTCGAAGAGGGATTCGTCGTGGCAGGCACTGGCGACGACGGCCCCCACCGGGGAGCCCGCGGGAATGGTGATGCCCTGGAACTGGACATCCTCCCGCGCCTGACGGGTCTGGGTGCCGATCGGGGCTACCCAGCGCAATCCTTCATGCACCGCGTCGTCCCAGCGCTCGGGTTCGGCAAGGACCAACTCCCACTGTTCGCGGTCTGCGAGCAGTCCGTACAAGCACGATGCGGCGCCATGGCCCGGTTCTTGCATGCCCCCGAGGATGATCACTTTCAACGACGGCAGGACCTCATCCACCGTGCGAGGTTCACCGGCGGGCCGACCGGTCGTCAGCATGTGGGAGATAGTTGAGTCGTCGGGCTCGAGGCGCAAATGCTCCATGTACGGCCTGAGCTCGGCGTCGATGGCTGAGGCGGTGGCGTCGTTGATCGCTTGTTTTTCTGGATCGCGTTCGAAGTTGATCGCTCCCATGGCCAGCCCGTGGAACCACTCGCGCAACGTGTCAGCCGATAGGTGGCCGAGCCCCAAGACGGCGCCCAGGCTCAGGACCGAGATGGGCTCGAAGTAGTCGGCCACGAGTTCGGCTCTACGGTCATCGCGGTCGAGGATGCGGGCTAGGTAATCGTCGGCGATGGGTTGGACGAGCGCGTCGATGTACCCCTCGACGGTGCGTGGTCGGTACTTGGTGTCGAGGCTGCGGCGCTTATCGAGATGGTCATCGCCGTCCACGGTCAAGATGGTGGGTCCACCGAAGGACAGATCCAACGGGGAGCCGTCCACCACCGCACTGAACAAGTCCGTTCGGGTTGCGACGAGGTCCACGGCGTCCGCGGAGGTAGCGAGCCACAGATTCACCGCGGGGACCCACGCGAACGGTTCCTCGCTTCGGAGGCGGGCGTATATGGGATAAGGGTCGAACTCGAGGTCCTCGACGGTGATGGATTCGGTGAAGGTGCTCATGCGCTTCGGGTAGGTGGAACGGAGATCGTCCCCTCCTTCTCGACGGCGCGGATCAACTCGCGCAGGAATCCGGTCGCCTGCTGCTTGTCCGCGCTACTGAGGAATCGAGTGACGTTCCGCTCTTCGGTATTGAAGTCGGGAAACAGGCGCTTCATCAGTCGTCTCCCTGACGGGGTCAAGGAGACGTCCACCAGACGACCATCGGACTTACCGCGGGTTCGCTCGAGTAGTCCTCTGTTCTCTAGTGTCGTGAGGACACCGCTGAGCGTAGCTTTTGAGAAGCCGCCCTCTGCTGCGATCTGGCGGGTTTCGATGGGTTCCCAGATCCAGGTGACCCACAAGACCACGAATGCCGTCCAGGTGAGATCCGCCCGGGCCAGGACGGTGCGCTCGAGGTGATTGCGAACGGCGTTGGCCGCTCGGAACAGATTGGAGGCGACGGCCATGGCCTCGAAATCCAGATTCAGGTCCCCGAGGCGAGCCGAGACTGCTGATTCGGTTTCGCTCAGGGTGTGCTGTCCGGCCATGTGGCCTCCTTCCGGGGAGTCACGGTAGTCGAATGACCAAAGTCCTTGCATCGAATCGTTCTGGCCCGGATAATTTGGGCCCAAACGATTAGTTCCACTCGGGAGGTCCCCTTGTCCACGGCCACGACTGTGACCCTCGCCAACCTTGATCTGTTCGCCAAGGGCGCCCCGTGGGCTACGTTCGACGAACTTCGCGCCTCGGATCCAGTGTCATGGAATGAGGAAGAAGCGCCGAACAAGGGCTTCTGGGCAGTAACCCGCTACCACGACATCGTCGAGGTTCTGCGCGACACCGAGACGTTCTCCAGTGAAGTGGGTGCTGTGAACCTCGAGGAACTCGACCAGAGTCAGATCGAGATTCGCAAGTCGATGCTCGAGCGCGATGGAACCCGACACCGCGCGCTTCGCAAACTGCTGCAGCCGGCATTCACTCCGAAGGCACTGACTGTCTACGAGTCGTTCTTGCGAGGGGTCACCGCGAACACTCTCGACGTCGCCCTCGCCAAGGAGCGTTTCGACTTCGTGGACGAGGTTGCTGCTGACTTTCCGATCAGAGTTCTCGCGCGATTATTGGGAGTGCCCGAGGACGACACGAATCAGTTGATCGAGTGGGGCAATCGAATGGTGGGAAATACCGACCCCGAGAGTGCAGATGTCCTGGCATCAGATCCGGAGAGTGAGAAGTATCGTGACCTCCCATTCCGCTCTCCGGCGGCCCTCGAAGTGTTCGATTACGGATTCGCTCTTGCGAACGAGCGCCGTGGTGGCTCGGGGGACGACCTCGTCTCGAAGTTGGTGAATGGCACTCCCATTGATGGTGTTCCCGTCGATGATCGTGATTTCCGCAACTACTTCCTGCTTCTGGTGGTCGCAGGTAACGAGACGACCCGCCATACGATCTCGCACACGATGAACCATCTGATCAACCATCCGGATCAGATGGCGATCCTTCGTGAGGATCCGAGCAAGATCGAATGGGCTGTTGAGGAGTTCCTGCGTTTCGCCAGCCCGGTCTATCACTTCCGTCGTACTGCGACCAAGGACACCGAACTGGGTGGCCGGACCATCAAAGCTGGCGACAAAGTTGTCGTGTGGTTCGCCTCGGGCAACCGTGATTTCGACATCTTTGAAGACCCCTACCGATTCGATGTTCAGCGCCACCCCAACGAGCACATGTCCTTCGGTCGCGGTGGTCCACACATGTGCTTGGGCAACTCGCTAGCGCGGCTAGAAATCCGGGTGATGTTCGAGGATCTGCTTTCCCGAGACGTCGAGATCGCACACGATGGATCGATCGACTATCTGCGGTCGAACTTTGTGCACGGAATCAAGCGCTTCCCCGTGAAGGTGACCCGCCGCTAGGCAGGCGCAACTCGCTCGAGGAAGGCACCCACCAGCGCGTCGGCCCGCTTGCTGGCCGCGCTCTCCTCAGCACGCGTGTGCGCCATGAGCGCTTCAGGATTCTGGCCATCGCGCTCCACATGGGCGTACCCGTCGGTGTCCAGCCACAACTGCAGTTCGTGAGGAGTCAGTTCCGGATGGAATTGCAGGGCAAGGTTCCTTCGCAAGGTGAATGCTTGTGAAGCGCGGCTCGTCCGAGCTATTTCGTGTGCGTCAGGCGGGAGTTCCCAGCGGTCGTAGTGAAACTGAAACCACGGACCCGCCGAGACGAGGTCGGGCTCGTCGGTGTGCAACACACTCCAGCCGATCTCGCATGAGGGAGCGCGACCGACGGAGCCACCATGGGCACGGGCAAGCAACTGGCCACCGAAGCAGATTCCGAGAACCGGAACACCGCGGCGGTCGGCCTCGCGAAGCCATTCGAGCTCAGGGACTAGCCAGTTGCCGATGGTGGCGTCATCCCAGGCACCCCAGGGTGCGCCCATCGGGACGAGGACGTCGTACTCGTCAAGGGATGGAAAAGTGAATTCGACGTTGGGGGAGTAGTAGTTCTCCCCCGAGACGATCACCATCTCGTCGATCTCGTAGCCCCGGCGGGCGAAAGCTTCGCCGATCGGCCCAGGGGGGCTGGTGTGATCGTGCTCGACAAAAAGGGCCTTCATTTCACTCCTGCGCTCGGTCTGTGCACACTAGTATCCCGAAATCGTTGGGTAGCGAACGATCAATGTGAATTGGGGAGTCCATGCACCACGATCTTGCCGAAGTCCGCCAAGGCCTGCAGGACGACGGAATCGACGTCGTCCGACTCATCTACAGCGATGTCTTGGGCATTCCGCGCTCAAAAGACCTCCTTGTCTCGCAATTGGAGCGCGCCGGAAGCAACGGTCCGGCCTTCTGCCAAGGCGTCTGGGTCACCAATACCCGCGGTGGAGTCTTGGATGGGCACGGCAGCATCTCCGATGGGCTTCCCGATCTGGTGACTCGACTCGATCCGTCGACCATCCGCCCGATTCCGTGGGAGCCCGGCGTTGCGTACGCGGTTGCAGACAGCTTCGAGCCCAGCGGTGAAGACAGCCCGGTAGCCCCGCGGTCGGTCCTTCGGTCGGTCCTAGCCGCGTACGGTGATCGAAACCTATCTCCGGTGATCGGTCCAGAATTGGAGTTCTACTTCGCGCACCGGCCTGAGGGCACCTGGGAGCGCGTGCTCAACAAGACCGGTCGGGTGTACATGACCGGCAGCATCGTCGATCATGAGGGCCTGTTCTTGCACATGCTACGGATGATCGATCAGTTGAATATCGGTGCCTTCGCTGGCAACCACGAGTTCTCGCCGTCCCAATATGAGATCAACTTGTGGCATTCCGATGCGCTCGACGCCGCAGATCGGACGTTCATCTTCAAGACTGCAGTGAAGGACATCGCACATCGGGCTGGAGTTAACGCGACGTTCATGGGCAAGCCGTGGAACGACGAAGGGGGCAGTGGCTTCCACGTTCACTTCTCTGTGGTTGACGGCAAAGGTGAGAACCAGATGCACGATGGCGGAGCCGGACTCAGCGCGACGGCAGAATCCATGATTGCCGGGATCATCGCGCACGCGGATGCCCTCTCGGCGTTCACAAACCCCTCCATCAACGCCTTCAAGCGGCTCGGTCCCGACACGTTGGCTCCGTATCGCTCGAACTGGGGTCTGGACAACCGCAGCACGATGATTCGAATTCCACCTGAGCGGGGCCATGGAACGCGTCTGGAATTGCGGATCGGCGATGGCGCGGCGAACCCGTACGTGGTTGCCGCCGCCGTCCTTGCGGCTGCTCTCGACGGAATCGAGAAGGGACTCACTCCGCCGGCACCGCTCGAGGGTTGGACCTACGAGGATGAATCGGCAGGTGTCCTGCCGATGACGCTTGAGGCGGCTCTTGACGCGCTGGCGGCAGACGAGGTCATGACGAACAAGTTGGGCGATGTCTTCGTTCAAACGTTCGTGACATTGAAGCGGGACGAACTCGAGAGATACAACGCGGAAGTCGCCGACCCGACTACCCGCGACGTGACCGATTGGGAACTCGAGGAATACATCGAGGACTACTGATCGTGACTAGCCGGTCAACTGCTCCACTCGAGTGACGACGTCCCTGCAGAATGCCGAATGTTCTGACCGATTGTCGATGAAGATCGATGGTTTGATGCAGAACGTTCCAACGCCGAACTCCATCTGACGCGGAATCTCCTCGAGCGCCGGCTCTAGGGGCGCGCACGCGTTGTCACTGGGGAACTCCACCCGGGTTCCTCCGACGAGCTCGAAGTCCTGCGTTGATTTCCCGTGGGGCTCAAGGGCTGCACGGAGTGATTCCAGATGGTCGTTTTCGATGCGGCCAAGCGGGTGGTAGCCGGAGCCATAGGTGGCCAGGCGCTGGACTATGGCGGGGTGCACGCCCTGACCGCCGAACCACAGAGCCGGCCCAGCAGCAGTGGTCGGTTTGGGGTCGACGAACACATCGGAGAATGAGTACTGCTCACCCGCATGACTAGCGGGGGAGTGAGCCCACACCTCACGCCAGATCGCGAGGTGCTCGTCGAGCAGTTGGCCGCGCCGACGGAAATCCACGCCCAGAGCCTGGTATTCATCCTGGTGCCAACTCACCGTCGGTTGAACGACGAGGCGCCCCTCGGATAACAGATCCAGTGTCGCGAGGTCCTTGGCCAAGGCGAGGGGATGGCGCAACGGCGCGATGAGCGCTACCGCGCCGATCCGGATGCGATCGGTGGCGGCAGCGATCGCGGCAAGGAGAACCAGGCTCGCGGGCCAGGCCGTTTCGGGATCTTGGTTGCCAGGCATTGCATAGTCGCGCGGGTTGGCCATCCGACCTTGTGAACCTGCGGACGGACCCATGACAACGTGGTCGCTCACCATGACCATGTCGAAGCCTGCGTCTTCGGCCTCCTGAGCCATACGTACGAGATCTCGAAGGTCGCGCGGATCTGTCAACGTCCAATTCTCGGTGAGAACGCTCACCAAGCGCGCAGTCATGTTGTGTGTCGAGGCGTGGGCCGGGTCAGCGGGCCTGTGAGGAGTCGTCAAGCAACGTGCCACCGGCAAACGTCACACCAACCTCGCGGTAATAGCCGCCGATCACTTCCCGAACGGGCAGGAGTGATGCGGGCTTATCCCAGGGTGAATCGTGCAACTCGATCTCCGCATCACCCACCCACGGCTCGCCGAGATCCGCATCCACTCCACCCATCGTGACGATCTGTGACAAAGACATGCCTGCGCCGGTGATCGAGGGCATGAATCGATGGTGGACCATGGGATGCCCATTGACGAATCCGTTCGTGGGACTGGGCTCTCGGAGGGTGACTTTCGCCGACGCCAATCGGTGATCGTAGGCCGCAAGGCTTGCCCCGAAGGTTCCGCCAGGAGCCACTCGCGGACTGGCCTTTCCATGATTGAAGGCTCGAGTCACGTAGATGCTGCCTAGCTTCTTCGGATATCCCTGGAACCAGCCGCGTCCGATGGCGAAATCCGTCGTGACCCAGATGAGTTCGCACCTGCTGTACGTAACGCCCTGGTACTGGCATCTCACGACGAAGAAAGCCTCGAGATATTGCGATCGCGAAGGGTCGAGAAGTTCAGCCTTTGATGCACTGCACGATTGCCAATCGGCCCAGATCAGCGCGACGGCACCCGGGTCCTCGTCGGCGAGATCGAGGTCATGGGGCAACAGCGCACGAACTTTGTCGACGTCGGTCCGATACTCGACGGTCAACAAGGTGCCGGAGTAGTACCACGGCATATCGGGGACGAGGGCGGATTCGCCTCCGGGGGTGTAGGGCGGGAGGAAACCTCGGGACTCGCTCATGTTCGGAGAGCCTAGCGGGGGATCGTTTGCTTGCTAACGAAAACGAAGGACTGACGCATCTCGCCTAGGCTTATCGAATGGGTCGACCGGCACGCCTGTCTCGTGAAGCTATTTGTGATGCGGCAATGGCCCTGTTGGCTGAAAGCGGTTCGGCGGACTTCACGATGCGGGCCCTTGGTGATCGATTGGGCGTAGATCCCTCAGCCGTCTACCGGCACTTCTCCGATAAGGACGATCTACTCCTGGAGGTGGGCGACCGATCGATGGATCCGGTGACCCGAGGATTTCTGGCATCGCAGGATGCCTACTCGGACATCATCCGGCTGTGCGGTCGCTTGCGCTCGACCCTGATCGAGAGTCCGGTGGTGTTACCCATTGTCGCGGCCGGCCCCACGCGTAGGGATAACGAGCTACGGATCACCGAAATCGTGCTCGATGCGCTGAATCGTGCCGGTCTCGACACCGACCGAGCAGTGGTCGCCTATCACGCGATCATCGAATACACGCTGGGATCGGCCTGGCTGGATGCCCCGCTCGCTGCTGCCAGTTCGGACAGAACGGCCACTTACCAGAAGTGGCGCGCTGACTACCGGAATCTCGATCCGCAACGCTTCCCCACAACCGTGGCGGCGTCGTCCTCGCTCTATCCGTCCAGTAATGCGGTCTTCGAGGCCGGGCTGTCGGCGTTACTCACCGGTCTGATCACCGCGGTGACGAGAAAGAACACCTAGTAAACGCGGGAATACTCAGCCTGCTCCCAATCGGTGACCGTCGTGTCCCAGCGACCGATCTCCTTGCGCTTGAGATCGACGTACACCTCGATCAGATCCGGATGGAAGTAAGCCTTGAGTTCATCGTCGCGTTCCAGCGCGTCGAGAGCCTCGGCCAGTGAGTGTGGGGTGTGGCGATCGGTATTGGGCGCGGCATCGGCGTCTCCCAGCTGAGGATCGGGCAACGGGAGTTCCCGTTCGACCCCGGACAGCCCGGCCGCCAAGATGGCGGCGGTGAGTAGGTGTGGGTTGGCGGTGCCGTCGGCCATTCGGTGCTCGACACGGGTTCCCGCACCACGCTGTCCGGGTACGCGGACCGTCGAAATGCGGTTGTCCCATCCCCAGTTAGCCCAGTAGCCCGACAGCATCCCGGGCGTCAGACGCTTGTAGGAATTGACAGTTGGTCCTGCGAATGCCGCGAGCGCCTCATGGTGGTCGATCAAGCCAGCGATGAAGTGCTTCATGAGTGGCGAGATGCCATCGGCATCGGATTCGTCGATGAACGCGTTCTTCCCACTCTCGTCGTTGAGGCTGGTGTTGACGTGTAGACCGCTGCCGACGGCATCATTGAAAGGACGGGCCATGAAAGTGATGTCGATTCCCCGCTCACGTGCGATCTCTCGGGCAAGAATGCGAAATAGGAAGGCTGCGTCGGCTGCTTTAAGCGACTCTTGGTAGTGAAGTGAGGCCTCGACTTGGCTGGGGGTGAACTCGCTGTTGGCTCCTTCGGGATGCAGCTCACATTCGTACGCGAGTGCCACGATCTTCTCGAGAGTTCGTGTCGGGTCGGCCCCCGGACCGATGCCGTACACGCGATGGTCTGGCACGGGGAGTTTAGTGAGGGGTGAACGCTGCTCAAGGAGGAAGAACTCCATCTCGAAGCCCGTCACGGGGAAGAGCCCTCGTGCTCTCCACCTGTCCACAACGGAAGTCAATGCACGTCGGGAGTCCAGCGGAAGGTCGCGGCCGTCGGCGAAGTGCAGGTGCGCGAGGCCGATCTGCCGATCTCGCCAAGGCCGCACCGACGACGCATCGAGCCGGGCTTCCATATCCGGAAAGCCGGCGCTGGTGGAGTAGTTGGCGGTCTCGAGGAATTCGAGATCGAGTCCCTGGACCATCACTGTGATGGCGTAGTGCGTGGGGTGTTCACGCCGACTACCCGGAACGGTTTTCCCATGTGCCAAGCCCAAGAGGTCGGGAAAGACGATGTCGATCTGCTCGCTCACGACCTAGATCCCCTCACCTGCAGCGACGCCGGTGAGGCGCCCTGTGTTGACGACTTGATGATCATCGAGGAAGACGTTGCAGTTGCGCATGGGAATGTCGAAATGACAAACGCTGAAGCGCTCGGCGTTCTCATTCGCACCCGTGCTGTACATGAAGTTGCCTTCGAATGCGCGCGCTTCGGTTCCGTTGAACTGCGATCTGTCGTACAACTCGAGGTAATCCCATCGTGCAGCGGGATTCATCCCCCACCCGATGTGCGAAGTGGCGTAGGCATCTTCATCGAACGCCGACATGTAGGACTTCAACATGTCCGCCTGGTAGCCCTTGCCTTCGATTGCTACGACGTAATCGTCCTCGATCGTCAGCGTGATCGGGTCTTGAACGTAGTGCTTGAAAGTGATGTTGATGTCGCCAGGAGCGAGCACAATCTGACCGTTGACTCGGTGTCTGGCCGGAAACGCCAGAACCAGCCCGCCCGGCCAGTGCGCGATCTCCCCGGGCCCGCCGATCACTCCTGTGGAACCTGCGGTGAAGGCGTCGGCGAGTTCGACCTCGATGTTGGTACCCATGTCGCTTGTGGCGCGCATGACTTTTGCTTTCCTCATGAAGTCATGGGACTTTGCGACCCGTTCCGCCATGACCTCATCATGAGGAAGTCGCTCGAAGATTTCCGGGTGCTCGTTGCTGATCATGAAGACCGATGTGCCGGCACCGAGAATGTCGCGAAGTTCGCGCGAGTGCAGGAGTCCTTCGACCGTGACGTCGATGACGAGCGGGACGGACGAGACGGCGGCGACTGCGCCCGCCTGTCCCTTGAGTGCCAGGGATGTTCCGGTGGAACGCAGGGCCACCGGTCCGCCGTTGGCTGGCGTGCGCATGATGACCTCGAAGGGCTTCGCGCCGAGGTACTCGGCAGCGAGTATCGACGTTGCCACGAGTTCCGGGCGGCTGGCGCTCTCAGACAAAATGACGACTTCATCGCCGGCTTTCATGCCATTGAGCTGGAACTGTTGGGCGAACCGCTTGATCCAGCGCCACTCGGAGTTTGCGGTATTCATGAGGACTCCTTCAGATGCGAGGACCAGTGCTCGAGCATGAGTGCGTTGACCTCTTCAGGTGCTTCCAGGTTCAACAAGTGTCCTGCACCGG
>Ga0075480_10001129_pt1 | contig 16767 bp, 13 predicted proteins | sample DEB08_DNA_7_FD_81590 | JGI IMG/M metagenome (GOLD analysis project Ga0075480, IMG submission 81590) | Aqueous microbial communities from the Delaware River and Bay under freshwater to marine salinity gradient to study organic matter... | ecosystem: Environmental > Aquatic > Marine > Coastal ... | reverse complement strand
TGCGGAAAATAGTATTCCTTTAAATTTTAGTGTCAGTCAAGATAAAAATATTCTGTGGAAAAGTAAACTCCCGGAAGGTGGACAGAGTGGTATTGCTGTTTGGGAAGATAAAGTTTTCCTGACCGTTTTGAAACCTGCCAAAAATGAGGAAGAAAGCTCTTTGGTTGGTAGTGATATTGTGGCCTTATGTGTTGATGCGAAAGATGGCGAGATATTGTGGTCTCATCCCATGAATGGCACAGCAAAAAGTCGTTACATGTTTTGTTTTAGTGACTCATCGACACCAGGTCCCATAACAGATGGAGAGAAAGTTTGGTTTACCAATGCCAGCGGTTTAATTTCTTGCCTCGATCTTTCTGGTAAGCTGCTTTGGGAAAGAAAGTTTAAACCAGTAGAAGAACTAAATGGTGTTCACTTTCCATTTAACAAACAATTCGAACCTTTCATTCATGGTGATACATTGGTTAATATGGAGCCTTACTGGGAGAAAGATGGAAAGAGAGAATATGCCTGGAACTATCTTTATGGATTAGATAAAAATACTGGTGAACTTCAGTGGATTTCAGAAGATTCTCTAACTCACTATAATACTCCATTTGCCAAAGATGGAAAGGTTTTGATCGGTCGTGGAGCTTACCATAAAGTTCCTGAGAAACCAACAGGCTATTCTATGATAGACCTGAATGATGGTAAGAGGATTTGGAAATACGATGCGAGTATAGGGAAAGCCATGTACGTCAATGCATTTAACGAAAAGTATGCGATTTGGTTTACCGAAAGAGATAGCAAACTTCATGTGTTAAATCCACAAAACGGAAAACTTTTAAAGGAAATAGATATTGCTAGAAATGCAGTTCTTCGGACTTACAATGGAAAGTCTTATGAAAAAGAGGAAGGGGTAAATATTCCTAAGAAATTAGGAGTAAATGTATTTCCTGCCTGGTATACAAATGTTCTAGTTGAAGACGATCTTTTTTTCATGTGCTTCACAGATAAAAAGAAAAAATTTGGGCCTGATTATTGTCTTGGAAAAGTCAACTTAGTTTCAGGTAAGGTCGAGTATCTTCAAGTGCCAGTTCATCACAATCCTGGTGGCAAAGCAATATGGAATACACCTTTAACAACAAAAACAATTAATAGCCGTGGAATGGATGTCGCCCACGATAAAAGGAGATCTACTCGGGATGGCTGGTATTGGCTTTTTACCGGAACTCCGATTTGTATCAATAAGAATATCTATTTCACGACTATGATGGGAGTCGTTTATTGTATAGATACACAAACAAGTGAATTTAATGAAGACGCTATTGTCAGCATAAACGATGTTGGCCCGATGGGGAAAACCTGGACTTTAAACTCAATGGCCTATGCCAATGGTAGGCTTTACCATAGAACGTTGAAGAACCTAATTTGTATAGGTGAGAAATAGTTAGGTTAGGAGGATAATGAATCAGTTACTATTCATCGAGAAGAGATTTATATTCTTCCATTAGAGCTATATCTGCCAAATCAATTGGACGCCCACTTTTTTCTTTCATACTAATCAAAGTAGAAATATTTGCAACATGTACAGGGGCTGTATTTATCTCAACAATATCTGCAGTCTCATGAAGTTTGTTAAACATACCTTTTCTACAGAAATAGACGTCAATAATATCTGGGCCATTAGGAATTGAAAAGGCAATCCATTGTCCTTCTAAAAGTTCAACACGATCTATTAAATTAAAAAAATTTTCATCCTTGATATTTAGACATAATTTGTCTTTCAATAGAGAAATTAGCTCTTTGGCAATGAGAACATCGCAAGGTACATAAATATCTAGATCTAAAGTTGTTCTTGGAATACCATGTAAAACTAAGGCTCCACCACCGACTACTAGAAAGTCAATATTAGAATCTGTTAGGTGATTTAACAGAGAAGGCCAGTCAAGAGGTGCGTTGTCGTTTTTCACGAGCTTTCATCTTAAGATATATTTGTTGTTTCTCGATCGGTAGAGAATTAAAAGTTGACCATGCAAGAGATTGAGCCCATTTTAAACGTTCTTCAGGAGATAACGCTCTAAAGGCTCTTATGTGTTCTTCCCTTAATTGGTCTGTCATTAAAAATCCTCGTTCAACTACCTTAAAGTAACTCTTTTAAAGCAAGAAACAAGAACTTTCACTCACTGTAGTATTAGTACTCTAAATATAGGGGGAAGGAATTACTCTTCCCCCAATACACTTTTATTTATCTACGCTAATGAGTTTTCCTGATCGTTTAGCTTTTTCTTTTGCTGGCTCAAAACGACGCTTATTGTTTTCATCAATCTTGCCATCCCCATCGCGATCTTCGCCAATTTCAGTAGGTAAGTCGAGATAGACTCCATCTCGTTTGCCTTCGCGAACATGAGTTGAGTAAGACTTTGCTTTTAGGTTTTTTGAGTAAGTATCGTAGCAAGCATTTAACTCTTTAATTAGATTTTGTTGAGATGTATTTAAAGCTAGTTGCTTAATGACCTTACCTTCAATACCATATTCATCTGCTTCGATGATTAATATCGAAGGTTTAGTACTGAATCTGTAGTTCTTGAGTAAGTCTTTTTGTTTTGAAATATTCGCTTCAATATCAATATGAAATTTACCTTGAATGCTTTCATGCCAAATAACTGGAGCTAAGAACTTTTGAGCTTTAGCAGCTAAGTTACTCGCTCTTGAGACAACTAATAGTAAACGCTGTTCTGATGAAGCAGTTGCAAGACCCATTTTGAAGTATTTGAAGTCAGGGATTAGAGCTTCAGAAACTTTGGCTTTAGCTGGGTACTTTTTAGCATAAGTACTAAGTGAATTCAGTGAAGAGTCACTTAATGCTCGTCCAGCTCGAGTCAGTTGAGTTTTCCCATCTGGCGCTAGTATAACTCCAATAGAGTTTTCTAATCTTCCTGAAAGGTACTTTCTAACTAAGTCTTGATTTTCTTTGCTTTCATAAGTCTCAATTCGAACACAGACAAAATCTCTTGTATCTGCAATTATATTTTTGTCAGCAAACGCACGGTTTGCAAAATGGGTATAACCCGGTCAAAAGACTCCAGGAACGCCACCACATTGAGATGTTGCAGCCATAAGAAGTATAGGGCGTTTACTTCTCTTAGCTTCTTGTTTCGCTTGCTCCCAGTCAGTATACCAAGCAACACCAGCACCTATAGGAACTGACTCGCTTGGCATTCCACCTGGGCCTCCGCCTCGTTTTTGAGCGGCTAGGTTACCAGTAAGCCCAAGAAGTAGGGCTAAGCAAATGAACCTTATAAACATAAATTCTCCTCACAATTCTCTTAACTTATTCATTCAAACGTTAGAGAGATGAAGAATATTGTGTAAGAAAAGAATCTTCTGTTAGAATTTTTTATTTTTTGATTTAGTCTGCTTATTAAAGAAGCTTCGAATCTATAATTAAGGGTAATAGGGAAAACTCAGTGAATATAAAAATTAAAGCCGTTATCGTTTTACTGATACTTTCAGCAATATGTCCGTTTATTGCAACTCAAACATCAGAGTATTTAAAAAACGACTCAACTACGCTTATGATTGATTTCGTTTGGGTAGGAGTGATTATTTGGATGATCTCTGACTTGTTAAAGCAACGTTCAATCACTGGAACGCTTTTTATTTTAACAGGAATATGCTTCTACTTTTCATACGAAACTTATCAAGATTATGGCCTGGTAACTCAGGTTTACTTTGAACTTGCAGAAGCAGTTTTACTTTTGATCAGCAGTGTGATTCTACTGACTATTGATAAAGCTCATTGGAAAAAAGGCTAGATTTTCAGCTTAGCCTTACTGTAGCCATACATCTCTGTTGGAATTCCATATTTATTAAATATGGAGATATATTGATGGCTTTTTTGTGAATCTAGTTGTAAGAAAAAAAGCGTCGCCTTTCCGATCTATTTGTCAGTATGCAAAATGCCTTTGGAATTAAGAGTGATAAATTCTCTGATTCACACGGGAAAATCGACGAGATTTTTAAAGCTTAGTAATAGATCCAACACATATTATTTATAATGCCGGCGAATTTTTACCGGCATTTTTTATTTAGAGTGTTAATTAAGGTCCACTTCGTTTGTTTAGAGAGCGTAATGAAGTCATTCATTAGGCTATGATAATTAAACTAACTAAACGATGTGTATAAATGTTTAAAATCTATTCTCTAATCATAATAGGGATGAGCTGTTCTGTATTCGCAGCAGATCGTCCCAATATTCTTTTTATCTTCAGCGATGACCATACAACCCAGGCTATTAGTTCATATGCTGGGAAGAATAAACTCTTAGATACTCCTCATATCGACTCAATTGGGAAAGATGGCGCTATCTTCACCAAGAACTTTTGTGTTAATGCCATTTGTGCACCTAGTAGAGCCGTTATTCTCACTGGCAAACACAGCCATAAAAACGGGCAATTTACAAATGGCAACATGTTCGACGGGTCACAGTTAACTTTCCCTAAGCTATTTCAGAAAGCTGGCTACACGACGGGAATATTTGGCAAGTGGCATTTGAAGTCTGAACCTACAGGTTTTGATAAATGGATGGTTTACCCAGGGCAGGGACATTACTACAATCCTGATTATCGCACAGCGCAAGGAATGAAAAGGTTGCAGGGCTACAGCATCGAATTAACTACAGACCTGTCGATGGATTTCATGACTAAGGCGATTGATGGCAAGAAGCCATTTATGGTTATGTGTCAGTATAAAGCACCACATGGTCACTGGAATCCAGGGCCAAAATACTATGACCTTTTCAAGGGTGAAAAGATTAAAGAACCAGCTTCACTTTTTCCAGATTATTCAGGCCGTAACTCAAATTCTCCAAAGCATAAAATGGGTTTACACCATATGAATCCTTCTCATCTCAAAATTCCAGTTGAGAAGAATAAAGAATGGAAACGTATGAGTGATAGCCAAAAAGAAGCTTTTAAAGCCGCTTATGAAGAAGAAAATAAAGCTTACTTTGCCAAGAAACTTAGTAGTGAAGATGATATTCGCTGGAGGTATCAAAGGTATATCAAAGACTATTTGAGATGTGTGAAAGCCGTAGATGATAACATCGGTAGACTTATACATTTTCTTAAAGAGAAAAAAGTAGATGAAAATACAATAGTAATTTATTCCTCAGACCAAGGCTTTTATCTTGGAGAACATGGCTGGTACGATAAAAGATGGATGTACGATATTTCTCTTAGAATGCCATTAGTTTTTAAATGGCCGGCTAAGATTAAAGCCAATCAGACTATCACAAAAATCACGCAAAATACTGACTTCGGTCCGACTCTTTTAGATGCAGCGGGAATAGAAGTTCCAAAAGAAATGGATGGCACTTCAATGTTGCCGATTCTTTCAGGTCAAAAAGATGTTCAGTGGCGTGATGTTGCCTACTATCATTATTATGAATCACCAGGACCTCATAACGTTCCTTTTCACGAAGGCGTAAGGACAGATAAGTATAAACTCATTCACTATTATGGTTCTAACGAATGGGAGCTATTTGATCTATCTAAAGACCCTAATGAAATGACTTCTCAGTATAGTAACCCAGAATATAAATCAATCGTAAAAATGATGAAAGATAAGCTTGCTGAGCAGCGCAAAAAGTTTGATGCTCCAGAGCACGATTGGGTTTTGAAAAACAAATTCAAAAAGAAGAAGAGATAGATTTAATTTGTAAAAAACTTTGAAAGGTTTTTGTTATTTATCGTATATGTGAAAAATACAGCGTGAGGTATATACGATGAAGAAAGTTTTCTTGACAATCTTTTTGTGTGTTGTCAGTTCGTTTGCAAGTGAGAAGCCCAATGTAATTTTTATTTTGGCAGATGATTTGGGTTACCATGAACTTGGATCTTTTGGACAGAAAAAGATTAAGACGCCACACTTAGATAAACTTCGAAAGCAGGGAATGAAGTTTTCTGATACTTACTCTGGAAATGCAGTTTGCGCACCATCTCGATGTACTCTTTTAACTGGTATGCACCCCGGACATGCTTGGATTAGAAATAACGGCGAGGTCAAACCTGAAGGACAGAGGCCAATACCAGCTGAGCAGGTGACTATTGCAGAAGTATTTAAGAGTGCTGGTTATGCAACTGGAGCCTTTGGTAAATGGGGTTTAGGTTATCCTGGTAGTGAAGGAGACCCTCTAAAACAGGGCTTTGATAGATTTTACGGTTATAATTGCCAACGCCATGCTCATAGTTATTATCCATCTTACCTTTGGAATAATGATAAAAGAATTGAGCTGAATAATAAACCGCCAGTTCCAGGTCATGCAGGTTTACCCAAAGATGCAGATGAAAATGATCCTAGAAGTTATGATATCTTCAAAGGTCAGGACTATGCTTCTGATAGAATAAATGAGCAGGTATTAGAATTTGTAAAAGAGAACAAAGAAAAACCGTTCTTTCTCTATTATCCAACTCTTATTCCTCATGTGGCTTTACATGTACCAGACGAGGAATTGAAACAGTATCACGATTTAAAATGGAATGATCCACCGTTTACACGTCGTGGAAAACAAAACTACGGTTATACTCCACACTTCACACCTCGAGCTGCATATGCTGCTATGATCACAAGAATGGACCGATATATTGGCAATGTTTTGAATCTTTTGGAAGAGCTTAAAATAGCTGATAATACAATCGTTATATTTAGTTCAGATAACGGAACAACACATTTGAAGTATGAAGTCGATTATGACTTTTTTAATAGCGTAGGTAAGCTTCGAGGCCTCAAAGGTTCTCTGTATGAAGGTGGAATTCGCGTACCTATGATTGTCAGATGGAATAATAAGATTAAAGCTGGCAGTGAATGTAATCGCAGAGTTGGTTTTGAAGATATTCTTCCAACACTTGCTGAATTGGCAGGGCTTGATGGCACTCCTAAAAATATAGACGGTATTAGTTTTGCTAAATCTCTAATGGGCGAGAAACAAGCAGAACGAAAATTTCTTTATCGTGAGTTTAGTGGCTATGGTGGGCAGGTTGCTGTTTGGCAAGGAAAGTGGAAAGCTGTACGTCAGAAATTACATAAAAACCATAATGCTCCTATTGAGCTTTATAACCTAGAAGATGATATAAGTGAGAAGAATGATCTATCCTCTAAGTATCCTGAACTGGTTGACAAATTTAAAAAACTGATGAAAGAACAGCACGTGCCTTCAGATATTTTTAAATTCCCGGCTTTAGATAAGTAACTTATTCTTCGGGATCCCAAAAAGTGTCATGGCGAGAGTTTAAAGAAAGCATACTAGTGCCTTTTTTAGATGTGCCATGGCCATCAAGGAAAGTGATGTTGGCTTTCAATAGGTGACGGGCAATTTTCTCGTTACCTTCAGCTTCGAGTAAATGAGAGTTTTTCATATAGTTATGTCTGGCGCTACGCCAATTTTTGTACGAGTCCATTAACATACATGTTTCAGATCCATCAGCCTGACTAAGGCTTTTTTGTATCACAGGGTTTTCTGGATCTCTATCTCTACCAGTAATGAACACATTCATGGCTATTGTGCTGTTATAAGTTCCAACATCAATTCCATCTGGACATAACATTTTTTGGCTCAGGTAATCAGGTACTAAACGGCCATGCCATATTTTATATTTACTGATTATATTGTCAGTTGGAGCCCAGCCATTGTTATCTATCATGTATGAAGTCGTAGCAAGAGCGACTTGTCTTTGATTAGATAAGCATATGGCTTGTCTGGCTACAGCTCTTGAACGGCTAAGAGAAGGAAGTAAAAGTGAAGCCAAGATCCCAATAATGGCTACAACTACAAGTAGTTCAATGAGCGTAAATTTTTTCATCTTCTTCCTTTCCTTTAAAAACTCCGGAAATAAATTCCGGAGTTTAGTTTGTGTGTCAGTATGTACGGAGATTATTTGGATCTGAAGAGCTCAGACGTTACGACTGCGATTAGCATGTCTTTTAAGCCATTTCCCTTGGCGGCTGCTGTATTTAGAATCTTTTGAATTTCTTCACGGTCAAAGGCGTTCGTTTCTCTGCCCATTGCCATAGTTAATAACTTTGAGGCAACGGTGTTTGAAAACATCTTTTTGTCTTTAGCTAATAACTGTCGCATGTCAGAGATGTCTTTGAATTTATTTCCGTTTACCATCGTTCCGTAGCTGGATATAGGCACTTTTAGTTTCTTCCCTTCTTTATAATCCGTTCTCCAGCGTCCTAGGTGGTCGAAGTTTTCAAGGGCAAAACCAAAGTGGTCAAATTTCTTATGGCAAACGCTACAATCTCTGTCTTCACGATGAGCTACGAGTTTATCGCGGATTGTTTTAGCATTTCTCAGATCAGGTTCAATTGCTGGAACAGAATCTGGTGGCGCTGGCGCCGGTTTACCCATGATTGTTTCATATACCCAAAGACCACGAATAATTGGAGAGGTGTCAACACCATTTGCTGTTGCAGTTAGTAGGCCCATATGACCAAAGATTCCTTTGCGCCTATTGTCTTTGACGGGAGTTTTTACGAAATCATGAGTTGGATACTCGTGGAAGCCTTTAACTCCGTAGAATTCAGCAAGACCGCGATTCATAAAAGTATAATCAGCTGTGAGTATATCCATAACGGGCTTATTTTCTTTCAGGATGTAATTCAATAGTTCAGTCGTTTCAAACTTGCTGAGTTCTTTAAGATGACGGCGATAGTATTGTTTCTCTTTATCAAGATCTGGAGCCATACTACCGAGTTTCCAAAGCTCAAGCCACTGGTCTGCTAAGTTAAAGGTTAGCTGTTTTGCTTTTGGGGCCTTAAGCAAGCGTTGAAGTTCAGACTTTAATGTATCTTCATTACTTAACTTTCCGGCTCTAGCTAAAGATAATAATTGCTCATCTGGCATGGTAGACCAGACAAAATAGGAAAGTCTGTTGGCAAGAGCAAAGTCATCAAGTTTGCCTTCATTTTCATAATGGTAGAAGAATTGAGGCGAACAGAGAATAGCTCGAATGCCATTGGCAATAGCTTCTCTTTTGCTTCCTGTTTGTTTTTGAGTTTGGTTTACAAAGTCAAGTATGGGTTGAATTTCATTCTTTTGCGTTGGTCTTCTAAAAGCTTTAGTTGCTAAGTTTGTGATGATCTCTTGAGGATCGCAGTTTGCATAAGTTTTGTTGCCAAGGAGACTAGTTTTAGGTTTATGTGGCCATTCATCGTAAAAAGGACCTTCGATTTCAACCTTGTACATTCTCAAAGTAGGGAAGTGTTTGGAGTAATTCTCCATGAACACAGCCCATTCTGATAATATGCGATCAGCACCTCTTTTTGCTTTGGCATTTTTGCTCTTCATCCATTGGAAGGCCTTAGGGGTTCTGTACTTAGTTTGATCGGCACCTTTTAGGTAAAATGGCTTGGTTCTTCTGAAAGCAATATTAGAAGATTGCTTAACGGTGTCGTGTCCTTGAGGAAAGGTGAATTTTGGAGTATAGCCTTTCTCTAGCCAAGTTCTGAATTCTACAGTATGAACTTTATCATCAGGTAGTGAGTACTCTCCAATAAATTTGTCAGACTTAATGGATTTACCAAGTCCACCATCTGTGATTGTACCCGCTGCGATTTTAATACTTAAGGCTTCTGCTTTATTTCCAAGTGGGCTTGGGTTCTTAGTGCGATTCTTTCCTTCGACCCTGATTTTAAATTTATAATAGCCTCTTTCCGGGACACCATTCTTAAAGTCTTTGATGTGCATGTAAATAGAGCGGAGACTTGTGTCATTCTGAAGAAGGTCTTGGAACTTATATTTACCATAAAACCATGATACATAGTCGCGAGTATCTGGGTCAAATGGAGGTGTGAATGTCCATTTACGAGATTTAGGTTTAGCTTTCTCTTCTGGTAAAACCTGTTTCACAACTGCGTTGGCTGCATCCAAGTATTTATCCATCAGGTAGCTTGAAGTTACCAGAGATTCGCCATTATTTGAGAAGTTGTGTTTTCTTTCGTCAGGCGGGAATTCGGAAGCACCCATGAATACCTCTGTGCGCATCTGGAAGAGATCGCGAACAGTATTGACGTACTCTTTCTGAGTAAGGCGCCTAAGAATGGAGTTGTTAGGTTTTACTTCAAATTTATTGATCTCATTTTGAACAGCAGAGATCATCTTTTGGCGTTCTTCATCACTTGGCATCTTCTCGTCTTCTGGAGGCATGTCGCCAGTAGTTAACTGATCGACAACATCCTGCCATACAAGCATGGTATCCTTGTTGAATTCCAGATTGTCGAGTCTTAGCTTGCCTTTTTGCTTTTTCTCTCCATGGCAATTGTAGCAGTATTTGCCCAAGAAAGAATTCATGTCTTTGTGATGAGCTACAGGAATACTCTTTTCAGACTTAGATGTGAGGTTTTTTTCTGTGGTTTTAGGAGCTTCAGAGCTTATAGCTTCACTCTCTTCTTTGACTACAATCGGCAAATCTAGCTTTGGCTCTTCCTGATATTTGTAGCCGTAAAAGGCGAAGCCTCCAAGCGCGAGAATTATAAATAAAACCTTAGTCATAATTAAACATCCACTGTGCCGTTACTGACATTGAACGTGTCGATTGGTAAACCAAACTTTTGTCCTATTGTTAACAGGAGGTTATTGAGCTCGACTGGTTTAGAATACTTAATATGACTGCCATGGTTAAAGTCACCACCAGCTAAAAGAATCGGTAAATCGCGATTTGAGTGTTTGGTAGAGCTACTCATTCCACTACCAAAAAGAATCATAGTATTATCGAGCATAGTTCCTTCACCTTCAGGGTCTTTGGTCTTAGCAAGCTTCTCGATGAAAACTCCCATGTTTTTGAGAAGGAAGGTCTCAATGATTGCCATGTTTTCTAATTGCTTCGCTGATTGGCCATGGTGAGAATTATTGTGGTAACCTCCGTCAGCACCAATGTCCGATGTATTGAAATGAATTGGGAATTCAAGAGAAATGATCCTTGTGGAATCAGTAAAGAAGCTCCAGTAGCATAGATCAAAGAAAGAAGGACAGAGTTCATCCATTCCTAAACCATCAGAAGGTGCTGGCATATTAACTTTTGGTTTCGCTGTGTTAATCCAATGCTTTTTCATGTTGATCTTCTTATCAAGAACATTCATGGCATCTGAAAATTCTCCGAACTTTTCGTTATCGCTTTTACTTAGCTTTCCTTTGAATAACTGAGATTGCTTATTTAAGACATCGATGATCGACTCTTTGTTATTGGCTAATGCCATCTGTTGCTTTTTTTGAATTGTAGATGTCTGTACAAAAAGGCTGTTAAAAATTATCTTTATATTGGTTTGAGGGCGAATATGAATGCCATTTCGACTCCAGCTGGTTTGTTCCGACTGACCACCCATTCCAAGAACTAAAGAGGGAAATCTGGTCGCATTGCCGACGTATTCCGCTGCTAATTGGTCGATAGTCTGATTCTTGTTAGGATGGCCGGCTGTATGGATTCGGTTGATTCCACTTAAGTAAGTATGAGTATTGTGGTGCCCGTTTCCTGTGTGAATATGTTCAAGGTTAGAAAAGACGGTAAAATGCGTTCTTAGATGATCAATAGTCTTAAGAACTTTAGGAGCTGTATAATTCTTTCCAGTTTGTGTTGGTTTAAAGAATTGAGGAATCATCCCAAAAGGAGTTGAGACAAAAATCATTCTTTTAAATTTCGAAGGAGTTTTATTAGCTGCATTGGCTTCCAGGAAAGGAAAAAGAGAGAGGCCGGCTATGCCTTGAAGAAAAGTCTTGCGGCTTACATAAATGTCTTTATTTTTAAGCTTCATGTTAAAGTCCTCATGATAATTTTGCAGGACTTAACGAGTGGTTTAATGATGATTAGACACTTTTTGAAAAAAATTATTATTTAATTTTTAGGCGCGTCTGAGAACTTGATCTCCATGATTTTTGGAAGTTGTTCTAGTTGCCACTTTTTATATTGGTCGGATTTGATGATGAGTCTAAGGAGAGCTTTAGAGTGATTCGCCTGGAAGTTATGGAACGGTACATTTGTATCACTTATATCGAGAGATCGAATAGGTGTATCTTTTAAAGTCCTTAAATCTTCGATTCCGGTACCTTTTACACTCAGTGATTTAATCCTGAGGGCAAGGATTGGGCTTGGCGCCCCATAACCTTGGTTCAACATTTTAAAGTTATGACCACTAATATTTAAACGTTCAGTCTCAGGCAAGTAATTGAAATTGTTTGAGTTCCATTCTGGGTTTAGTCTAGTAAGAATATGTTTAATCGCTGGTATGTATGCTTCAGGGTTGTCATCTCTTTTACTGTAAATCATTAACATCTTTACATGCAGCGGTTTTATCGGTTGGATATCTTTAAGAAGCTCAACAAAACTTTTAGGAGGAAGAAGATCTTTATCTTTTTTAAGGTTCTTATATTTCTGGATATGGGGAAGCATATAGGAATAAATTCCGGGATGTTCCTTTAAATATTTTTCGGCTTGGTGGAACTTTTGAACTACAAATAAGTGATAGCCGAGTGCACTTTTAGCTTCACTGTATTGTGGGTAGGCTTCAATTAATTCTTTTAAGCCTCTTATAGTTCTCTGGTGAGCTTCATCAGCAAACTTTCCATAGTTTGAATGAAAGTTATTATTTTGTTTGTTGATCAAAGCTTGATAGTATTCCTTCTGGGCTTTGTAGGTTTCTTCTTTTTGAGCTTTAAATAAGCGAAGATTTTCCTGGGCAACTTCTTTTTCTTCTTGGATGTTTTGAATGAAAGCTAACGTTCCAATTATTATAACTAGAAGAGAAGTCAGAGTGATAAAAGAAAGAGCTTTATTTCTTAATATGAATAAGTTTAAAAGTTTGAAGGAGGATGCTTCTTCAGCCTCTGTTGCATAGCCATTTAAGAAGTTCTGAATATCTTTCTTAAGGTCGTTTACACTAGCGTATCTTTCTTGAGTTTTAATTGCCATAGCTTTGTTTAAAACGGCTTCAATACTCTTAGGAATATCATTGTCTAATGAAAAGTCTCCATTTACTGTTGATTCCAAAATATTATTAAGATCTTTTCCTTGAAAAGGTGCATCATGGTGGAGTAAAGAATATAGAAGGCAGCCTAAAGAAAATATGTCTGTTTGAGGAGTTTTCTTTTCTCCTTCTATTTGCTCTGGGGCCATGAACCCAGGGGAACCTTTGATATAACCATGAAGAGTAGAACTATTTAACTTATCTGGGCTTATTAGTTTTTGATTTATGTCGACAGTGTCTATTTGCTTGTCGTAAACCTTGCTCAAACCCCAGTCGCAAACAATAACTTCACCATAACTTCCGACCTGTATATTATCAGGTTTTATATCGAGATGAATAACTTTTTTAGAGTGGGCAAAGGCAATCGCATCACAGACTTTAATGAATATTTCCAGTAAAGTTCTTAGGCTATACTTAGCTGTATATTCAACGTTCTCTTCTTTTACCTTTTGGATAATAGTATTTAAAGAGTCTCCAGTCTTAAGTTCCATGGTAAAAAATGGCGTTTCATTTCCATGTAATCCAATGTTGTAAATTGGAATTATATTCGGATGGTTTAGTTTTGCTGTTAGTCGTGCTTCTTTAATAAAAGTTTCTTTGATATCGGCAGGAGAGTTTTCATTCAAGCTGGCGAATGCAACATAGCGCTGACTCTTTTTATCGAAGGCTTTAAAGATAGTCTTCATGCCTCCAGAGGCAATTTTAGACATTTCAGAGTAACGTTCACTAGAATTCAGTTGATCAATATATTCAGCTTTTAGATTATCTTGATCTGCATCATCATAGTATTTATCTAGGCGATAATCGTAGCTCATAACTAAAACTCTAGTTCAGTTTTGAGGCGCTTAATTTCTTGGATTAGTTTTTCTTCGACTCTACTTTTCAATTTATATACAGATGATTCAGCTATATCGAGCTCTTCAGCTATTTTCTTATTGGGCATTTCATTTAGGTACATTTCAAAGACTTGCATAGCGTTGCCTTTAAAAGTGGAACGAATGTTTGCCATGGCCATGTTGGTAATATGAGCACGCCATTCTTTATCTATAATTTTGGAGAACTCATCACTGTTCAAGGGAAACCCTTCAGGATCTATTTCTTCCTCAGAATCTACAGTTTTAATTTTTCTATTTCGTGACCTGTGAAAATCAATAACAGCATTGCGAATAACGGTATTCATCCATGTTCTAAAACGAGCTTTTTCAGAATCATAATTAAGCTTTCCAAGAGCTTTCCAGATTTTAAGTAAAATCTCCTGGTGGAGGTCTTCTGAATCATTTTCCTGAACATTGAGGTATTTGAGTATAACTTTTATGAATGTACGATAGTAAGAAACAAATTCATTCCAGGCTTCTTCGTCGTCCTGATTTCTCACACGCATTAATAGCGTTTGTCTTGTCGTCCAGTCATCGCTCATAGATCTAAGATTGCCTTATACACACCAATTTTCTTAGTTATACGAATATTCTAATGAATTCTTTCATTATTCAAAAGTAGGAGAGTCTTTGAATTCTATATTATTTCAATTCGCATTACTTTGCTAAATCTCGCTAAAATTAAAAAATATGTTACATTTATTTTATATTTTATTTACAAATTGAGGGCTTTGTGATATTGGTTAGCTGAATGTGTAATTTATAAAGGTATGTATTGTGCTGAAATCGATCTTGTATGTGTTGTTTCTTATCTCGTTTTCGCTTAGTTCGCAAGAAAAACCAAATATAATCTATATTCTTGCAGATGACTTAGGTTATGGGGATTTAGGTTGCTATGGAAGTGAACTAAACAAAACTCCTCATCTTGATAAGCTAAGTAAACAAGGTGTTCGTTTTACTAGTTTTTATGCAGCCGCTTGGTGTATGCCTAGTCGAATAGCTTTAATGACTGGAAATTACCCCAATCGACCTGAATTGGTGAAGAAAGACTCTCAAAGGCTGGCTGACTGCATCACAATTCCTGAAATGCTCAAAGAAAAAGGATATACCTCCGCTTTAATTGGTAAATGGCACATGGGGATGGGCAAGGGGACTCATCCTTTAGATCAGGGTTTTGATTACTGGTATGGGACAAAAGGCAGTAATGACTGGGATGGACCAAAACCAAACTATAATGGATTTAAAAACGCTCCAGAAGAAGCCTGGAAAACCCCTTTATATATCAATCGTGAAAAGAAAGGGATAATTCCCCAATCTGAAATGACTGGTAGATACACAAGTGAGACTCTTAAGTTTATCAAAGAAAATAAGGATAAACCTTTTTTCATTTACCTTTCACACAACATGCCTCATGTTCCTGTGTTTGCTTCTGAAAAGTTTAAAGGTAAGAGCAAGAATGGAATTTATGGAGATGTCATAGAAGAACTCGATTGGTCTGTTGGCGAGGTAGTTAAGGCTCTTAGTGAAAATGGTCTTTTAGAAAAGACTATGATCGTATTTACTTCAGATAATGGCCCATGGAGCATGTTTAAAGAGTTTGGTGGTACTTCAGGAAGCCTTCGTGGTGAAAAATCTACAACCTGGGAAGGAGGTGTTCGTGTTCCAACAATTTTCTATTATCCAGAAAAGTTTAAACCAGCAGTGAATGATGCATTTGTCGTTAATTCAGATGTATATGCAACTGTAGCTAGTTTGATTGGGATTAAAGTTAAATATGGTCAGGCAATTGATTCTCTCGACATTTCAAAAGTTCTTTTATCTGGAGAACCGAGTCCTCGTCAGAAGCATATATATTATTTTAGAACTCCGATGGCATACAGAAAAGGCGATTATAAAATCCATTTCTTTAGTATAGAAAGAACTAGAGATCCAATTACAGGTAAGAAAGAGGCTCCAATTAAGTATGAAACGCCTCTTCTATTTAATCTTAAAAAAGATCCAGGAGAAACTACTAATATAGCTGATAAATATCCTGAGTTGGTAGATGAACTAAGTCAGGAGTTTAAAGAGGTTCAAACCAAAATTAAAAATTGGCAAAGATTGGATTAAGTTCTTTTTGAGCTTCTCCATTCAGGCTAGTTATTTAATTTTTGGTCCAAGTGCTTTGTACATAATCGAAAAATCATTGAAGTCTTTAAATATCTTCAAATGTATTGTGGATTACTTTGTTAAATACATGTAAAGCCGGAAGCCAATTTCCTAGAATTGTTTTTTACTTTTCTACTTTTGATCTCGTCTATCATGATAAAAACTACTATTACGAAATTCTCCTCGGTTTTATTGCTGGTATAAAATCAAGCAACATAGACTTACAAAAACGCAGTAATATGCAAAGTATTCAAATTTTTGTTTTTGAAGGACAAATGTTAAAAGGCGAATAGCTAAATAGCCTGAAATCGCTGCAGCTGCAAAAGCCCCAAATGTATTAAACCATTGGTTTAATTCCAATTTACTGAAACCGATTGATTTCATTTCGAGTATACTTGCACCAAGAATAATCGGTATTGAAAGAAGAAAAGAAAAGCTCGCACTTTTACTTCTAGTTATGCCTAACCATAGAGCAAGAACAATCGTAGTCCCAGAACGGGAGATGCCAGGAACAATTGCAAGAGCTTGACCCACCCCAATTAAAATTGCAAAATAAGCATTAAGTTTAATTTTTTTATCAACCGTAAACCTAGAACTCCATAGTAAAAGAGCATTAAACAAGAGAGCAAAAAGAACCGCATTTTTATTAGTGAACAATTCCTCCAGCTCGCTTTTAAATGTTAAGCCTATAATCGCTGCTGGAAGAGTGCCGAGAAAAATATACCATATCATGACAGTGCTTTCA
>Ga0075480_10001125_pt1 | contig 16788 bp, 14 predicted proteins | sample DEB08_DNA_7_FD_81590 | JGI IMG/M metagenome (GOLD analysis project Ga0075480, IMG submission 81590) | Aqueous microbial communities from the Delaware River and Bay under freshwater to marine salinity gradient to study organic matter... | ecosystem: Environmental > Aquatic > Marine > Coastal ... | reverse complement strand
CCACCGTGATGGACGCCGTTTGCAAGGTGGACCAGAAGGCTTCCATCAGCGTCACCCCACCTGAATCGCCTTGGAAGGCCCGGCGCCAACCGTCGAGTCCGAGGGTCCACCCATCGGGCGTGCGCACACGGAAGGAAGCCAGTCCGATGAGCATCAACGGCGCCACCGCGAAGAGGGCCGCGCCGACGGTCAACGGCCATCGAAGCAGCGGGTGCCCCCACACGCCTGCGGCGAGCCCCCTCCGCACCGCATCGCTTGAGGCGGCGTCGAGCGCGAAGCGATGCCGCCGTTGCATGGTGTTCACCACGGCCACCGCGACGAGCAGCACGGCCGCTTGGGCCACGGCCGCTCCAAGCACCAAGCGGCTGAGGTCAACGCGGTAGCCGGGGATGCCTGCCCCGCTGCCTTGCTCGGCCAGCAAAACCTCCAGCGTGAGGGTGTCTGGAGCCAACCAACGGACCAGCGCCAGCGAGGTGAACGCGAAGGTGAACGTCAGGCCTGCGGCCGCGGTCAATCCCGGTCCAAGCAACGGCCACCACCACGTTCGCGCACGACCGAGACGCGTTTGTCCCCCGGGCAAGAGGCGAAGTTGTTCCAAGTACCGGGGATCGGCACGCGAGACGCTTGGCTCGACGATGCGTACGGCGAGCGAGAGGTTGAACCAGACCATGGCGACGAGCAACAACACGGTTCCGGGGCCCGCTTCTGGCCAGAGCGACCAGCCACGTACGACGGGACCGTGTTTGCCGAGGAGGTCCATGAGCGCCAGGAAGCCCACGGCCGCGACGATCGACGGGCAGACAAAGGGGAGGGCGATGAGTGCGCGAAGGCGTCGCCGCCATGGGTCCCTCATCGCCGCCAAAGCCAGGGCCACAGGCGTGCCGAGAAGGACCGTGCCCACGGCCGCTAGCGTGGCCAAGCCTGTGGCGGTGCGCAGGGCTTCCCGTCCGGACGAAGGGAGGTCGAAGACGGCTTCAAGCGGGGAGGTTCCGGTGACCGCCCACAAGCGGTCCACGGCCAACATCATCGGTCCGAGGATGAACAGCGCGAGGACCGTCAGCGGAACGGCATGCGCCGCACCCGCTCGAAGGGGTTGCACGCTCAGCCCTCAAGCAAGGCACTGAAGGCGGCGAGCATCGCTTCCAGCGTCGCCACATCCATGCCGCCAAGGGCAGCCGTGGCTTCCTCCGGGACGACGCTGTGGTGGCGGTAGCCGTTGGATTCTGGAAGATCGGCGCCTTCGAGCACGCTGTACATCAGGTTCTCATACGGCATGTTTGCGTTGGCTTCAGGGCTCACCAAGTGGGCGAGGAAGGCCTCGGCTGCCGTGACGTTCGCGGCTCCGGCCAACACCGCACCGTACTCGATTTGGTGGTAGACGGCACCAGGCAGCGCGAGGGCGGTGGAGGCAGTGCTGTTGTCGCTGTAGTAGGCTTCCACGCCGGGCGAATGGCAGTACGACACCGTGGCGGCAGCGTCGCCAACGTGCCCTTCTTCCCACACGCCGTAACCGCCGCTGTAGTGAATCTCGTAGGCCTCGGACCAACCCGTGGTGACGATCGGATCGTTGAGCAGCATGGCTTCCCACCATGGCCACGCGTCGTCACCAAGGCCTTGCAAGGTGGCCAAAAAGAAGGCACGGCCTGGCGAGGAACTGAGCGGCGACGGGATGGCCACCTTGCCGGTCCACGCTTCCTCCGTGAGGTTCCACAGGCTCGTTGGCATGGATTCCACCGCGGCAGAATCCACGTTCAGGCAGATGTAGCCGTGGTCAAAGGGAACACCGTGTTCGGTCAGTGCGGCACCTTCCGACAGGACGTCGCCGTCAAGTCCGGCGAGGTCCACCCCATGAAGCTGAATCAGGCAACGGTTCACCGCGAAGGGCAGGTAACTCCCGTCGAGCCCCAAGGCCACGTCGACCTGCGGAGCGCCGCCGTAGAGCAGCACCTGTTCAAGGATGCTCCCCGCGTCGTCGGCCCGGATGAGTTCAACCTCAATGCCAGTGCTGTTGGTGAAGTCCTGAAGGAAGGATTCCGACAACGAAGCAATGTCGTAGGTCAACACGCGCAGCACACCGTCGTCGTCTCGGACGGTGGCTTCGAATTCGCTGCAGTCCTCCAGCATGAGCAGGTCTTCGCCAAGGCAACCGCTGAGGCCTGCGCTGACGAGCAGCAACACGACGAGGACGGACCTCATGCGGTCGCCTCCGTGACCTGAAGGACGGTCATCAGGCGGTTCGCCCGATCGACGACGTCAAGCGGGTGATGGCCAATGACGTACAGCCCCGGTTCCCAACCGTATCCGCCCTTGTCAAGCACGACGTCAATGGGGCCATCGTGGTGCTTGAGCACACCACGTGGTGCCTCGGCAACGTTCCATTCCAAAGCGTTCAGGGCGCGGTTGATGATGTCCATTCGGGGCCCGTCGGCGTGGGCGGGCGCTCGAAGGTTGAGCACGGCGGTTCGCTCTGGGTCGTAGGTTCGCACGTCCATCAGCAAGCCTGCAAGGCTCTTGGACGCCCCCATGACCGGGGTTGAATGGTGCTTCAGGGCGCCGTTGACGACGGTGATTTTGCCCGGGTACGCGGCCACCTCTTCCGTCGATGTGGCGTGTTCGGCGCAGGCGGCGAGGTTGAATCCGACGGCAGGAATCCAAGCCAGCAGGCGCACAGGATCCAAGCGGCCACGCGCCCACTCAAGCCGCCGAAGCAAGGCCAAGTCGGCTTGGTCCCCCGTCAGGTCGGTGCCCGTGAGCGACTTGTCGTAGCGGAGGGTTTGGTTTCCTGAAAGCTGGAGTTCCACGATGAAACGTTGGCGCAGGACTCGGACGTCTTCGCCGTTCAAGTCCAGTGAATTTGCGAGTTCGTTGGCCCAACCGTCGATCATGACCTCATCGGCCGAGGGTCCCATCTCGGGCGCATCGCGGTGGTATTGCCTGGACACGGTCGATTGTGTGGTCCCCAGGATGTCCGCAATGTTGGCCTGAGACCAGCCGCGCGAGCGGAGGCCGAGGCCGATTTGGTGATGCAGTCGTTCAAGCCACGTCGCAGCCGTTTGCCCAAGCATGTTCTGTGATTATGCCGGCGGTATTTAGGTTGAATGATTCGTCATGCAACATGCATTATGGTTTCATGACTCGTGTTGACGTTACACGGGTGAAGGGCGTGCTTCAAGGGCCTCCGATGGTCACCGTGGTGCATGGAGGAAGAAGGGAAGCGCTTCCTCGAGTCGGTGCTCGGCGAAGTTTTGGCTCACCTTGAACCTCCAAAAGACGGAAGGATTCGTCACGATCGAACGCCCTCCAGCCTCCGAAAAACCAGCGATCTGAATCTGCCCTTGGTCGGAGCAGGCCTTGACCGTGTCCTCGACGACATCCGGACCTACCTCCAGGGGGCGGTTCGGACCGACCAGCCCGGCTTCATGAACCCGCTTTGGGGAGGCCTGACGCCTGAAGGGCTCGCAGGTGAACTGGTCACGGCCGCAACGAACACGTCGATGTACACGTACGAGATTGCGCCATTGGCCAGCCTCATCGAAACCGCGGTACTCGACCGCATGCGCCAGCATCTTCGCATGCCATCCGGTGCAGGCACGCTGACCACGGGTGGCTCCAGCGGCAACCTGATGGGCGTGCTGTGTGCGAGGCAAGCGGCCCTTCCCGCTTCAGGCCATGACGGATTTGACGGTCGTTCATGGTGCATGTTTGTCTCCAAGGAAGCGCACTATTCTGTGGCCATGGCCGCCAACGTTCTGGGCCTTGGTCGTGCCAACCTCATCAAAGTCGACACCGACGGGAACGGGCGGATGGACCCCGTCGCGTTGGATCATGCCATCAACCGAGAACGGGACCTTGGTCGAACACCGTTGTGCGTCGTGGCGACCAGCGGCACCACCGTCCGGGGTGCTTTCGACCCCATTCAAGGCATTGCGGACGTGTGCGAAGAACACGGCGTGTGGCTTCATGTGGATGCTGCGTGGGGCGGTGCCTGCCTCTTTTCGGCCACCCACCGGCACCTGATGGACGGCGTTGAGCGTGCGGACAGCGTCTGCTGGGACGCGCACAAGATGATGGGTCTCCCCTTGGTGTGCAGCGCCTTCATCGTCCAGCGGGAAGACGTGCTCCGTGCAGCGTGCGCACACGGCAACGAAGCGCACTACCTCTTCCACGACGACGCAGAGCAGCAGGACTTGGGCCGTCTGTCGTTGCAATGTGGACGTCGGAACGACGCGCTCAAACTCTTCCTCGCATGGCGGTCCCGCGGCGATGCAGGTTGGGGTGCCCTCGTGGACCGGTACATGTCCCTCGCTAGCCATTTGGCGGACCGTGTTTCCCGTGAGCCAAGCTTGGAGTTGGTCGGAACACCTGCATGGACCAACGTCTGCTTCAGGCACGTTCCCGATGGCGTGCCCCATCTCGGCGAGACGATCGACGCGCACAACGCGGCGTTGCGTGCTGCGCTGCTCGAGGAAGGTCGGTTCATGGTCAGCAGGTCCGATTTGGACGAACGCGTCGTTCTTCGCTCGGTCATCGCCAACCCTGCCGTGGAAGAAGCGACCTTGGACGCCCTCGTCGATGCCGTGCTTCGGTTGGCTCGAACCATGCCGGTCGAGTCCAAGTCACAGGTTGAAGAACCGCGAGCCTGACGTCTTGGCATGAGCGACGGGCCACTGGTGCGCACCCCTCTCTACGACGAACACGTGGCCCTCGGTGGCCGCATCGTGGATTTTCATGGCTTTGAATTGCCCATTTGGTACAGTTCCATCTCGGAGGAACACCTCGCCACCCGAAGCGGTGCAGGTTTGTTCGACGTGTCCCACATGGGCCTCTTCCGGTTCGCGGGTGCTGGCGTGCGCGACTGGCTGCAGACCCTTGCCACCCAACGCGTCTCCGCCGTGCCCCCTGGTCGATGTGCGTACACCCACTTCATGGACGATGAAGGCCACATCATCGACGACATGATCTTCGCCGTGGTGTCCGAGGAGGAAATCCTCGGCGTACCGAACGCGTCGATGATCGACGTCATGCACGGCTGGTTCACCAAGCATCTCCCTGTGGACGGCACGATCTCCCTCGATGACCAATCGGACGCCACCGCCATCCTTGCGCTCCAGGGTCCACATGCAAAATCGGTGCTCACCGCCGTGCTGGGTGACGATGCTCACGTGGGCCGCTTCCGTTGGTCGCCGTTGGACGGTGCAGCCTTGGGCATCACCGGCTTCATTCAAGGGACCGGATACACCGGCGAAGCAGGGTATGAGATCCTCGTGCCCAACGCGGACGCCGCACCGCTTTGGCGCGCGCTGATCGAGGCCGGAGCAACGCCGGTGGGCCTTGGTGCTCGCGACACGCTCCGTCTTGAGAAGGGCTTCCTTCTCTCGGGAGTTGACTTCCTTTGGCCGTCCTTGGCCACCTCCGAAGCAGAGGCTTTCCTCGCCCGTGATTCGTGGGAGTCGAACGTGCCCTTTGGTTGGGGCTTCGACCACGCGCACCCTGGCGCAGAGAAGATGCGCAGTCACGGTGAGGAAGAAGCACGCTGGTGGGGTGTGCGCTACCTCGAGAAGGGACCGCTTCCACGACCCGGAAAGCCCGTCACCGACCTTGACGGCGCGCCGATTGGACAACTGACCTCAGGCGCTCCAGCGCCTTCGCTCGACAACGTCGGCATCGGCATCGGTTACCTCGCTGGTGTGAGCGAAGGCGACGAAGTCATGGTGCAGGCCAGTCCCCGAAAGGCGGTGCGTGCCGTGGTCGTTCGCCCGCCCTTCGTCTGATGCTTACGCCAGCAAAGCCTCGATGGCATCCAGCCACCTTGTGCGCATGCCTTCTGGCATCCGTCCTGCACCTTCTGGAACGGCAAGACTTCGCGCGTTGTGAAGCGCGGCAACGAGGGCCTCAGCATCGTTCCAGGCGCACGCGGCGCCGAAGCCCTCCTTGCGGGCCAGTTCGCCCATCAGCACGTCGGCGTTGACCACGCTTGGAACACCGCGTACCGCCGCTTCGAACATCCGAACGGGCAAGGCTCCGTCAGCGATGTTGCCACGCCTTGGATCGTACAGCGCGATGGCCACGTCAACGCCGTCGTGCAGCCGATCAAGGTCGTCGTGGGCAAAGGCGCCCTCAACTTCCACCTCCAAGCCGGAATCAGCAAGCCGCTGCCGTGCCGCTTCTGCGGCCACGCCGTCGCCTGCCCAGCGCAAGACGGGGCGTTGGTCTTCAGGCATGGAGGAAATGGCCTGAATCACCAAGTCGACGGTGGCAAGGTCACGGACCCGTCCAAGGCAAGCCACACGCCATGTGTCATCGGGTGTGGCAGACCGGAAGCTTCCGTCGTTTGGACGGTTCTCGAGCACCAAGGCGTCACGGCCCCATGCTTCCACTTGCTGCTGGAGGCCGGGATGGCCGCCCTTGGAGAGGGCACCGCTGGTCGTGACGACGAGGTCGGCATGCGGTAGCCCTTGGCGGGTGCGTTGTTCCAACCAGCGGCTTGCCAACCGCCGGTCGAGGCGGTTCGGAGCCCCGATTTTCGCCCAGGTGTGCCGAAGGTCGTGCATGTCAAACACGGTCGCCATGCCCACCTTGCGCAGCCTTCTGGCGAGGGGAAGCGTGTCCGCATCGTGGCACACCACGAGGTCCGGAGTGGTTTCTTCGCATGCTCGCAGCGCGCTTTGCCGGAACTGCCGCAAACCGCGGAGCGTGGCAAAACTGGCCCCGTAGGTGTGTTTCCCGAGGTGATGCCGAACGACGGTCACCCCATCCACATCGTCGAGGGGCGGGTGTTCTTGCCTCCGATCGAAGGCATGCACGGTGACGTCATGGCCCGCCTCCACCAGCCAGCGGGCCTGCCGCAGCACCCGCGGATCGGGGGCGCAGGCGTTGGTGACGAGCATCGCCACCTTGCCCATGTTGTGCGACATCCGGTGGAGGCCATGAGGATTCGCCGTGCTGTGTCCGAATGACGATGATTAAATCCGGCCGATATTGGTCTCGACTGAGGTGGCACGATGGTCGACCAACTCCCCAACCTTGGACGCGAAGCCGAGATGCTGAGTGCGATGGGCTACGCGTCCATGGACGATCTGTTTTCCGACGTCCCCGTGGACGTTCGAATGCAGGAGGACCTTCCCCTTCGTGGTCCACAAACCGAAGAGGAAATCATCGCCGATGCACGCCGCTTGCTCGGCGCCAACGTCCCCCTCGGCACCATGGCGTCCTTCATCGGGGCGGGGCTCTATCGAAACCACGTTCCTGCTGCGGTGTTCCAACTGGTCACGCGCGGCGAATTCCTGACGGCCTACACGCCGTATCAGGCGGAAGTCAGCCAAGGCATGCTCCAAGCCATGTGGGAATTCCAGGGCCTCATCAGTGAACTGGTTGGCCTCCCCGTCGCCAACCTCTCGGTGTACGACGGATCCTCCGCAGCGGCGGAATCGATCACGTGCGCCGTTCGCGTGCACGGGCGAAAAGCCACCCAGAAGGGCGTCGTCTACGTCTCAGAATTGGTGCCGCCCGACCGCTGGTCCGTCATTCACAACTACACCCAAGGCGGTGGCATCGAACTCCGGAAGCTCCGGCACTTGCCCGACGGTACGTTGGACCCCGACTCCGTCGCCGAAGCCGCCGGCTCCTGCGCGGTGTACGTCGAACAACCCAACCCGCTCGGTCTGCTGGACGCAAGCCTGACCGGTGTGAAGGACATCATCGGTGAACACACGGCGTTCATCGTCGGGGTCAACCCCGTCGCCCTCGGTTTGTACGAGGCACCGGGGCATTATGGGGCCGACATCGTGGTGGGCGAAGGCCAACCTTTCGGCTCACCCATGACCGCTGGCGGCCCGATCTACGGCATCTTTGCCTGCTCCAAGGCCTACATGCGACAGATGCCCGGACGCATCGTTGGTCGGACGATCGACGTCGACGAACAAACGGCCTACTGCCTGACCCTCTCCACCCGTGAACAGCACATCCGCCGCCACCGGGCGACCTCCAATCTCTGCACCAACGAGACCCTCATCGCCCTCATGGGGGCCATGCACATGGCCTTGCTCGGCCCTGAGGGCGTGCGTAGCCTTGCGGTGCGTAACGCTGCAGCCCTCCATGCGGTCGTGCAAGCCTTGCAAGGCGTGGACGGCATCGAACTTGTTCACCCGACAGGGCATCATTTCAACGAAATCGCCGTCCGGTTGCCGGCACCTGCGGCCGCGTGCATCGAGGCCTTGGAAGCACACGGCGTCTTGCCGGGCTTCGACCTGGGCCGTTGGTCGGAGGAGCGTGCCGACCAACTGTTGGTCACCGCGACCGATCAAACCCGTCCTGAGGACATCGAACGGCTCGCAGCGGCCATGACCGCTTGGTGCTCGGAGGTGGTTGCGTGAACAACCTCTGGGACTTCACGGGTGCGAAAGGCGCCGGTTACGCGCAACCTGCACCCTTGGTGCCCGAATCTGAACTCAACTTGGCCACCTCCCTGCTTCGCAAGGATGCTCCCCGTTGGCCTCGCCTCTCCGAGCCGGAGATGGTTCGCCATTACACGAACCTCTCCCGTCGAAACTTCGGCATTGACACTGGGTTTTACCCCCTCGGTTCGTGCACCATGAAGCACAACCCTCGCGTGAACGAGGTCATCGCACAGATGCCCGGAATTTGCGACATTCACCCGCATCAACCCGAGCACCATTTGCAGGGCCTGTTGTCGATCTTCCACGAGATGCAGCACATGCTGGCCGTGTGTGCAGGCATGGACGCAGTGACCCTTCAGCCCGTTGCGGGTGCCCAAGGTGAATTCACCGCTGTGCGGTGCATTCAGGAATACTTCAGGGCCCGAGGCGAGGTCCAGCGCACCCGTATCGTGGTGCCGGATTCGGCCCACGGCACCAACCCTGCCAGCGCGGCCATGGCCGGTTTCGAAATCGTCGAAGTCCCGTCCACAGAAGACGGTCGAATCGACCTCCAAGCGCTGGAAGCGGTCCTTGACGACACCATCGCAGCGATGATGATCACCAATCCGAACACCCTCGGTTTGTTCGAAACCGACATCGCGGCGGCGTCAGAACTCGTCCACGGTGTGGGCGGCCAGATGTACTACGACGGTGCGAACTTCAACGCCATCATCGGCCGAACTTCGCCCGGTTTGATGGGTTTCGACGCTGTGCACTACAACCTTCACAAGACCTTCAGCCAACCCCACGGTGGCGGCGGCCCCGGCTCTGGCCCCATTGGCGTCAAGGCACACCTTGCACCCTTCTTGCCCGGGCCAGTCGTGGACGTCCGCAAGGCCGAGGAAGGCGAACGCACGGTCGAGGTCGGTCGTTGGTTCCACTGGCGCGAGCCGGAGCACAGCATCGGCAAGGTGCAACAGTGGCACGGAAACGCGGGTGCCGTGTTGCGGTGCTGGGCCTTCTACCGCCGCTACGGGCGTGACCTTCGGACGATGTCCGAGCACGCCGTGCTGAACGCGAACTACCTCCGTCATGCCATCCATCGTGAGGCCAAGGAAGCCGGCGTTGACCACCTCTTCGTGGACGGAGCACGCACCGACGTTGCCAAGCACGAGTTCACCCTCTCCATGCAACCGGCCAAGGAAGCCGTCGGCGTGACCGCCATGGACATCGCCAAGGGTTTGCTCGACCTTGGGTACATGGCGCCCACGGTGTACTTCCCGCTCGTCGTCCCCGAATGCCTGATGATCGAACCCACCGAGACCGAGGCCAAAGACACCCTTGACCGATTTGCCAAGGACTTCGTGGCCGTGGTCGGCACCGATCCCGCCACCTTGCACGCCGCCCCCGTCACCACGCCTGTTCGGCGTGTGGACGAAGTGTATGCCGCGAGGAACCTTTGCTTGCGGGTGCCGGAAGACGACCTCTGAGATGCACCACGTTGAAGTGGACGCTTCCAGAAGCCAGTTCAATGGCCACCTGGGAGCGTGACCGCTCAACCCCGAACGGCCCCTCCTTGCTGTTCCCAATGGCGTGGTCGCCACTGTTCTGGCTCTGCGCAGGCATCGGAGAGATGTTCAGGTTCGAAGAAGCAACCGTGGTGTTCGTCGGGCTTGGAGCCGTCGCCACAGGCTATCCGCTCTTCGTCCTCAGCGAAGCACGGCCTTTGGTCCAGCAGAAGGCGCGGTTTGGCATCGCTGCGTTGGCGGGTTTGCTCCTTCTATGCTTGCTCGCCCCTTCGATTCCGCCTTGGGCCTTCGCTTCGTCGGGTCTTGCCATGTGGATCATCGGCGCCCGCACGGTTCGTTCCGGCTTGTCCATGCCCCGTTGGCGGGCGCTCGTGGAGGTGGACACCCTCGCGTTGGGCTCCGAATGGCGACGTCAAGAGGGCCTTGGCGGGGGATATGTCCGTGTTCTCGAAGGGACCCAAGGCCTCCTGAGCGTCATCGGTGCAACGCACGTGTTGGACCTCACCGGTCCACACGAGGAAGCATTGACGCCTGTGGAGTTCGGTCTGGACGACCATGAAGAGGCTTGACGTCGCGCTCCAAAGGCATGCAGCACGAGCCGGTCTCACACCACATGGCTCGCCTCGGCATGGTGCGCGATGGAGGTGCGGCCATGCGAGCCATCGCTGCCGGGGCTGCCCCTCGCTTGCGTCAAGTCGGCCTGGCGTTGCTTCGGTCGGACCTTCGCCGCGCACGACGGGCTTTGGATGAAGCGCATCGTCGCGGTTCTGGCTGGTACGACTGGCGTCATCTTCCTCCGCACGTGGTTGACCTGGCGCGGGACAGGGCCCATCGTTTGGGTCTTTCATCCACCCTCGCGGCGGTGCAAGGCGTGGCCGACGATGATGGCCCATTGTGGCGTTCCGTGGGTCGATTTCAGGCCTGAGCACATCCCGAGGTTCAGGGGCACGTTGAAGAACCGCCAAAGGAGGCAGCAGGGCATGGAAGTCACCATCCTCCTTGGTTCGAAATCCGACATGCCCGTCGCAGAAAAGTGCACGAAGATCCTCGACATGTTCGAGGTCAGCTATCAGCTCCGTGTCGCGTCCGCACACCGTTCTCCCGCCTTCGTTGAATCCATCATCAAGGACGCGGAGGCCGACGGCTGCAAGGTCTTCATTGCGATGGCCGGTCTCGCGGCGGCCCTCCCCGGCGCCGTGGCGGCCCTCACCACAAAGCCGGTCATCGGTGTGCCTTGCGGCGGTCGTGTCCCCTACGACTCCCTCCTGTCCATCGTCCAACTGCCTCCGGGTGTTCCTGCCGCAACCGTCGGTGTCGATCGCGGTGACAACGCCGGATACCTTGCGACGCAGATCCTTGCCATCGCCGACCCGGCCCACGCCGCTCGCCTCGCTCAGAACAAGCTCGACCAAGTCGAGCGGGTCAAAGCGATGGACCGAGAGGTCAACGGGGGCGTTTGATGTTCGACGCCGAGGAGTTCATCTCCGAGGCGGTCGAGACCCTCAAGACCCAGATCGATGACATTGCCATCATCGCCTGCTCTGGTGGCGTGGATTCCGCCGTCGCGGCCGTGTTGGCCCACCAAGCGGTCGGTGGTTTGCTCCACTGCGTGTACGTCGACACCGGCTTCATGCGAAAGGGCGAGACCGAACAGGTCGAAGCGATGTTCGCTGCCCATGGCATTGAATTGACCACCGTCCACGCTGCTGAGCGCTACTTCACGGCGCTTGAGGGCGTGACGGAACCCGAAGCCAAGCGGAAGACCATCGGTGAGTTGTTCATCCGCGTCTTCGAAGACGAACAGGTCAAGGTCGGTGCGAAGTACCTCGTGCAGGGCACCATCGCACCCGACTGGATCGAGTCCGGTGGCGGTGTCCGTGACACCATCAAGTCGCACCACAACGTCGGTGGATTGCCCGAGGACATGACGCTGGGCGTCGTTGAACCGCTTCGTGAGTTGTACAAAGACGAGGTTCGGGAGCTTGCACGCACCTTGGGCATCAGCGTGGCCGAGCGCCAACCCTTCCCAGGTCCTGGGCTTGCGGTTCGTACTCTTGGCGACCTCACCCCAGAGCGCGTGGGCGTCGTGCGTGAGTGCTGCGCCATCGTCGAAGAAGAATTCGAGGCCGCAGCCGAGCGTGGCGAGATGGAACTTCCGTGGCAATACTACGCTGCGCTCCTGCCGGTTCGCTCCGTTGGGGTTCACGGCGACGTGCGAGCGTACGGCGAGACGATCGTCGTCCGTGCCGTCCGCAGCATGGACGGGATGTCCGCTCGCTACTCAGAAATTCCCCACAGCATCCTCCAGAAAGTCAGCACCCGGATCACCAACGCCTGCAAGGGCTCGGTGAACCGCGTGGTCTACGACATCACCCACAAGCCTCCGGGCACCATCGAGTGGGAATGAACGCCGTCGAGCCGTGGCGGCTCCACCACCCGTGAAGAAGCGATTAAGAAGGGGTGGCGGGTCGCAGACTTCGCCGATTTAGCTTAGCTGGTGGAGCGTGGGACTGTTAATCCCAAGGTCGTGGGTTCGAACCCCACAATCGGCGTTTTCGTTCACCGTTTACACAGGTGATTCAAAGTTCACCGTTTCCAGCAAACGGCTTGCCTGACGAACAGGCGCCTGAACCTGAACGGTGAACGCCTCGGTCAGGTCAGGCACGTTCTCGGACATGTTGTGGTCGATGTGGGCCAGGGCCGCCCCTGCCTCGACGTACGCTCCAACCTTGGCGATTACCTCGATGCCCGCACCCAGATCAAGCACGGCCGCGGGGTGAGTTCGGCCTGCACCGATGTGGACCAAGGCACGCCCGAGGGCGAGTGCATCGATGTCATTGACATGGCCGGCCGTGGGAGCCACGACGGTCGTCCGTGAACGGCCACGCGGCAGGACCGACCATGGGTCGGCGATCAGGGCCGTGACGGTGGCTTCGTCCACACCTTGTCGCCGGCACATCTGAGCGAAAGCGGTCAGGGCCGACCCGTCGGCGATGACCGCGTCCACGTCTGCGCCCAGGGCCGCGCCTTGCATTCGTACGAGTTCCATGGTGTCCTCCGGTCCTTCACCGCGCAAGCAGTGGACGCTCTCCGCCACCCCGTGGGCGTTGCCGAGCATCCGACCGATGGGGCGGTCCATCGAGGTGATTTGGGCGGTGACCTCCATGCCCAAAGCGGTGCCCACATGCACCATGGAGCGCGCCAAAGCTCGGGCGTCCTCAAGGGTGGGCATGAACGCAGCCTTCCCGCATTTGACGTCGAGGACAAGGCGTTCCAGCCCCTCGGCGTATTTCTTCGAGACGATGGACGCCGTGATCAGGCCAATCTGAGGGACCGTGGCGGTCACGTCACGGGCGGCATACAAGATGCGGTCGGCCGGTGCAATCCCCTCGGTTTGGCGGCTGATGAAGCAGGGATTGGTGCGCATCTCCTCAAGGCTCAGGCCGGTGTTGAATCCCGGAATGGCTTCCAATTTGTCGATGGTGCCTCCCGTGTGGGCCAACCCACGCCCAGCCAGCATTGGAACCGTGAGTCCAGCCGCGGCCAAGCACGGGGCCAGGATGAGGCTCATCTTGTCGCCGACGCCACCTGTGGAGTGCTTGTCAACGCGACCGGATTCCTGCGCAAGCGTTGCTCCAGAGGTGGCCATGTGCTTCGTCAACAGGGAGGTTTCCTCTGGCGTCAGCCCTTGCAATTGGCAGGCCATCAACCATGCTCCGACCTGTTCCGGCGCCACCTCGCCGGAGAGCAATCCCTCGATGAAGCGCTGAATCATCGCCTCGTCAAAGGCGTGACCGTCACGTTTCCACGCAATCAGATCCGGAACGCTGTGCGTCACGCTCACCATGCCACCTCAGGAGGCCAAGCCAATTTCCACAAGGCGCTGATGCAAGTACTCGTCCGCGAGGATGGAGGGATAGAGAACGTCGCCGCCGGTCATGGCGACAAACTTCGGGCGCGGCGTCAAGTCCACGTCACCGCGTGGGTGGACAAACATCGGCATCGAATACCGCTCCGTGCCTGCATTGGGAGGGTTCACCACACGGTGGGTGGTCGACTTGAAGAGCCCGTTGGTGAGGTTTTGCAGCATGTCTCCGCTGTCGACGATGATGTGCTCATGGTTCCCCTCCACTTCGATCCATGAACCGTCATGGTCCATCACCTGCAGTCCGTCTGCGGTGGCACCAACGAGCAGCGTGAGGAGGTTGATGTCCTCGTGCTGTGCGCTTCGCACCGCGCCAGGCGGTGTGTCGGGTGCGAGTTCGGGATAGTGGATGACGCGAAGGATGGTGTTGCCGTCCTGAGCCATTTCCGGAAGCCATGCTTCATCTTCGCCGAGGTAGAGCGAAGCCGCCTTCAGCAAGTCCACCGACATGTGCTCCATCGCTTGGTAGAGGCCATCGATGTGGCCTTCGAACTCGGGCACGTCTGCACTGGGCCAGAAATTGCGTGGAAACGCGTCCTGGCTTGGATGCCCCTCCGCCAAGGTCCGACCCGTCTGCCAGAATTCTTTGAGGTCAGGTTCGGGGTTGTCTTTGGCGTGCTCCACACCGTAGGGCGTGTATCCGCGTTGACGGAACATGTCGGCCCGCTCATAGGTGCGTTTTGTGGCCTCATCGAGGTGGAAGAATCGACCGATGGTGGCGTACGCCTGATCGATGGACGTCGGTTCGATGCCATGCCCGGTCAGCGCGAAGAAACCGATGTCCTTCAGCGCGTCACCCATGGTGGACACAAAGCGCGCTCGGGCCGCTCCACCGGCCCGCCAATCCCGAAGGTCGCAAACTTGCAAGGTGCGGGTCATGCGGTTCACTGTCCCTGCGGTGCTCAGTCACGGAGCTTGGAAATGAGGCGGAGGACTTCCACGTAGATCCACACCACGCTCATCACCAGGCCGAAGGCCGCCCACCATTCCATGTGCTTGGGATACTGGTTTGCAGCACCTGTTTCGATGAAGTAGAAGTCACTGAGCAAGGTGAAGGAAGCGATGGTCACGATGATCACGCTGAATCCGATCCCGATGAGGCCGCTTCCGTGAATGAACGGAATCGTGACCCCGCCGATGAAGTAGAGCAGCATTTGGCCGACATAGACGAACATCACCGTGCCGACCAAGGCCGCCATCACCATGTTGAAACGAGGTCCGACGCGGATGGCTCGGGAGGTGTAGAGGAAGGTCATCATCCCGGTGATGCCTGCGGTCACAAGCCCGGCTTGGAGGGCGATGCCAGGGTAGGCGAATTCCATGAGGTAGGTCAGACCGGAAAGAAAGAGGATCTCGAGGATGACGTACGCGGTCATGGCAAGCGTCGGTGTTCCTTTGGGTCGAACAAAGACCAAGCCGATGACGAGGATGAAGGCGCCGATGCCGCCAACGGTTGCCGCAACACCCGCAAGGGCCATGCCTGCGCCGGGCGTGCTGGCATCGAGCGCGGCGTACGCGCCGAACATCACCAGCATGCCCACAAGAAGGGCCCCGAAGAGGATGGAGGCCTTCTTCAAAGCGCCCTCGACGGTCATCACGCCCTCGGCGGGCACCGAGTAAGCGATGGTCGTGAAGCGGTTGTCGTTGAGGACTGGGTTCCCGGACATGGTTCAACCAGCGAGGCGCCCGGTTTCAAACCTCACGCTTGCTTCTCGTAGTACTCGACCAATCCTTCGAGGGTCCAGCCTTCGCTGAGCCGCTCGTCGATCACGGCGTCGTCCCAACCGGTCAGGCGTGTGCGAAGGTCCTCGTCGCTGACGCGGCCGTCCAAGACGACCACGGGTTTGGCGGCCGATACCTCAGCGGGCATGGAGGTGCTGAGGTCTGGACCGTCGCCGTCTTTGCGAAGGCCCATCGCTCCTGTGACGACCACGAGCAACCCAATGATGCCGATGACGGGAAGGAACCAGCCAAAGCCGTCGTCTTCCGATCCCCCGTCGCTCAAGAGCAATCGCCGTTGGTCGGCCGAGCAGCCTTCTGCGTCCACAAGGTCACCCTGAGGTGTTGCGGGGCATCGGTCTTCGCCGAAAGGCACGCCGTCAAGGTCCACGTCCTCGTCGGGAGAGGTCGCGTTCTGAGTGTCGTCCACGGTCGTGTTTCCTTGGTCGTCCACCACGTCAACGCCTCCATCGGTGCAGCCTTCGACGGTGTGGTCGTCAACGCCATCACCGTCAGCATCGACCATCGTGATGCGGGCGCTCGCGTTGGGTCCATTTGCATCGGACTGTGCGCGGAGCACCTCCAAGCCGTCGAGGATGCAATCTCCGTCGGTGTCGTTGCTGTTGGGGTCGCTGCCCAAGTTGAATTCCTCAAGATGCGTCAAACCGTCTGCGTCAGGATCGAGTTCGGCCTCAATCAGTGTTCCACCGGCGGTTCGGCGTGCTCGGTTCAGGTCGTGCTCGACCTCCCATGCGTCCAGCAATCCATCGTTATCCGTGTCCGTGCTTGCATCGACCCGGTTCCAGTCCTCCATGAAGGAGGCGTGGTAAACCGCAGCAAGCGGGGCGTGGTGGACCAACAAACCGACCTCGCGATTGCGAAGCATTGCGGAGTCGCCCCAATTGATGGAGGAGACCAGCACGGACGTGCCGTCGATGATGGCGCCCTTGTTGTGCAAGCGGGCGACGGTGTCGTCGGTGGACATGATGATGGCCTGGACGTCATGGCCCTGCGTCGCGTTCCAATCTTCGTTGAGCAGGTCCACGACGCTCTGCATGTCGTCGTCAAGGTAGGCGCCGTTCAGGGCGACATGCAATCGAACACCGCGCTCCGCAGCGTCCTTCATGGCGGCCAAGAGCGGATTGTCGCCCCATCCCCACGTCCAGTCCAATTCGAGGTACTGAAGGGAAAGAAGCGCTTCGTTTTCAGCGTCGTCAAGCATGCCGACCAAGCCGAGGAT
>Ga0075480_10001122_pt1 | contig 16837 bp, 10 predicted proteins | sample DEB08_DNA_7_FD_81590 | JGI IMG/M metagenome (GOLD analysis project Ga0075480, IMG submission 81590) | Aqueous microbial communities from the Delaware River and Bay under freshwater to marine salinity gradient to study organic matter... | ecosystem: Environmental > Aquatic > Marine > Coastal ... | reverse complement strand
GACAGACGGGATGCGGATATCTCAGGCTTTGGACGCGCGGGCCCCAATAGCCGCCGGCTGCAAACCCTCGCGGCGCCACTGGACATCCCACCTTTGGAGCCCGTCCCGCAAGACCATGTCCTGACGCGCACCTTCTACCTGCTGCAGGATTTCCCCGGTCGTCATGCCGGGCGGGAGGTCTGGGTTGAAGCCGCCCCTCCAGATGCCGAACACATCGACGGCATGCCGTTCCGCAACCTCAATGACGGGGTTACACCGGTCATTATCGGCGGAAACGACTGGGCCGCGGCCTGGGCGACGAGCCCGGATGGGCGCGCGTTGCTTCCCGTCGGGCGCGGGTTTTCCGGCGAACGGCAAAGGGAAATGGCGCTGCGCTTTGGCGTGAACTTGGTGATGCATGTGCTGACCGGAAACTACAAATCCGATCAGGTCCACGTGCCCGCCCTGCTGGACAGGTTGGGGCAATGACCGGAAACATCCTGTTCGATCCGCTTCTGCCCTGGCCCGTTGTGGCGGCGATCGCCGTGGTTGCAGTCACTGCTGTTGCACTGGCCTTGTTTCGGGGCCTGTCAGGATGGGCGCTGCGACTGCTGGCCGCTGCTGTAATCATCGGCGCGCTGTGCGGCCCGGTCTACCAGAACGAAGACCGCGCCCCGCTGAGCGATATCGTGATCCTGCTGGACGACCGCAGCGCCAGCCAGGCGCTGGCAGACCGTGCGGAGCAAACGGATACCGCGCTTGCCACGATAGAAGCGGATATTGCCAGCCGTCCCAACATGGAACTGCGTCATGTGACCGTGACGGACGGCGACGCGGATGCTGGAACGCTGCTGATGACTGCGTTGGGGGAGGTTTTGGCCGAAGAACCTCGCGCCCGCATCGCCGGGATTATCGCGCTGAGCGATGGGCGTTTGCATGACGACGGACTGGCGCCTACTTTGCCCGCGCCAATGCATCTGTTGCAGACCGGTCGCAGCACCGATTGGGACCGCAGGCTGATCGTGCGCAACGCGCCCAGCTTTGCGATTATTGGGGAACCTGTGACGCTGACCGTGCGAGTAGAAGATTCCGGTGCAGCACCTGAAAGCGCTACGGGGGTAGGCCTGCAAATCTCAGTCGATGGAGCCGCGCCGCAGGATATCCAAGTGCCGTTAGGGCAGGACATTGAAATCCCTGTTACCCTGCCCCACGGCGGGCGCAACGTGATCCAGTTTTCTGTGCCGGAAGCTGACAGTGAACTGACCGATCGCAATAACACCGCCCTGATCCAGATGAACGGCGTGCGCGACCGCCTTCGTGTTTTGCTTGTATCGGGCGAACCGCATCCAGGCGGCCGAACGTGGCGCAACCTGCTAAAATCTGACAGCTCGGTCGATTTGGTGCATTTCACCATCCTGCGGCCACCCGAGAAACAAGATGGCGTCCCGGTTGATGAGCTCAGCCTCATTGCGTTTCCCACGCGGGAATTGTTCCTGGAGAAAATCGATGATTTCGACCTGATCATCTTTGACCGTTACAAGCGGCGGGGAATCCTGCCCGCGATTTATCTGGACAATGTGGCCAATTACGTGAATTCCGGCGGGGCCGTGCTGATTGCGGCCGGACCTGATTTCGCCGGCGCGGACAGTATCTTTCGTTCGCCCCTGGCCACCGTAATCCCCGCCGACCCGACTGCGCGCGTCATAGAGCAGCGCTTCAAACCAGCAATCACCGAGTTGGGCGAACGGCACCCGGTCACAAGCGAACTGACAGGTGCCGAAAGCTGGGGGTCGTGGCTGCGCCAGATTGAGGTGACGGAAAATTCTGGCCAACCTGTCATGTCCGGGTTCGAAGATCGGCCATTGCTGATCCTTGACCGGGTTGGTGAAGGACGCGTGGCGCTTCTGGCTTCTGACCACGCTTGGTTGTGGAGCCGTGGGTATGAAGGCGGCGGTCCACAGTTGGAGCTGCTGCGGCGTCTTGCGCACTGGATGATGAAAGAGCCGGAGCTGGAGGAAGAAGCCCTGTGGGCCGAGGCCACCGGCCAGCGCATGAAGATTATCCGGCAGAGCCTGTCGCAAGACATCGGCGCTGTGACAATCACGCGCCCGGATGGGAGCACCGAGCAGGTCACGCTGGAGGAAGAACGCCCCGGTCGGCTGGTCGCTACTTATGACGGGCCAGAAATTGGGCTTTACCGATTACAACAAGGCGACCTTTCTACCGTGATCGGGCTGGGGCCTGCCGCGCCGCGTGAGTTTGAGGAAACCATTGCCACGAAAGCGTTGTTTGAACCGCTGATTGCACCACTGCGTGGTGGCACGCTGGCTCTGGAAGACGGGGTACCGACCATCCGCATGGTGCGTGAAGGGCGACCTGCTGCCGGGCGCGGTTGGATCGGACTGACCCCGCGCGATGCTTATGAAACCCGCAGTGTGACCCAGTTGGCATTGTTGCCGCCATGGCTGGTGCTGCTGCTGGCAGCGGCGTTCATCATCGGCGGGTGGCTGCGCGAAGGCAGGCAGTAGCGTTCAGTCCAGTTGAATCGAAACGCGGTCGGACAGTCCCACCGCATCCACCACCACCAGCGTGGAATAACCCCGGCCTGAAACTGGCAATTCGAATTCTCGCGTTTGGATGCCAGTGGCCAGCGGCTTCCCGTCTGCCAGAAGAGCAAAGGGCACTGATCCGCCGTGCAGCTTTACAGTCAGCAGCCCATCTTCCGGGGACAGCCGGGCACCAGCGGGCGGGAAAATCAGCCGCGGGGCGTCTTCTGGCGCGGCAGTCAGCGCGTCGCGGGGGCGGAACCGTTGCAGTGGGCGCGGCAGGTCTGAAGAGCCAAGGATCAGTGTGGATGGGGGCGGCGGCGGCAAGGCATCGAAATCGGGTTTCAGCCGTCCGAACAGGTCAAACAACAGTGGCGCAGCCAGATCGCCACCAAACGCACCGGGCACCGGGGTTCCATCCGGCCGCCCGATCCAGACGCCAGCAACATGCTGGCCATCGAACCCAACGGCCCAGCTGTCCCGATGACCGTAGCTGGTGCCGGTTTTGTAGGCCAGAACCTTGGGCCGCGCGCCAGGAGGCGGGGCCAGGCCGCGCAGGATATCCATTATCTGCCAGGCGGCAGGTTCGCTCATCACGCGACGGGACTGGCGCACCGGATCTTCCATGTCGCTGTGCAGCAACAGGGCCTGCCCGCCCTGCGCCATCACGGCATAGAGCTGCACCAAATCTCTCAACGTCACCCCAACCCCACCCAGTGCAATGGCCAAACCCGGCTTACCCACGGGCAGCTTGGGCTGTGCCCCGGCATTTTTTAGGGCCGACATCAGACGGGACGGCCCCAATTCCCGAGTGAGCTGAACCACTGGGGTGTTCAAAGAATGTTGGAGCGCGGTTCGGATCCGGATGTCACCGCGAAATTCCCCATCAAAATTCTGCGGGGCGTAACCATCATAAGACACCGGACCATCGTGGATCAGCGTTTCAGGGTGCGCGAGGCCCTGATCAAAGGCAATGCCGTAGATCAGCGGTTTCAATGTTGATCCGGGCGACCGTATTGCGCGGGTCATATCGACGAACCCTTCGCGCCGGTCATTGGCAGAATAGGCGGCCGACCCGACTGAGGTCAGCACTTCGCCGCTGGTATGATCCGCAATGACAAAACTTACAGACACGCGCTGGCCAATGCGCTTGGCGGCTTGGCCGGCCAGCACCTCCAACCGGGCCTGCAACGCGCCATCCAACGTCAGGTGGTGTACCTGACGGTCTGGCCAATTACGCCGGGCGTGGTCGGCTTCATGCGCGGCGATCTGGGGGAAGGTTTGCATCCTGTTCGGCACGACGGCGCGGCGGGCGGTGGCCAGCGCCTCTGCGCTCAAGCCACCCTGCGTGCCAATCCGTTCCAGCACACGGTTACGGGCTGCGCGGGCCGCGTCGGTGTGCCGGTCGGGCCGCCGTGTTTCCGGGCTTTGTGGCAAGGCCACCAACAGCGCGGCTTCGGAGGGTGTCAGCCGACGAGGGTCTTTGCCAAACCAGCCCAGCGAACCCGCACGAATGCCTTCCAAATTGCCACCAAAGGGTGCGTGCGTCATGTAGAGGTTCAGGATGTCGTCCTTGCCAAGGTTCCGCTCCAACGCCAGCGCGAGGCGGATCTGTCGGATCTTGCCCGACCATGACCCGGTGCCGCTGTTTTCCAGCAAGCGCGCAACCTGCATTGTCAGGGTGGACCCGCCGGACACCGCGCGCCCATTAAACAACGCCTGCCCGGCAGCCCGGACCAGCGCAATCCCATCTACACCGGAATGATGCCAGAACCGTTTGTCTTCATAACCGATCAGCATATCAACATATCCGGGGTCCACCGAACCGGGGTTCAGCCGCCAGCGCCCGTTTTCCACCGGAAAGACCCGCATCAAGATACCGGACCGGTCGCGCACCTCCACCGACATATCGGCCAGTGTGGATGGCAGAACCGTGCGGTCGATCCAGCTGTCAGCCCAGTCGCGGGCAACAGCCACCCCAAACAGCAGTCCTACACACAGAAAAAGGGGCCAGGCCCTCATTCGGTAACCGTAATCCGGTCCGTTGCGGTGCGCGCGCGGTAATCCGGGCGATACATGTCTTCGACTGATGCCGCCGGATGGTGGAACGTACCCGGTGACACCGCCCGCGCGATATAGGCCAGCGTCACGGGGTTGCGCGACCTCAGGTCCACGGCCGATAGGAACCGGTCAGACCGAAATTCCGAATGTTCGGCATCGGACAGCGACAACCAATCCATCGCGCCCACATCCCCGGACCGCAGGAGCGACGGGTTGTCGATCTCCAGCCCCGCAGGCAGCGGATCGTCAATCATCAACCGTGCTTCAGTGTTTTCGAATGGCGTCACGATCAGCACGGTAACCACTCTGTCACCGACCTTGAACGATACGCCATCCCGTTCGTTGCCATCCATGTCAAAATACTGGCGGCTAATGGCGTAGCCGGTGCCACCTGCATCCGGGGCAACTTCTGGTACGCCCAGAGTGGTCAGCGTAATCGCGGTTTGCCGTCCGCTTTCGGCCGAGATTGTCAGCGGCCGGTTCCCGGCCACATCCTGCAGCACCTTCACGAATGCCCCGTCTGTCTTGGCACCGTCCACCAGCAGACCTGATGATTCAGGGTTCTTGATCAGGCTCTGGGCCGCCAGCAGGGACCACGCGGCTTCCTGCGTGGACAACCGTCCTGGTGCAGTGCTGATCTGGGTCAGCAAGGCTTCGGTGTTCACCGCCTGACTGCCGGCGTCGGTGGCCAGTGCCAGCAACCCGGCGGAATCCCGCAGGTTAGTGCCGTAATCGACCCGCCATACCGGCTCTTCCGGACCTTGGCGATCGGCGATCATGTTGGCCGCTCGCGCGAACATGGCATCCGCACGGGTCTGGTCCCCATATGCTGCCAGGGCTGCGCCCAGTTGGGCTGCTGCCATCGGGGTTGAAAACGCATCGCCCTTGATGTCGGCGTAATAGCGCAGGTCACCCATGGTTGCCGCCCCTTCGCGCGCCAGCACGAACAGGGCATAGGCAATATCCTGACCGCCCCAATCGAAATCAGGAGCATAACTGATCCGGTTGCGCAGGTTATCCATGGCACTGCGGAACGCTATGTCGGGCACAACATAGCCTTCTGCGTGGGCACGCCCGAGGAAGTCTGACACATAGGCATCGAGCCAGAAATCGCCCGACGACGGACGCCACAGGCCAAAGGCACCGTTCGGGGCCTGCCGGCTGAGCACCCGTTCAATCGACTCATCCACGCGTTTTTTTACATCCGGCCCGCTGCCCAGCCCGCTGGCCTCCGCAACAGACGACAGGTACAGCAGTGGCAGAGCCTGCGACGTGACCTGCTCAGTACAGCCATAAGGGTAACGGTCCAGCGCGGTCAGCAGCCCCGGCGCATCAAAACGCGCGATGGGGCCCGCCGACAGCAGGGCCGAGCCTGTACCCGCAAGCAAACCGGCAAAAACATCCGGGCTGAAGGTGAAACTATCCCCTTCCCCCAGCGAGAAGCGGCGCGTTGACGCAACCACCGGATCATTCGCCCGGACCGGCATGGTCAGCGTCTGTAGCAACTTGCGCCCATCCGGCGTAGTCAGCACCACATCGAACCGCGGATCCCCGACGGTGGAGGCTGAAACGGGAACCGTGAAGCTGGCCTTGGCCTTTTCCGTCAGCAGGAAACCACCCGGCGATTGGCCCACGGTTATACCAGCACCTGCGTTTTCGACCGCCAGCTGCATCAGGCCGGCGGGGCCATCAGCATGCACGACCTCCAGCAAAATGCGGCTTTGGTCCCCTGGCGCCAGGAAACGCGGCACCGTTGCCGTGACAACAACCGGGTCGCGCACGAACATGTCCTGTTCTGCCTGCCCGACGGCCTCGCGAGTCCAGGCCACGGCCATCAACCTAACAGTTCCGTTGAAGGCGGGCAGGTCGACATTTACGAACGCCTCCCCGCTGGCATCGGTTTGCACGGCACCGGAGAAGACTGCCATCAGCTCCTGTGTTGGCGGGGGACTTTGCATGCTGGAGCCCGAATTGTCATCGCCACCAGACCGCACCGTGCCCATGGCCCCGTTCATACCATCGATCAGCCGCCCGTAAACGTCGCGCATTTCGACGCCCAGCCGCCGCTGGCCGAAGTAGTAGCTGGAGGGGTCAGGGCTTTCGAACCCGGTCAGGTTCAGAATGCCCAGGTCCACGGCGGCAAGCGTGAGCCACACGTCCTGACCGGCGGCAGCTCCATCCACCTGCACGCGCACGCGCTGGGTTTGGCGGGGTTCGACCACTTCGGGCACATCAATGGCCACGTCTAGCGCACGACCGGGGGCCTTTACCTTGGCATAGGCCAGCCCAAGAGCCCGCGCCGGATTTTGTCCGGCTGATACGTCCATGGGTCGGATGACGGTTGCGGTTACATAGGCCCCGATGCCCCAATCCTTGGTCACCTCCACCGGGATCAGGTTTTCACCCTCGGTCACCTCCACCGCCTGGCGCGAGATCACCTTATCCGCCATCACCGTCACCAGAGCGGTCCCAGCAAAGCGCGGTACGATGCGCAGGCGCGCTGTGTCGCCAACCTGATAGTCCAGCTTGTCCAGAGACAGCTCCAACCGGTCGGGTGTGGCGGCGCTATCAGCAGGCGCATACCACCCTGCATAGAAATCAACCGACGCCGCCGCATAGGCCCCATCCTGCCGTTCGATCACCAGTTCATACCGACCCCATTCGACAGGCTGCGAAATCTGAAGCGGGCTGTCACCCAGCGCCGCGGTACCCTGCGCGATGCGGGTCCGGCGCGTGGTCGGTTCCCAGTTCCAGCTGCCATATTGCTGGTACCACTGGTACCGCGTGCTCACCTTGTTCAGCGTCCATTCCAATTGCATTGGTTCTGGGGTCAGATCGCTTTTCAGGCCGATCACTTCGAACCCTGCTTCGGTACCTTCAGCGACCACATCATCTTCAAACAGAGGTTTGATTCCTATGATGGACCCGGCTGGGCGCACCGGTGCCTGAATTTCACGTTCCACCGGGCGGGCAGAGCCGTCGGCCACGCGGGTACGGATGGTGGCCTGCAACGGCATACCTTGCGCAGCGGTATCAGGCAGTTCTACGATCACAACGGTTTCGCCTTTGGCATCAGTATACTCCCCGCCAAAGAATCTACTGCGCGGGCTATAGCGTTCATCGTAACGACCAAAAAAGTAGCCGGGCCATGCCTCCACCTGCCGTGTTGCGCGCAGAATGACATCGCCTTCGACCGACAGGTCGGCGCCCGGTGCGCCAAACAGGTAGCGGGCGGAAACGGTCATAGGGGGCGAATCCCCCGCGTTCAGCGGGCTTTCCAGCAAGGTCAGGTCAAAATCGATGCGTTCAGGCAGGAAATCTTCGACCAGAACCGTTTCGGTTGCCAGCACGCTGCCATCCGGGTCGGTCTTGATGTCCAGCCGCCACGATCCACGAGGCACGGTAGACCCAACCGGCAGCGCAAACACATGGCCACCAGAGCGCCCACCGTCCGAAATATGGCGGCTGTATTCCACGCCATCGGGACGGGTCAGGATCGCGATAATCGGAAGGCCTTCAATGGCATCCAACTCCGGGTCACGGGTCAGAACCGTGGCGTGGATGGTTTCACCCGCGCGGTACGCACCGCGGTCGGTGGTCAGGAACACATCCACCGGGCCCGCAGGAGCGCGGCCTTCGACCCCACGGTCGGACAGGTCAAAGGCCGGATCGGTCAGGGACAAGAAGCCGATGTCACTGTCTGATTCCTGTGCGAACACCACGGCAGGGGCGGAGCCACCCGTGCCCCGGGTCAAACCCGCTTCGAACGTTGCGGTACCGTCGGGGCCGGTTTTGGTCTCTCCCAGAACCGCGTTGGCGCGGGATACCAGAGTGACTTTAATTCCAGCGCGTGGCGCGGTGTCGGACAGGCTGCGCACCATAACATGCAGCCCCTCGTTGCCCTCCAGCGTGGAAATCCCAAGATCGGACAGCACGAACCATTGCGTTGCACCCGGATCATCATACGGGTCAGCACCAGGGATACGCGCGGTCAGGGCATAGATTCCGGCGGGCAGATCGCGAATAGCCTCGCCCATTGGCAGACGCGTTGTGACGTCCTTGTTCAGGGTTTCCTGTACTTCGGCGGTACCGGACCAAACCTCCTCCGCGATTTCGTTGGAGAAGTTCCGACCCTGGTAATAGGACAGCGGCCGGCCGAAATACCCATCCTGCACGGCACGCAAAAGGTTGCGGTCAGATACGCGGCGCAGTTGCAGATCCAGGTTTTTCAGGTTTACCGTTTCAACAGGCAAGGCGGCGTCTGCCGATTTCGGCAACACGTAAGACCGCCCCGGGAATCGAACCGCAGCATTGCGATCCCGGACATAGAGCGTCAGGTCGGTATCCCTGTAAAGCGTTTCACCACTTGCTGCAGGCAGGCCAGCCCGCAGGGTGAAAGTATACCGCTTGCCGTGTTCCACTCCGTCGATACAAATGCTCCGGTCGTCGGACTGCACCGACAAACCCTGTTCGGGCAGGCGCACGAACGGTTCGTAATCCATGCCCACACGGATTAGCGGTTCGTTGAACTCCGCACAGATACGCGGCGCCGGAACATCGCTTTCGACCTCGGTTTTGGACACCCGGAACCCGTATTTCGCAATGGCACTTTCCAAAGCGGCATCAATTTCATCACGCGGCTGGATGGATTGGGCGAGCCGCAGCGCCGGAATCATATCCCGCCCGCGCCCAACACGTTCCAACGCCTCGCTCAGGAACAAAAGCGCGGTGACCCGGCCACCATCGCTGGTGCTGCGCAGATAAGCATTGATCGACGCACTGACCGCGCTCGTCTCGTATCGGCGGCGGTCACTGGAATTTTCGGTCTTGATGGCCAGGTTCAGGCGCGCGTAATTCGCCCACAGATCTGCCTGATCGCCGGCGGAAATCGCCCCACCAGTCCAGCGCATGGCTGATACCAGTTCCCCTTCAGATTCGCGGGCGCGGGCAGAGTCGATCATCTGTTGCAGACCGAATGCCCCTGCCCTGTGCCAAAACCCAATGTCACGGCCCGTCAAATACGCCTGCTGCAGAGACGATGCCCCTGCAAATTCCAGATCCCGCGTGCGTTCAGCCGCCAGCGCCTTGATCGCCGGATCGGTCGGGCGCTTTTCAGCAGACACCGCGCCTTCGTAGGCGGTGCGTTCCGACACGTTGGTTTTGGGGAAACAACTGTTGGACCGTGTGTTGAATGTGAATGCCTGACATTGCGCGTTAGCATCACAGGCGTTGCGGCAACTGGTCAGGTCCGTGTCGAACAATGCCTCCATATCGGAGCCATAGAAATCAATGTCCGGTGTCACAAAGTACCGATAGTCCGGCACAGAATTCTGTGCGGCGGCGGAAAAAGCGGAAGTACAAAAAACAAATAGCGTGAGGGCAAGGGTGCGCATAGTTTCCTCCCTGATACATCCGTAGGCTCGCACACCCGCATCGGGTTTGACAACAACCCAGACAGTGCGGTTAACCGCCTGTAAACCCACCGTTTGCTAGCTCTTTTACCCGTAACCCGGCCCGGAGAGGCGCTTAGGGAGGCGGCATGAACCTATCGGAAAGACTAACGCAGGAGCGGCGTGCGCGGCTGGCGGCGGAACATCTGCTGGCCAAGAAACAGGCCGAGCTGCCGTATGCCAACCGCAAACTGGGCCGCCATGCGATGGCGCTCACCCGCCGGATCGGCGAGACCCAGGCCGAGGTTGACACCGTTCGCACAGAAAATGAACAGTTTCGCTGCGATCTGTCAGAAGCCAACGAAAAGGTCCAGATCGCCGAACGCCGTCTGTGGCTGTCAATTGAGACCATCCGCGACGGGTTTGCCTTTTTTGACTCCGACAGCCGGATGATCGCTGCGAACGAATCTTATCTGCATATCTTTGATGGGCTTGAGGAAATCAGACCGGGCGTGTCGTATGCCCGGATCCTGCAATTGCTGGCCGAAGAAGGCATTATCAACCCCGGGGACCTGTCTTTGGGTGAATGGCATACGATGATGATGGACCGGTGGTATTCCCCCAAACCATCACCGGTCACGATCCAGTTTTTCAATGGCCAATACGTGCGCATTTATGACCAGCGCGGGCATGGCGGGGATGTGGTTACGCTGACCCATGACATCACTGCCATGGTTCAGAACGAAATGGACCTGAACGCTGCACGGCAAAGGGCCGAGGCGGCCAATCGCGCCAAGTCCGCGTTTCTGGCAAACATGAGCCACGAAATCCGTACACCGATGAATGGCGTTGTTGGCATGGCCGAGCTGCTGACCGAAACGGAGCTGAGCAAAGAACAGCGCCTTTATGCTGAAACCATACGTAATTCCGGCGAAGCTCTTCTGGTCATCATCAACGACGTCCTGGATTATTCCAAGATCGAAGCGGACAAGCTGGTGATAAGCCCCGAACCCTTTGATCTGGAACAGTGCATCCACGAGGTTGTGATGCTGTTGCAGCCCACTGCACGCGACAAGGGGCTGGAACTTATGGTCGACTATGACCTGTTCCTGCCCACCTCTTTCATCGGAGATGCGGGTCGAATCCGGCAGACCCTGACCAACCTCGTGGGCAACGCGGTGAAATTCACTAGCTCGGGTCATGTCATCATCCGGGTCACCGGCTTTGGCCCGACGGAAACGGGGTCTTTTCCATTAACCTCAGCGTGGAAGACACCGGCATCGGTATTCCCCCGGAAAAGGTGAATCAAGTGTTCGATGAATTCAATCAGGTCGATGATGAACGCAACTGGCAATTCGAAGGCACCGGGCTGGGGTTGGCCATTACCAAACGTTTGATCGAAATGATGGATGGTGAGATATGGCTGGAAGCAGAGGTTGGCGTGGGTTCCTGTTTCGGGTTCCGCGTGCCACTACCGCCAGTGAATTTGCCCGATGGCCGCGAGACGGACTGCCGCAGCAGCTACGCCGCGCGCTAATTGTCACCCGGTCCCATGAAAACGGTGCGATCCTGAATAAACAACTGTCGTTCCCCGGCCTTTCGATCACCGATGTCACATCAGGGCAAGAAGCAGCAAAGGCCATGACAGAAGAGATTGACCTGATCGTGTCCGATCTGGACCTACCGGATACCGATGGTCTGAAGCTGATTTCAGAACTCCGCGGTTTGGGCGCCCGGCATGTGCCTTCCTTTTTGCTAACGTCGGAGCCAATAACCCTGCCCGCCGATGCGCCGGAGCTGTCAGCGGTTCTGCAAAAGCCTGTTTGCCGCGCCGACCTCGTTTCCCACCTGCGGGCGCTGGCGACGAAAGTTCCTCTGAACACAGCAGAACAACAGCAAACAGATACCGTTCCTGCAAAACCTACCAAAGTCGAAGACGGGCGGGCGATGCGGGTGCTGGTTGCCGAAGACAACAAGACCAACCAGCTGGTGTTCCGGAAGATGGTCAAAGCCCTGACGCTGGACCCGCGCTTTGCCAATAATGGTGAAGATGCAGTTGCTGCGTTTCCAGAGTTTCAGCCAGACCTGATCTTCATGGACATCTCGATGCCCAAAATGGACGGCAAGACCGCCACCGCCGAAATCCTCAAGATCGAACGGGACACAAGGCGGAAGACCCCGATCGTCGCCCTGACCGCTCACGCAATGACCGGCGATCGCGAGACGATCTTGTCCGCTGGTCTGGACGAATACCTGACCAAGCCACTGCGCAAGGACGAACTCCTGCGCCAGATCAACCGGAACTGCCCAAGTGACGCGGCCTCACCCTTGGAGACGGAGTGACAGGCGCGAAGCCGAGCGCTAGCCTTTGCGGAAGGAAAAGCCCCAATTCAAACCGTGTGCGCTGGGCGAAATTGCCATCCGTTGTGCAGTGATGGCTGAAATGGTCCGGTTTTACGAAGACGTTGTCGGGCTGGAACGGAGCGGGGGTGAACCGGACAGCACCCTCACATTTTCCGCATCGATGAAGGCTTCGGCGGACACACCGCCACGCTATCCCTGTTCGACGCCGAAACCAGCGCACGACCGAGAAAAGACCACTCCGGACCCTTCGCCGGCCCGGGGTCTTCCCTGCATCACATCGCCCCGTCGCTGCCGTTTTCGGAGCAGGACACTGTCATGCGCTGGTATTACAGTCTGAACCAGCCTTGTACCGTGGAAGATTTCGGCTGGGTCGGATGGCCCAGGATTTTCACCCATGACCCCGAAGGCAACACAGTCAAAATGGTGGCTTACGATGCCAGCTTGCTGGACGCCTGAGTTTCGTAAGGACGCACAAACACCGGCGTGTCCGGCGTGCTCTGCTCCGGATCATAACTGTATCCGCCATAGTCGAAATCCAGAATGCCCGCCGGGTCGGTCAACCGCCGCTGGATCACAAACCGCGCCATTGAACCGCGCGCCTTCTTGGCAAAGAAGCTGACCATTTTCTGCGTGCTGTCCTTGTCTTCCAGAAAGACCGGCGTGATCACCCGCAGCTTCAGCGCCTTGGTGTTGGCCGCAGTGAAGTATTCAGTGCTGGCGCAGTTCACCAGCATATCGGTTCCAAGCGCCTGGGCCTGCTCTGTCAGCGCCTTGGCCAGCTGGTCACGCCAATAGTCGTACAGCGACTTGCCCCGCCGGGTTTTCAAACGGCTGCCCATTTCCAGCCGATACGCCTGGATCGCGTCCAGCGGGCGTAGCAGGCCATATAGCCCGGACAGGATGCGCAAATGGTCTTGTGCCCAATCCATCTCTTCGGGATCGAGCGAACCCGCCTCCAGCCCCAGATACGTATCGCCGGCAAAAGCCAATGCTGCAGGGCGCGTGTCCCACGCATTGGGATCATCTGTATAGGCGCGGAACCTATCGCGATTCAGGCGTGCCAGGTCCGGGCTCAGGTCCATCAGCTTCTGCAGGTCGCCCAGCGTCAGGTTGCGGGCGGTTTTGGCCAGCCGGTTGGCATCTGCCGCAAACTCGGGATGCGTTACCTCAACGTTCCGTTCGGTCCAGTCCAGCCGTTTGGCGGGTGAGATCACTACAAGCATCGTTTGCCTCTTTCAATTCTTCCGGCGCATGACCTAGCTCGCCTCGCGCACGACGTCCAGAAACGCCGGGCCAAAACGTTCGATCTTGTTTTCACCCATGCCCTGAATGCGCTGTAGGCTGTCGAGGCAATTGGGTTTGCGCTCTGCAATCTGGCGCAGGGTCGAATGTGTGCAGCTGAGGAATTTGCCAGTGCCATCCGCCCCGCGCGAAAGCTCCACCTGCACCTCAATCAATCGGTCAAACAGCGTGCCCGCGTCCGATCCGGCCAGCTTGCGCCGCGTCGGATGGACGGAGGCCGCCTCGCCATTAATGACTTCCAGAAACACTTGCCCGTAGCGTTCCAGCTTCTTGGCCCCAACACCGCCAATTGCGGCCATCTGATCAAGGTTCACAGGCCGCGTTTCGGCCATTTCGATCAGTGTCCGGTCGTTGAATATGACATAAGCCGGAACGCGCGCAGCCTCGGCTAGCGCCCGGCGCTGCGCCTTGAGCGCGGCCAGCAATGGCGCGTCTTCGTCGGACACCAAAGATCGGGCCTGCGGGCGGGATGCCGTTTTCGTAAGGCTGTCCTTGCGCAGCTGTACATCCTGTTCCCCACGCAGGATGGGTCGAGCGGCTTCGGTCATGCGTAGCGCGCCATGGCGTTCGGGATCGGGGCGGACCAGATCGCGCCCCATGATCTGCCGAAAGATAGCCTGCCATTCGGACCGGTTGTATTCCTGCCCAACCCCAAAGGTTGGCAGTTCATCATGCCTGCGGCCGCGCACCTTTTCCGTGGCATTGCCCACCAGAATGTCAATCAGGTGACCGGCCCCGTAGCTTTCCCCGGTGCGCAGGATGGCGGACAGCGCCTTTTGCACGGCAACAGAGCCGTCCATCACCTCGGGCGGGGTATCGCACAGGTCGCAATGGCCGCAAGGCTGTGCTTCTTCCCCGAAATAACCCAGCAAAACGCGGCGGCGGCAATCCAGCGCTTCGGCCAGCCCCAACAAGGCGTTCAGGCGCGCGTGGTCGGCCATGCGCCGTTCGGGTGGGGCCAGCCCTTCGTCGATCTGGGACCGGCGCAGGCGGATGTCATCGGCACCGAACAGCGTGAGGGTTTCTGCAAGCGCGCCATCCCGGCCCGCGCGGCCTATTTCCTGATAATATGCTTCGATGCTTTTCGGCAGGTCAGCATGGGCCACCCAGCGGATGTCGGGCTTGTCCACGCCCATGCCAAAGGCAACCGTTGCCACCACGATCAGCCCGTCTTCACGGCTGAACCGGTTTTCGACGATCCGGCGGTCTTCGGCCTCCATCCCACCGTGATAGTGGCAGGCGCTATGCCCTTCTTCTCGCAATGCCTGTGCCAATGTTTCGGTCTTGGCGCGGGTCCCACAATAGACAATGCCTGACTGCCCCTTGCGCGCGGCGGCAAAGGACAGGATCTGCTGACGCGGGCCGTTTTTCGGGGCAAAGGCGAGGTGGATGTTGGGCCGGTCAAACCCTCGCAGGAAGGCACGCGGAGGGGCCCCGTCAAACAGCTTTTCAACAATCTCGTCGCGGGTTTCAGCATCTGCCGTCGCAGTGAAGGCCGCAAGGGGCACATCCAGCGCGCGACGCAGCGCCCCGATACGCAGATAATCAGGGCGGAAATCATGGCCCCACTGACTGACACAATGCGCTTCGTCCACCGCGATCCGGCGCACACCGGCCCGGCGCAACATGCCGAGGATACCACCAGAGGCCAGCCGTTCCGGCGCCATGTACAGCAACCGCAATTGCCCCGCATCTAGCGCGTCGAATACGGCATCGGTTTCGTCCTGCGTATTGCCCGAGGTCAGCGCCCCGGCGGTCACGCCAACCTCCTGCAGCGCACGGACCTGGTCGCGCATCAGGGCAATCAGCGGGGAAATGACAACGGTGACGCCGTCTTCCAACAATGCAGGCAATTGAAAGCACAGGGATTTCCCGCCCCCCGTGGGCATTATCGCCAGCACGTTTTCTTGGGCGGCCACGGCCTCCACAATCTCGGCCTGACCCGGGCGGAATGCCTCGAATCCAAATACCTCGCGCAACACGCTAAGCGCGTCCGGCATACCTGCCCCCAAAGTGCTCTGACTGCTCTTAACGAACAGTCTCGCAGGTTAAGAATCGGTGAACAAGGGGGAGGCGCGCCGCCGTGACATCAACAAGGCTCCTTTTTGCTGGGCCAGCTCATTTCAGGGTCCATCGTCATGCACCGACAATGACACGCTGCTGGTCGGCTCCACCGGCCATGTTCCCCAGTTCGATCTTGCGGCTTTCCCGCTTGAGGTTTGACCGGCAAAGCACCCCGCAATCCCCTTCACTGATATCCGCAATGCAGCATTCCATCCGCAAGCCATCGATCGGGCCAAAGGCAAGCTCGGTCTTATCTCCGGCAAACAGTTCTAAGAATCCAAGGGCGCCCACAAAGGCGTCATCACGGGATTTGTCCGGCTACTTCAGCCCTTTTTCAAAACCTCACGGCCCAGCAGCTCTGCGATCTGCACGGCATTCAGCGCCGCGCCCTTGCGCAGGTTGTCGGATACGCACCACAGGTTCAGACCGTTTTCTATGGTACTGTCCTGCCGGATGCGGCTGATGAAAGTGGCAAAATCACCAACGCATTCGATCGGAGTGACGTAGCCACCAGCTTCGCGCTTGTCGATCACCATGACGCCCGGCGCTTCGCGCAGGATGTCGCGCGCTTCGTCTTCGTCGAGGAAATCTTCAAACTCTACATTCACCGCTTCGGAATGGCCGACAAAAACCGGCACGCGCACGCAAGTTGCCGTGACCTTGATGGACGTGTCGACGATCTTCTTCGTCTCAGCGACCATCTTCCATTCTTCCTTGGTTGATCCGTCCTCCATGAACACGTCGATATGCGGGATCACGTTGAACGCGATCTGCTTTTGGAACTTCTTCGGCGCAATGTCGTCGGTGGGGTTATAGACCGCCTTGGTCTGGTCCCACAGTTCATCCATGCCCTCCTTGCCCGCACCGGACACAGATTGGTAGGTACTGACCACAACACGCTTGATCCGCGCGCGATCATGCAGCGGCTTCAGCGCCACAACCATTTGCGCAGTCGAACAGTTTGGGTTCGCAATGATGTTTTTGTTCTTGTAGTCGTGGATCGCGTCCGGGTTACATTCCGGCACGATCAGCGGAATGGCAGGGTCATAGCGATAGAGGGAGCTGTTGTCGATCACCACGCAACCGGCGGCAGCAGCCTTGGGCGCATAGGTCTTGGTCGCGTCAGATCCG
>Ga0075480_10001120_pt1 | contig 16854 bp, 11 predicted proteins | sample DEB08_DNA_7_FD_81590 | JGI IMG/M metagenome (GOLD analysis project Ga0075480, IMG submission 81590) | Aqueous microbial communities from the Delaware River and Bay under freshwater to marine salinity gradient to study organic matter... | ecosystem: Environmental > Aquatic > Marine > Coastal ... | reverse complement strand
TTCCCAGTAATTTTTTGTAGCAAATCCTACGGAACCACAAAAATAATCAATAGCTTGTTCAAGATCATTACAAAATTGCGGATTAATTCCTAATGTTGGTTTGAAAAGTACTTGATCTTCATCGAAAGCATATGTTTTTATTAAGAAATTCTTAGTAAAATCGTAAATTTTTATATCAATTTGCTCATCATTATTTTGAATAAGAGAATTATTATATTTACTGATATCAATTACACCATTGCACCAATATTGAAGTCTTTCATTTTCCCAATTATCCATTTATGTATATTATATTGTTATATAATATACACATTTACAAAATTATATTCATACTCCATAAAGGTTATTTCGGTATAATAATATATCCATCAGTAGTCTTCTTACGCTTATATTCTATATTATCACCACTATGTATAGAATCGTGGCATTTTTTACATAAACTCATAAGGTTTGCTTTATGATTTTTATGATTATTTTCAATTCGTCCATTAATATCAGCGTTTTGTTGATGTAATAAATGGTGTGTATCTATAGCTTCTTCTGTTTTACACAATTCACAAAGACCTTTGATTTTATTAGAGTTATATGAGCTAGTATTACGGTCTAAAATACCTTTATTGACAGGGAAATATTTTTTTCGCAATTCATATGCAGAAATCATAAATTCATTATCAAGACGAAGTGATTTACAAACTTCCAAACCATACATACGATTACCAGGACCATCTTTTAATTTACGGTCATAAATAAGACTATCCTTTTCAGCATCATACGAAACCGACATATGAGCAATCCGTAAATCGGACATATTTTTAATTTCATCATATTTTAAGATTTCGTGAAAATGGGTTGCAAAAAGAAACGAAGATTTTCTATGAGAAAGACGAATCAAACTAGCAACGAAAATGCTGAGAGCGGATTCGGTTTCGGTACCGGAGCATACTTCATCGCCAAGAACCAAACTAAATTCATCAGCCATTTTTAAAATAATACGAAGTTCGGACATTTCAACTGCGAATGTGGATAAACCCTTGAATAAGTTGTCATTACCTAAGATGCGCGAATAAATAGATTTATAAGGTTTAAATTCAAAAGAAGAACAAGGAACAAACATACCAGATTGTGCCAAAATAACACTAATACCAAGAGCACGAATAATACTTGTTTTACCAACTGCGTTAGTTCCGTATATTAAAGTGCCATTATAATCAAGACCAATAGAAATATCATTAGCGACATATAATTCATTTGTTTGGATATGTTCTATTAAAGGGTGTCTAATATTCTTAGCATCAGCAAAGGAACGTTCAGAATCTGTTTTAATAGTTGGTTTACAATAATTATATTTATTAGCGACATATGTTTTAGACTGTAAAACATCAATTAATGAAACAAATTGACTGAGGTTCTCAATTTCATTATACCATTCTGTTTCCAATTCATTAAGAAAGTACGAATATTCTCTTTCGATAAGTTTATTAATTTTACTATGTATTGTAAATAAATTAGTAGTAATTTGTTTTAATAAATGAAATTGGATGCTTACATTTTGAGATGTGGCAGGTCCTAACTTGATTTGATCAAAATGAAGAGAAACATCATTACCAAGATTTATAGATGCAGCAGTTTTACATAAATCCAAAAGTTTTTCACCGCGTTTTTTTGTAATAATTAAGGAGTATCCAGATTTTTCAGTTTCGTGGAGTTTGACGTATTCAGTTTTACCGGACGTATCTTTTTCATAGATGCGCATTTGTTCGTTCAATACATCTTTAATTTGATGAAGTGTTTTGAAATCGGAATCACGTTTCCAAATAGCATTATCCAAATCATTACAATTACCTTCACGAATAATATTAGTATCAAATGTATTAATTGATTTACAATCTTTACACGCGTCAATAATTAATCGTTGATTGATAAAGTTTAATAAATCCGTAGAAATATTTTCAATATCAATCATTTTATCAGACAAAGCGTATTTAATAATCTCGGGTTCTCCTATACATATATTAAATACACTCATTATTTTGGAAATACTATTATAGAGATGGTAAATAGAGTTGGGATACAAACGTTTTATAACCAATTGTCTCAATAATTTTTCAATATCACGAATAGATCTAATTTCGCATCGTAATTTATCAACAATATCTTGTTTAGGAAGTGTATGTTCTATAATATTATATTCATTCGATAACCAGAGTTCATCAAAGCAAGGATTTAGTAATTGATAATTCATCAATCGTTTACCCATAGGACTACAACAACAGTTCAAGAAGGAACTAACGGATGAAATTTTACCATAATCGCCATTAACGCAATCGTTAATAACATTCAATTGTTTAAGAGTATGATTTGCCAATATGGTTCGCGTAGATGTATTTTTAAAAGAAGGAATAATAATATTTTTCGTAAGTTGGCTGTTATGTTCTCCAACAAAGTTTAATAAGAAACAAAAAGATTGTGTAGCAAGTGCGTATTCACTAAATTCGCCACAAGTATCATAACTATCTTCGCCGAAAAAGGTAGAAATGATTTCCCGAATATATTTTTGTTTTTCGCACTTTTGAATAGAAAGGTTATTATGTTCGGTATTGAATAAATGAATGTTTCGTGAATAGCAACCGACGAATTGTAAAATAGTATCAGTAGTAGGAGTATCGAAAGGTGAAATGAATATTACTTCGTTTGGTGAGAAAACAGAAAAGCATCGTTCAAGTTCATCAAATGTAGTAGGATTAAGAATGTAAGGGCATTGGTATTCGAAGAGAAATGTTTTACCTGTATAAATATCAATGACAGAAACACCATAAACAATCATATCTTTTTTGGTTTTAAAATCCGGTTGTTTGGACATCCAAACACATAGAATATTATTACTAACGGTTTGAGACGATTCGGTATCAAAATTGATATATGTACCGGGTGAAACAATGTTAAATAATTCGCGAGAAACATTTTTACCTTCTTTTGTTTGAGCGTAAATAACGGCGGTATATCCTGCGTCAACAATGCGTGACAAATATTTATCGAGAACATAATCACGAACTCCAGCCATATAGACATTTTCACCATCGATCATAATATGTTTATCACTAATATTGAGTTCGCATATATTACATATATCTTCTATATTACTACCTCTATAAACATTTGCGTTAGAGGTTTTTAACCCATACATTTCGAAAAACGCACCGACTTGCATAAGGAGAATGGTCTTAGGACCAAATTTTGAAATATATTTGTGTGTAATATTAATGTAATCACTAATAATACTGGGTTTTTCGTTCATATGGGATTATTGACTAATATAAAATAATACAAAATATTTATATGAGTTAATAAAATATAAATTATCATTGATTAGAAGTATCAATGTTAGGTATAATGGTAATATTAGAAAACTGATTTATGTATATATCTTCTCCGGATTGATCTAAACGAACAGTAATGTTAACCCCGTAATTATTAGTAGAACCAAGAATATCTATAATATTAGTAATGGTACCAATTTGATTATGAAAACTGCTATTAGGATGAATAATACGAACACTTTGACCTTGAAAAAAGTTCATACAAAATAGTAATATTATAATAAAAATATTTATATAGTTTTAGTTTTATGTCCAAAGATGACAATTATATATTTATGCCGAAATGGTCTTTACAACTCCATTAATCTTAGCTTGAAAAGTGGTTTTTTCAAATATATATATACCGATGCCACAATTACCATCGGTGGGTCTAACAGAAGAATGGTGTGATCCCCAAATGCCACGAACCTCGTGGAAATCATTTTTCAAATCGCTGACATACATTCCCGCTCCATTGACCCATCTCTCATTAATATCAGGAAGATGAACGTTAGCAAGACTGAGGAAGAAACCTTTATAAGAACCACTAGAATGTGATATGGGGGTAATATTTGTGACGACAAGTTCATCAGGTGATGAACTCCATTCGTCGCCAAATCTACACTGAGAGGTAAGTGAAGGGTCGGGTTGCGTAGGAGACATACCATATTTATAATAAGTAGACAAGCATACAGATTCTTTGAGATTATCCATTCGATTATGTATAGTAGCAAGAGTGGGAGGGAAACTCATACCTTCAACAGTCATAGTGACATTATTGCCTTGTTGAATATATGTAATGATATCAGAAATATTACTGAGACTGACAGAACATTTATCGCTCAATGTTTGACGTTGTTTCTTCTTCTTTCTATCATTCAAGAGCGAAGAGAAATCATCCATTAGTGTTTCAGAATCTTGAACCTTCGGTTTAGGTGGCGTGAGTGCGACATTATTAATAAGGTCTTCTTCATTTGCAATATGTGTAGTAAGAGGACAAAATGCTTCTTGAAATTTGGGCATAGCAGCAGATAATTTATTAAGTTGCTTATCGGAAAGTTCAGTATCGTTGGAATTAAACATTTCAGGTGTGATAGTGACATTTGTGATGAACATCATTTTATTCAATCCATAAATGGAATAAGTTGTATTAGTTCCTCTGATAGAAGTATCCCATACATCTTTATATTCTGTAATAGAACCATTATCACCAATATAAACAGTAAAAGGAACTTTAGCACCGCCGATGGACCTATATAAGTTTATATAAACGGCGTAGCGTCCAGGTTTTACAAAAGCAAGGTCTTCTACGGGATTAGAGACTGCTCTTACTGAACTAGCATTAGCATCAAAACGAAGTTTCATTCCTCCGATGTCCATTTTTCCGTAATAGCAGATTTCTTGTGTAGTCAGATTAACACCAACAATATCAATATCACTCTTATCATTCCAACCGACAGAAGCGTTGAACTTATCAGTAGCATTGTGTTCCTCACGTGCTTTATCAATCTGTTGACGCATATGATTTTCAGGACTGGACATTTCATTCATAAGACCAGGTAAGGATTGTTCGTTGTATCCATTTTTAGAAACATCAATGACGCGTCTAGCAGCCATAAATAGAATATTATGTCCTTGATTGGTCCATTGGTTAGGTCCTCCATTAAAGATAGCAAACATACGGACGTGAATTTTATCAATTTCACTCATTCTAGACCAATTATTACTATTGGGGAATTGGTCTGCAAAATTCTGTATTTTTTCCACAGTATCGATACGATGGTTCCAGAAGGATTCTTTACGCAATACATTATCTCTTTGCATAACTCGTTTAATGATAGGTAGGTCAGACCTCATATTACCAAGAATTTCTTCAAGATTACCATCGAGGGTGTCGTTCCATACAGCATTTGTCATATGCGGTGGAATTTTACGAGAAATATTATGGTGAGTGATAAATGTATCTTCAACATTAAGACCAAGGTGTAACCATTCAATGCCTGTTATAGTATCCTTACCAGATTTACGTGGATTTTTATCGAGTTCATTCTGTGATACAATAAATACACCTGTTTTATCAACATTTTTAATATTATTTCTAATATCATTAATCTGGTTGTATAGAGGACCTCCATTATCGAAATCAACAGCATATCCGTTAGGTCCAAACAATAAACATTGTTTTTCACAACGTTCCATACAGCATCTACAATTATGCATTTTCCCGACGATATTTTTAATGTTAGAATTAATGTTACTATCGGTATCATTACGTTTCATGTAGTAATAAATCGTCTCGTTATTACCAATATCAATTTGAAAAGGTGGCGTAGAACTACGATTTTGAATATTATAATAAAATGACTCGGGATAATCCTCGTTATTACTACAAAAGTCGGGGTCATTTTTGGTGGATGAAACAGCACAATAAGAAGACATTTTTTAGAATAAGTTGTGATAGATTAATTATTATCAATTTAATATTAGTGTATTTCAATTTTTACAAAAAGTAAAAATCATAGAATAAAAATATAATATTACATTAGTAAATTAATGAAATTAATAAGTTGGAATATATGGGGAATGCCAATAATAAATCCAAATAGTTATACATCAACAATAAAGTCGATGCAACAAATAGTAGACAATTTTGATAAAACACATGAATTACAGATATTTTCGGTACAAGAATGTTGGGTATGGCGTGCAGGAGTATTTCATTGGATTACAAAACAAATGATTTATATAATACCGAATGAGTTATTATGCGTATTACATATAATAAGTATATTATTAACGTCATTATTTTTAACATATAAATACAATCCACTTGATTATGTGTTAATGAAAGAAAACACGTATGTATATCAAGAAACTAAAATAAAAATAGGAAATATAATGAATTCAGGATTGGTAATAATAACAAATCAAGAAGCGGATGAGTATGGGTTTGAATATTTCAGAGATAATAGTGGATTAGAGAACATAGCATCGAAAGGTTTTCAGTATGTTTATTATGACGATATAAATACAATAATAATAAATACACACTTACAATCAGGAAATAATAATGATGTGAAAGAAAATCAATTGAGACAAATAAAGGAATTTATAAATACATACGAACATTGTAATATATTTATAAATGGAGATTTCAATATAGATATAAATAATACAGAAAATGATAAAATAACAGAAATACTTAAATTAAAAAAACTGAATGGATTAGAGAACACTACAAACGATAATAAATGTTATGATCATTGTTATACAAATATAGAATTAGACAAATATAATTATGAAATAGATGAAGATGATATATCCGATCATTATAAATTAAGTGTAACCATAGATAAGAATTTGAGAATAAATGTATAAATAGATAAATAATACATAATTAAAAATTACTATATGAGTCAGAAGTATCATTCATATAATTAAAAATAATATGTTCTGGATTATGATTTTGTATCTCGCCACACATCATAGAAGCGGTTTCATACATTTTTCTCAGAACATCGTTAGGGGAGTTAGAACCAATTTTAATAAAACCGTGTGAAATAAGGTATTTACGTATTTCTTCAATAGGGATTTGTTTAAGTAATTGTTTTTTGGTGGTAATATTATTACGTATGGTGCGATTAGAAATGAGAACAGAAATATTAGGTTTAACCTTTGAACGTCCAACACGAAAGGTTCTACGAATAGTTTTTCTGATTTTCTTATTAGATTTTTTCAATTTACGATTTAAAAAAGGTTTTATATTAGAACGCATATGATTAATATGTGCTAGTTTAATACTATCAATAGTTGTAGGAGTTTGTTGAACGTATCTATTATCAGCTTGATTATCATTAATAGGATAAACTTTTTGTGTGTTATTTTTCCAAGTTTTATATAAAGGAAGAGTACCATTTTTTAAACAACCATAGGGTGGTGGTGGTGGTGGTTTATAATGATTATAATGAACGATTTCGGGTTTAACATTATTGGTTTGAGATAATGTATCATTAGATATAGAATGAGAAAAATCTTCAATAGGAGATGCTAATGACGGAGGTAGATCCAAATGAATAATAGGTTCTTTCGAGGGAATAGAATGAGTTGTATGTGTTGTAATAGTTTCTTGAAAATCAGGTGGTGTATATTTACGCAAAGTTTTATTATGGTATTGTTTTGTTTTTTCCTTTTCTTCGGTGCGTTTTGTTAATTCCTTAAGAAAATTCACACTATCATTAAAATCAGTATTAAAATTAACAATATCATCTTTTTTACTAAACTCTTCCTTAGACAAAGGTTCAAGTGTAGGAAAATTATCTACGGCGTTCTTTTTTAATTTATTTATTTTTTGTTGTTGGTGTTTACGAATCATATTAATAAGATTACGTTTTAAGGTCTTATTATTTTTAGGTTTTTCTTTTGAACGGACTTTTATTTTAGGTGTGGAATCACTTTTACTTGGACGTTTTTTACGAGTATTAGAATCAAAAGCAGATATATTAAATAATTCAGGATTAATAGAAATAGTTTTTTTACTCATCAATTACTCTAGATATAAAATAATTCTATTTTTATATCTAAAAATAAACATTACACATATAAACCGGGTATATTAGGTAAAGGGTTTTCGTCTTTTATCATATTCTTTTTAAAAGATTTAAGTCCATTATTTAAATCATCAAGCGTAATCTTCTTTAAATTTTCTGGTTTTGTATTACCGAACATACGTTTAGAATGACAAATTTTAATATATGAAAAAAGGACTTCGATATCTCTACCAAAGTGTTTAAAAATGTTATAATTTTTTTCAAACCATTTTAAATTTATATCATTATCATTTAAAACAGACCAATCAGAATCAAGAAGTTTTTTATGAAATATATGAAAAAGTTCATTAGCATCATATTTATCTATTTTAAAATTCCATATGAAGCGAGATTTGAGACCGGGATTGATATTGAAAAAGTTGCGTTCAACTTCTTTTTCATAACCAGCAATAATAACCATAAGGTCTTTTTTTCTGTCACTAAGAGCTTCACAAATAGTATCAATACACTCTTTTGAAAAACTATCAACATCGTTAGGACCATTCGATAACGAATATACTTCGTCTATAAATATACAACCACATTCATCTATAACTTTTTTGACCTTAATTGCGGTCTGTCCTAGATATCCTGCAATTAAATCATCACGTGTAACTTTACGAAAAACATTATTTTTAAGAAGACCTAATTTGGAGTACATAGAACCAATTAATTTGGCGATTTCAGTTTTACCAGTTCCAGGCGAACCATAAATAACGGTGTGTTTAAAGTCGTGTTCTTTATTATTATTACTAATATGAAGTCGTTGTAAGAAATATAATAATTGATTAAATATCGACGTCTTTAATTCCTTCATACCGATTAATGAATCAATGCCTACCAAATTATCTTTAATAATATGGAGTGATCGTAAATCAATATTATATCTAAAATTAGAATCATATGGATTATTATTAATAATATCAATAAGGTCTTTCAAAGAAGAAGCAGATACATCAATAACTTTGAGTTCTTTATCGGTATGAATTGTTTCAACTAAATGCTCGTTTTGCCATTCATCATAATTACTCATTTTCCGTTTCCTTAATTCTTTTCTATTATCAATTAAGGAAACCAGTTCGTTATTATATAGATAGTTATGGTCAGTAGAAATGCCAGTGTAGTTTTTATTATATAAACATTGATGAAAAAAATGGGCGTTACTCGCTTTTATGATATCTGATATGTTATCATAATCGGTTTTCTCCTTAGATTTACGATCCAAGAATTCAACGAAGTCGTCCATTAATCATAATATATAGAAAGTTTTTATATTATTATAAAATTTTTAATCTGTTTGTTTCATCGAGTTTAATATTAAATATGTCATCTATATTAGGCGTTAAAAATGGGAAAATGTATAAAAATATATCTTCTGGAATAAAAAGAAGATTTCGTTTAAGTATATTTAATTTTATAGCAGAACTTAATAGACAATTAATTTGTTCAAGTTGTTTGAAAATATGATAAAACATATAACGTGGTGTCCAGTCATAATCGCAAGATAATATAGAATTACAATAGAGGCAAAAATCAATAGATATGTTATTAGATTGAAGGTTAATATAATTATTTAATTTAAAATTTACAATAGCATTTGCGTATAGATTATGTGAAATGTTAAAAATGTTAGACCCAGTAATAAATGGTCGTTTAAATGGATATTCAACAATATTAAAATCTATATAGTATTTATTGTTTTTCCATATTCGTATAATTTTCGGAAGGTCTACAAACGAAAATTCTGTATTATAATATTCGAGTATATCATATTTCCGGTTAATGAGTTCTTTACATAAACGCTTTGACATTATTTTACGTTATATGATACTGATTAAAAATAAAAAGAAACGTTTATATATTTTATAAAATTGAAATTAATTAAATAATAAAAGGATGTAAAAAAATCAGTATTAATGTATGAAGGTATGCAAACAACAACCGAAAAATCCAAAACACAATTGGATATAGGAATAAGTAATAATGGTATGGAGATAAAACTACCCAGACATAATAATATAAAAGAAACGATTAGCGCAGTTATTGATAATGAAAAATTAGAGAAAAATATACGTGAAACATTTGATAAGAATGATATGAAATATTCACCGGTGAACCATTTGGGTGATTATATAGAGGAACCCTTTACAATTATAGAGTCATATTTTAAAGATAGACATTTGGATAGATTGGTAAGACATCAACTAGAATCATATAATGATTTCGTAAATGAACAAATAGAAAAAACCATAAATATGTTCAATCCAGTAAATATTCGTTCTGAAAATGATTATGTAAGAGAAAAGGATGCGTACACATTAGAGATAATGATAGAATTTAATAATTTTAGCTTACATCCGCCTCAGATTCATGAAAATAACGGGGCAACAAAAATAATGTTTCCCCAAGAAGCAAAATTACGAAACTTTACATATGCGTCGACAATGACAGTTGATTTGGACATAAAATATATAATACGAGATACGGAAGGGATGGATGCTCCAAAAATCATTAATAAAATACTACCCAAAATCAATATAGGAAAAATGCCTATTATGTTAAAATCGTCAATATGTGTATTGAGTCAAAATAAACATATTAACTCTAAATATACGGGTGAATGTTGTATGGATAGTGGTGGTTATTTTGTTATAAAAGGTTCAGAAAAGGCAGTATTGGGTCAAGAACGTGCAGCAGAAAATAAAATATATTGTTTCGATGGTAAAAATACAACAAAATGGTCTTATTACGCAGAAATTAAATCAGTACCAGATTGGAAATGTATATCACCGAAACAAATCGAGATGATGATAGCAACAAAAAATATGGGTTTTGGGAATGCGATGTATATGAATATACCAAGAATTAAACAACCTATTGAATTATTCACGGTATTTCGTGCGTTGGGTGTAATGACAGATAAAGAAATATGCAAATACATATGTCTGGATATAAATGAAGAGAAAAACAATGTGATATTAGAGTTCTTGAAAGCATCTATTATAGATGGAAATAAGTATATGACGCGTGACGAAGCGGTCAAACATATATCAGCATATGCTGCATACACTCCAATTAATATGGATCGAGAAATGGGTATACAGAAAAAACGTGAATTTACAATTGATGTATTGGACAATGATTTATTCCCACATTGTAAATCAGAAAAACAAAAGATATATTTAATAGGTTATATGGCAAATAAATTAATAAAAACTGCGCTCGGAATGAGAAATACAGACGACCGTGATTCTTATATAAACAAACGTATAGAACTTACAGGAACTTTATTGAATAATTTGTTCCGTAATTATTTTAATAAACTGGTAAAGGAAATGCAGAAATATGTTATTCGTGAAATAAACAATGGTTCCTGGCGTTCAACAGAAGATTATCAAAATATTATTAACATGACAAATATTTATAAAATTATGAAATCGACCACAATAGAAAATGGAATAACACGTGCTTTATCAACGGGTGATTTTAGTATAAAACAGACAAATAGTTCAAAAGTAGGTGTTGCACAAGTATTGAATCGTCTTACGTATATATCGAGTATTAGTCATTTACGAAGAATAAGTACACCTTTGGAAAAAAGTGGTGAATTAGTGGCTCCTCGTAAATTACATCCATCGTCGTGGGGATTTATGTGTTTGGTTGAAACCCCAGAAGGTCAATCAATAGGAATAATAAAGACCCCAACTTATTTGGGACATATTACAATCCCGACAAATAGTGCTCCATTATATGAATATACGAAAGAGTATATAATTCCATTGGAAGATTTGAAACAAGAAGAATTATATAATAAAGTAAAAGTATTTATAAATGGTTCTTGGATAGGAATCGCGAAAGACCCACAGAACTTCTATGAAGAAATGAAAGATAAAAAATACAAGGGAATAATAAATATTTATACATCGATTATATTTGATTATATGAATAAAGAAATACGTATTTGTAGTGATGGTGGTAGGTTATCACGTCCAGTATTGAGAGTGAAAAATAATAAGGCAATTATAACAAGTGATATTATAGATGGTATAAATAAAAATAAATATAAATGGAATGATTTACTAACATCCATAAAATTGGACGAATCTGTAATCGAATACATCGATCCAGATGAGCAAGAATTTGCTATGATAGGGTTGAAAGATAAGAGTATGTGTGATCCTAAGAACAATTATACACATTGTGAAATACATCCAAGTGTTATATTTGGCGTTCTAGCGTCTTGTACTCCATTTCCAGATCATAATCAGGCACCAAGAAACACATACCAATGTGCAATGGCGAAACAAGCGTTGGGTATTTACGCGACCAATTTCGATAAAAGAATGGATAAAACATCATATGTATTGACTTATCCTGGTCGTCCATTAGTAGATACACGCATTATGAATTACTTAGATTTGAATAAGTGTCCAGGTGGTTCACAAATATGCGTAGCCATTATGTGTTATGGTGGTTATAATATGGAAGATTCTGTTTTGATGAATGAGGGTTCTATAAAACGTGGTTTATTCAGTGCTACAATTTATCATACAGAAAAGGATGAAGATAAGAATGTAATTCGTGATGAAATAATTCGTTGTAAACCGGACCCTTCAAAAACAAAGGGAATAAAATTCGGAAATTATAATAAATTAAACAAAGATGGTTTTATACCAGAAAATACACTAGTTGAAAATCGTGATATTATAATTGCGAAGATGGTTCCAATTAAAGAAAATCGTAATGATCCAACGAAAACAATAAAATACGAGGATCAGAGCAAGGTATATTCAACCACCGAGGATACATATATAGATAAGAATTTTACGGGGCGCAATGGAGATGGATATAATTTTGCTAAAACCCGCACTCGTTGTCATCGTATGCCTGTATATGGTGACAAAGTGAGTAGTCGTCATGGACAAAAAGGGACAGTTGGTAATATTATACCAGAGTGTGATATGCCTTTTACAAAAGATGGTACTAGACCAGATATAATTATAAATCCTCACGCAATTCCATCACGTATGACAATAGGACAATTGAAGGAAACGTTGCTTGGAAAGGTATTATTGGAACTAGGATTATTTGGAGATGGAACTAGTTTCGGTGATCTGGATATTGGAACTATTGCTAGTGAATTACAAAAATTAGGAATGGAAAGTTATGGAAATGAAATTATGTATAATGGATTAAATGGTGAGCAACTGGAGACAGAAATATTTATCGGTCCGGTATTTTACCAACGACTTAAGCATATGGTGAATGATAAAGTGCACAGCCGAGCAACCGGTCCTATGGTGAACCTAACTCGTCAACCAGCAGAAGGAAGAAGTCGTGCTGGTGGTCTTCGTATAGGAGAAATGGAACGTGATGTTTTGATTTCGCACGGGGGTGCTAGTTTCTGTAAAGACAGATTATATGAAGTGTCTGATAAGTATAAAGTAAACGTATGTTGTAAATGTGGAATGATAGCAGCAATAAATGATGGTAAATCAAATAAGTTCAATACAAATGCCGATTTTAAAATTCATATATGTAATACGTGTGATAATAGAACGGATTTTGCACAAGTAGATATGCCCTATGCAAACAAGTTATTGTTTCAAGAATTACAGACAATGAATGTAATACCGCGTGTAATTGTTGAGTAGATATTATTATGGCATATGAATAATATATATATACAAACGCCACACAAGGGACAACAGAAGACTCCTTCTAATAGAACAAAAAAATCTAACAAAACGCAAATACTAATTATGAAAAATAGACTCTACAACACGTCGTCAAATATTAGTTGCTATGTTGGCAAAGAAAAAGTAATAACAAGAACGACGTAGATTATCCTCAGAAAAAAAATAATAAAACGTCACAAAAAATAATTTCTGTATGTTAAAAATAGAAATTATTATAACATAAAATTCCAAATCGTATTACAATCACAAATATCCCCTTTTTGTGTATATTTATGTATACGTTCAATTTCCAATTCAATGACATCATTAAAAGACGCGTTAGTATTACCTCCGTGTGTAATAGTAGTATCATTCCAGTTATCAACAATACCATTTATAACGTACACTTTAATACATACATTACGCTCAATACAAACACTAATAAGTGTCATAAATGCCCTCAATGTATGGTAAGGAGGTGCGCATATGATTAAATTTTTTATATTATTAGTTTGAATCCATTCTACTACTGCTTCACTTTCTATTCTAGTGTTAATCGAAATATTATTTTCATTATAGGGAAGAGGGTTTGTTTTAATGTTATAATTAATATAATGGTTCGAAACGTCATTATAAGATGAGACACCTGACATAGGATGTTTATTGTTTAATAGATAAATTTCATAATAATTATAATGGTTAAGAGCTTTTGCCATACAAGAAATATTAATATTATTATGTGCAAAACAATAAACGTGTTTAATGTCATTCGGTGGAATATTATTTGAAAATAATTTTATAGAAATATCAACCAATTCTTTCATATATCTAATATACTTATGTAAAAAGGTTTTATATGAATTAATTTATAAAAATAATACAAAGATAACTAATTAATAACATAAATAATGGAAAAAGCTGATGAATTAGCAAACGAAATAAAAAAAATGAAAAATGAAGTCTATAATTTGGAACAAATAATAAAAGAAAAATCAGAAGAATTAATAGAAATATGTCCACATGAAAAAACGCGTGAAGAATATGACGATGATTTTCATAAACCCCATTTTTATCGTTTATGTTTAAGGTGTGGTGAAGAATTTAAAATATAATATATAAAGAGTTAAAAAGAAAATACTAATAGATAACATCGTTTAGGTTATGTGTGGTATCTTTGCGTATCTAGGAAATACAATAGATGCTGATGAATTAACAAAAGAATGTATGAAAACAAAAAACAGAGGTCCAGACGATAATGTATTGAAAATGGTACATCCGAACCTTACGTTTGGGTTTCACCGTCTGGCAATTATGGATACAAGTTATAAGGGGAACCAACCTCTATATCACCCAAGGAAACCATATACATTAATATGTAATGGCGAAATATACAACCATAAAGAATTAATAGAAAAAAATAATTTTGATACATATTCTAATAGTGATTGTGAGGTTATCCTATATTTATACGAAAAATACGGAATAGATGAAACGTTGAAAATGATAGATTCCGAAGCATTTGCTTTTTGTATATATGATGGTGAGCGTGGAGAGTTAATTATAGCTCGTGATAGATTTGGTGTTCGACCATTATTTATAGGAAGTCGTATAAATAGAGAACTTCTGATTGCGTCGGAAGCAAAAAGTATCAGTAATCTACTTATAGAAACGGATAATATAGAACAATTTCAACCCGGTTCTTGGAAGTCTTATAATATTAACACATATGAATTAAAGAATTATTGTAAATACTATGAACCACGTTATGCGTATAACACAGAAAGCAAGGAAAAAGATATATGTAATAATATAAGAGATAAATTAACGGAAGCAGTGAGAAAGCGTTTGATGTCGGAACGACCGATAGGATGTCTGTTATCGGGAGGATTAGATAGTAGTTTAATAAGCGCTATAGTTGCACGAGAATTCAAGAATCAAGGAAAAGGAACATTAAATACATTTTCAATAGGATTAAAAGATAGTCCAGATTTAAAGTATGCACAACTAGTAGCAGATTATATAGGTTCAAAACATCATACAATTGAACTAACAGAGCAAGATTTTTTAAATGCTATACCGGAGGTAATATATAATATAGAAAGTTATGATACGACTACTGTGCGTGCAAGTGTAGGGAATTATCTAGTAGGAAAATATATAAAAGAGAACACAGATATAACTGTGGTTTTTAATGGTGATGGGAGTGACGAGCAATCGGGATATTTATATTTATCAAAAGCACCAGACATGTTTGAATTTAAGAGGGAGTGCGAAAGGTTATTGAGTGAGATACATTATTATGATGTTTTACGTTCGGATAGGTGTTTATCAAGCAATTGGTCTTTAGAAACGCGTGCCCCATTTTTGGATACAGAATTTGTGGATTATTATATGTCTATATATCCTGAATTAAAAATGTATACAAATGGTTTAAACAAAATAGAAAAATATTTATTAAGAAAAGCATTTGATAATGAGCGTTTGTTACCGAGTAATGTATTATGGAGAAAGAAAGAAGCATTTTCGGATGGTTGTAGTTCTAAAGAGCGTTCGTGGCATACAATTATACAAGAACATATAGATAGTATAATTAGTGATGAAGAATTTGAAAGGTTATCATTCACATATGAAATAAATGAACCCCAAATGAAAGAAACATATTATTATCGAAAAATTTTTGAATCGTATTATCCAAGTCGTGGAAGTTTGATACCCCATTACTGGTTACCTAAGTGGAATGGGAATAAAATAGATCCATCAGCGCGTGTGCTTGAAAATTATAACTAAATGTTTCTGCGTATTTATTGTATGATTAAAATTATAATTATACAATAAAATAATACAAATATGTCTGTTCCTCATAATTGTCTGATAAATGATATACGAGAAGGACCTCAATTTCGAGGTTATTCATTTTCAAAATTTAAAAAAACGGATGTAAAAAAACAATTCTTAGAAACAATGCTCAAAGGTAAAATAGAACCTGCGTGTTATTGGTGTGCTGAATTAGTATGTGCCGGACATTATGGTGATATATGGGAAGTAATATTTAATTTTGTAGGAAAATACATACATACAGCAAATCCAAAAATAGCAGTATACCTAGAAAAACGATATTGTGTTTTTAGGAATATAATGTCTCAGGGTCATTATTATAATGAACTGGAATTAAGAAATAACTCTACAATAAGGCAATTATATTCGGAAATAATAACCATTATAACATTATCTGCA
>Ga0075480_10001119_pt1 | contig 16875 bp, 25 predicted proteins | sample DEB08_DNA_7_FD_81590 | JGI IMG/M metagenome (GOLD analysis project Ga0075480, IMG submission 81590) | Aqueous microbial communities from the Delaware River and Bay under freshwater to marine salinity gradient to study organic matter... | ecosystem: Environmental > Aquatic > Marine > Coastal ... | reverse complement strand
TGTTCACGGCGGCCTGTAGTTCTTTCTCAATGTATTCGCCGCCACGTTTATGAACGCCTTTGACGCTGAGTTTTGTATCCGTCAGTTTTGATTTCAATGGCGCGAGATATCCGTCAGCGATCAACGCCTCGATGCTGGTCGGCTCGATGATATCGTCAAAGATTCCTGGCTTATCTGTAATCATGCCGTGGCCGAGTCGGTACGGCGTCGCCGTAAGGCCAATCACACGCATCGCCGGATTGATGATCTTAAGCGCATCGATCAATTTGCGGTAACTGGTGTCAGTATTTGTTGATATCAAATGCGCCTCGTCGACGATCATCAAGTCAATATGACCTATTTCGTGGGCCTTTTTCCTGATAGACTGTATTCCAGCGAACGTGATTTGCTGATGGGCCTCTTTACGCCCGATTCCTGCTGAGTAAATGCCCAATGGCGCTTTAGGCCAATGAAGTAACATTTTTTCAGCGTTCTGCTCGATCAGTTCCTTAACGTGCGTAACCATGAGAACGCGAGTCTCAGGCCAGTTATCTATGGCGTCTTTACATATGGCGGCTACTACATGAGATTTTCCGCTACCAGTAGGCAATACAATGCAAGGATTGCCGTATTTGTTAGAGCGGAACCATTCATATAAGTAATCAATTGCTAATTTCTGGTACTTGCGGAGCATTTAAAGGCCACACATTCCTTCGCACTCTTCATCAAACATGTCCATTTGATTGTCTACTTTCTCTTTAAACTCAACTTCATCAAGAGGTTGGCATGATCTATGCAGATACACTTTGTTTTTTAATTTACCTAATCCGATTCTAATTTTTTTGTCGAACCAAACGGCCTCTTCAAATTCCATTGGTCGTTCTCTTTTCATGGTGGCCCATGTTGTGTCATCATGATATGGGCAACAAATACACGCAGACTTTTGTGGCAACGGATAATTATTTTTGCTCATCCAAATTAAGCATTGTTGTCTGTTCATATTCATTTCTATCAATGGATGCCTGTTTTCAATATATTTATCTCTATTAGGCTTCATTCTTTGTATTTCATCTGTGGATATCCCAATCCACTGTTCTACATATTTATCTTTTGGAAATCTTTTTCCAAAACCAACACCACATAAATCTCTAATTTTTTTTCTTATTGGAAGAATCTTGTAGTCAGCGGTGCAATACCTACGCAACATTCCTTTTTCGCCGGTGTCAGAATCTTGAATAAAGAATGGTGGGCCTGGATATCTTTCCTTATTGTCAATGGCCTTAACCATGTCGTCTTTTATGTTCCCGTTATCAACAATATGTATCGGGAACGGAAGTTCTTTTTTTAAAAATTCTAAATATTCATATATGTGGTCTGGCTCATAGCCGGTATCCGCAAATATAGCGCAGTCAGGCATTGGTAATTCACCTTTGGCGGCCATCAAAGCCATAGTAGAGCTTTGGACTCCAACTCCAAGACTAACCACGGTCATTATCTTTTCTCTATCTTCCATGACTAATCCTCGATCTCTATTTGATCTATTCTTTCCAGTTCATCAGCCACCAACTTTGCATAGCCACCAATATCGTGCCATGTGTCATGCAAATAGAAGTTACCGCCAGACAATAAGCGCGACATTTTGTTACAGATCATGTCGAGCGACTCTTTCATAATCGGGGGCATGAACTTGTAGTTTGGCGATTCCTTAACAATCTTTTTTAACATCTGGCTTATCTTGGCCACTTCAGTATATTTGCCGTAATGCCCGTGACGCTCTGCGAGTGTTGCTTCAATAGTTTTGATAGTCATCCTGTTGCCTCTCTTTCCATTATTGCCATTCCAATTAGTTCTGGGATTTGTGGCACTACTGCGTTTCCGAGTTGCTTAAGTCTGTCCATTCTGCCGGAAATCCCATTAGCCACTCGACCCACGTTGGGTTCAACTGCCCATTGGTCTTCGATTTGTTGTCCGTATGCTGTACTGCTACGTCCAAGGTATCCCAACTCACTTTCCCGTTTCTGATACGCCCACCTATATAACCACCCTTGTGGTCTCTCGTCGATGGTGTAGGCCACATCCGTTTGATTTCTTTTATCGTAGGCCAAAATCCAAATTCTATCCCTGCGGTGAGGTGCGCCAACGGTTGATGCGGGTATACAATGCCATTCCGCATCGTACCCGATCTCAGAGATTTCCCTGAGCACTTGATCCAGTCCTCTAGATCGAAGGGCGCTAACGTTTTCGATGATCGCATACTTGGGCTTGATTTCTTTGATGAGCCTGTGGAATTCTGACCAAAGTCCAGATCGTCTCCCAGCAAGTCCTTCTCCCGATCCTGCAACGCTGATGTCTTGGCACGGGAATCCTCCACAAATAACGTCAACTTTTTGTCCAATGTCTTCTCCATTCAAGTTTGATACATCATCGAATATAGGAACGTTAGGCCAATGCTTTTTTAGTACGGCTTGGCATTTTTTATTTACTTCACAGAATGCAACAGTCTCAAATCCAGCACGTTCTAAACCAAGACTAAATCCACCTATTCCTGAGAATAGATCTAAGACTTTCATCCTGTTATCTTGCCTCCAAATTGAAATCTAATATCCATAACATCTGGATCTGGATTCACGCACGCATCCAAATTGCTCACCAACTCGATACTTGCGAACGTATTTGCATCGCCTTCGCCATTACGAATAAACTTGCCTTTGATCTCGTACACGGCTTCTTTCGGATCATCGCTGTCTAGTCTCGTCCACGGAACGACATCTTTGTGCAATACATGCGACTCACATCCTTTACGCTGAAAATCCTCTGGTATGCCCTCAGCATCAAAGCGAGCGCAGTTCCATGTGCCGTTCGGTTGTGGTCTGGCATGATCGCAAGTTCTACAGTTAATCTGCTTGGTGGGCTCTTTATCGTGACAGATATGCTTGGCTGGGCATTGCTTGCAGACGAACCAACTTGGATCGTCAGATATCTTTGGTGGCGCCTCGTGCGACAACGTAATGTGCTCGCCCTTCCTTAGCAATCGTTCAGCGAACTGCTCATCGAAATCAACTATTTCTGTATACATCTCGTCATTATCTTTGCAGACAGCAACGTACAGCGCTTTATGGATCTTTTTGCCAAGCATATACAACTGCATTTGCGCATAGTGTTGTGGCTTTGTTTCTTGCACGCCTTTACGGGCAACGGCGTCGAACGATCTCTTGTTGTGCGTCTTGAACTCAGCAATAAACTTCTCATCCTCGTGACCTGGGACGCCTCGATAGATCACTCCATCAATCGATCCGCTAACGTGACTGCCAAAATCTACTCGCGATTGATTGTCGCCAACCTCGCGAATATCAATATTAATTTTGCGTAGATCAGAAACAATGATTCGTTCCTCTAACTGACCGCGCCTAAATAGCCTTCTCATGCGCCCAGAGAAATGCTCTTTAAACGTCCAGCGAAACATATACCAGAGGTATCTCTCGCACGCATGACCGAGGATTGACCCGCCAAGATGCCCACGCTGTGTGTCTGTGTTTTTGCGATGGTACTCGTCGATCAGTTCTACAATTTTGCTCATTCGATTCCTTAAAAAAAGAGGGCCGGAGCCCTCATTTTATTTTGCCCAAGGTGCGGCGGCGTTACTGTCAGATTTAGTCACCGGCGGCATTTTAGATCCCCCAGAAACTGGCTTCCAATCTTTAACGTCGTTGGTCGCGGCATACTGCTCGGTCGCGGCTCGGATACCAGTCTTGATCTTGACATCGCTACCGACGAGTTCCTGCTCATCGTTTGGTAACTGAGTCATACCAATCGCTTTTGCAATGCGGCTCAACTGCACTCGACCGATATGCTCTGCCTTTGGGTTCGGATTATTGATAGTCACGTTCCCCCATATTACACGTCCGGCGTAGTCATCACCAGTAATGTCATAGCGCAACGCGATATACCTGCCGTTTCCGTTCTTGGTTGTTCGCAACTCAGCGCTAGTAATGTGGGCGTCGTACCAACCGTCCGGAACGGGCGAGTATTCCTTGTCGCCCTCGTCCTCGATGAAATCAAAATTGTCTAATCCTAGATCCATGTTTATTCTCCTTGCGTGATTTGAAATGAAGGTCTGCTGGGCACGGTTGTGATCGCATCCAACAAAACATCGGTAATTGCCTCGTCGGTGTTTTTCCATGAGGCCAGATTCAGTTCGGCCTTCCACCGAACTACAGAATTCAAGATATCGTGACTGATGTTATTCTCTCTCGCGATATCCTGAATCATGTTGGCGTCAACCTTCCGGTTCAACCGGCTGGTGATCTTTATTCTCATTCCACGATTGATGTAATTCAACGTCCCGTCTTTCATGGAGTTGACTTCCATCACTTTTGCTAACTCGTCCTCAATGTCTCTACGCTTCTCAACGGCTTCGCGCTCTCGCTCTTTAGCCATCATCCATTCCTTTCCTAGTTCCTCGATTCTGTCGTCGCTCATTTCTTACTCCCGATTTTTTCTATGATTTTCCCGAGATGTGGTTCTTCCCAGTCAGATAATTTGTTTGAACGATCCTTTGCGATCCAAGCCGAGTCGCCTTTGCACATCAAGCCACGCCACTCGTTCCCTTCGTCGTCGGAGCCAAAACGCATTGCAAGGACTTCGTCGAAGAAATACGGCAACTGTTGCGCGGTCTTGTTTCCTGGCATCGATGGGCCCCAATGAATCTTTTGAGTTTCGTCTTGGATCTTGTCAAGCTTGGCGGTCATGAACACATGCATTGGTAGATCTCGGAACGCGCGAATCAGATCCATCATCTGTTCTTGGAGTGCGCCGTAGGCCTGACGTGGGTCTTTGGCTTTCTTTTTCTCCGCGCTCAACACAATCTCAGCCACCTCAGAGATACTATCGAGGGCAATGGATGAGTAGTCGCCACGATGCTCTACAAGCCATCTGTATGCGTCCTTGAGGTCATCCATGTTTGATACTGTGATGAACGGTATATCGTCATCCTGAATGCTCATCAAGCCGCCTTCAGCTGATAGGATGATTGGATTCGGTAGCGTCTTGATTAGTGTTGTTTTACCTGCGCCGGCTTGTCCGTACACAAGCATCTTGACACCGCTAGACGCGAGCGATGATGTTCGCTTTACTTCAATAGTCATAAGTTCTCCTAGTTAAGTGGCGGTCGGGAAATCCGGTCGCCGAATTTTTATATTAGCAAAGTTTATTTGGTATTGGGAAATATTCTGCGGCCTCCACGAGCATTTCTGCATACTCGTCGAATGCCTCATCGCGCTGAGACTTTACAGTCATGTCAGTATCTGGGAAGAATTCCTCGCACGATTCCGCAACCGATGTGAATCCGTCTTCTTCTATGACGTAGAGGCCAGCGCTAGGTAATCTATGTTTAGACACAGTCATGTTTGCTTCTCTTCCACTCACCGAGACCAACGTTACAAGCATTGGCGATTTCTCGTCCTTCGATACAAACTTTTTTATTTTCATTCAGTTGCCTCTCATTCCATTCTAGCGCAACCAGATATGACAACATCATGACGACTAGTACACCAATAGCAAAATACATCAAATCAATAAATCCCACGACAAACCGACTGAGAACGTTACTTTTATTCTTCATCGTCACTAAATCCCCTCTCTTTGAGTTCTTCGTCTGTGTAGTAATCATTGCAACGATGACATAGTATCCCGTTGCGCCAAATGTACGTTGAACGTTCGTCATCACATTCACCGCATAAATCACACATTACACTCATTTAGCGAGCCCCCTTAATTCTTGACAGGCCAAACACATCCAGACTTTGTTGTATCTCGTTCTGCGAAACTTTCCGCCCTCGGTAGGCTTCTGTTTGTTGCAGTAACCGCAATGTCGCGTTCCGGTAAACTCCGCCACGGCCTCTCGCATTTTGTTTATTTCGGTTATTTCTTTCATCCATATTCTCCAAGTTAATTTTAATTCCAGACTTCCAGTTATCGCCGTGGAGGTTTTCGTAACATACCTCGTCGTAGCAATGCTTTGCAGACTCGCGGTCGGGATACTCTCCGACCACATAGCCATCGATTGTGACGCGCCACATTAGCGGCTGGTGACGCGGATTGAGAAGCGTGCGCTAGTCTTGGTGTACTTGTCAAGAGTCGCTGAGTCTACGCCCATGTCAGCAATCAACTGTTTCCAATCAACAGACTTGGCGTTCGCCTCAACGTATGTTGCCTTGAACAATGCGCCCTCGACAACTTTGTCGCCACCGGCTGTGGCTTGGTCAATGAGTTGGGCCTTGATTGCTTTTTCTTGTTTTTCTAACTCTGCCTTTTGCGCAAGGATCTGGCCGAGTGTGTCAACTGCTGTGATGTTTAAGTTTTCTGCTTTCATTTGTATCTCCTAGTGTTTGGCGGGAAGCGTGATTGCTAATTGCCGTTAAGTAAGAATATACAGAATTGGTACTTTTGTGTCAACAATATCAAATAAAATATTTTTCAAGCCATTTGAGGATGGCTGGCTTGGTCTTGGGCATACGCAACTCAGTCACAATCCAGCCTAGGTGCTGGTACCTGTCCGTGAGTTCTTGGGCCTCTTTGAGGGAGCCAACATACGCTGTTGGCCGTCCCTCAATTGATACTCGATAGATCTTCATGATCCGATCGTACACCAATGCTCAAACGTTGTTAAGAGTCGTCGCCCGTCTCAGCACTCGAGCGCGTTCAGACTGAGTCAGCGTCGATAACAGATTGAGCGCCTTGATGGCAAACTGGCGCTCGTGCTCTGCCGTGAATTTTTTCTGTCGAGGTTTGGACAGTCCAAGCTTCTTCAGAGTGTCAGTATCAAGATCTTCTATTCTCATGTTTTTCTCCCGTAAGAGGTATTAGGCTTTCGCCCAATACCCGTAAATCATTTTGTATGTGCTGTCCCATGAGTCATGAGCCACACCGTCTTTGATTGCAACATAATGTTTTGCCATCCTTGCGATCACCGTGCCAGTCGGCATATCTCCAACGTATGCCTTGCGCCCATCAAACTTTGGAGCAGAAAACCATTTCCAACCATGCGCCTCTAGCACTCGATTGAAGTCTTCTTTAAACACTCCGTTGCGAGCGCTCTTGACCCCCATCCGGCCTGCGGCATTTGCCTCAGCAAGTTCGTCGTAAGCGGCTTTATAATCAATGCCCAGGGCAATCGCCATTGCCCTAGCCGCGCAGTCTCCGGCCCTGCCTTTGAAATATTTGCTTCTACCGCCATCGTCATACTTGAAACTTGTCATACAAAACCTCCAACTTTGTTTAGGGCTCTTAGCGGGATTGCTGTGTGCCCATGAACTTCATTATACACATGTCAAAACTAAAAACAACACTTTCGTGAAAAAAATATCATTTTTTTTGTTGACACGATAAAAAAAGTGTTTACAATGTTTCATATGGACAGACGGCAATCAAGCCGACAGGCCAAAGCAAAAGGAAAAGAAAATGCAAAAACTGACAAATTGGCACAACATAATCATCAACACTTTAGACAAGGTCTGCGAAGAGAAAGACATTTGGTTTACCGAGGACGCATACCCATACGTCGCAGAGATCCACGGCATGACAACAGATGAGGTCAGCGAACTCATTGGTGAGATCGAGGCCCACCAAGAAATGCGTGATGAACTTAGATTCAATAAATAAGGGGAAAAACATGTTCATACCAAAAACAAATCCAATGCAAACTCAGCAAAGCAAAAAAGATTTCTACAACGCCGCGATGATTGCGGCGTTAAATCCAGATCATCACGATGACGAAGGCGGAACCGACTGGTTTGCCATCGAAGATCAGGTGTACGATTACCTAGTCACCAACGACAAGTACACAGATGACGACTACAAGGCCAATATCGGCTGGGCCATGGTCTACATCATGAACGAAGAATATATTGGGCGACCAAAATTTAAATAAGGAAAAACAATGCAAATTAAAGTTTTATCAGACAAATCCGCATACATCACAATCGGCGATTGGCAGATCTATATTGACAACAGCACAGATGAGCATTTCATTGATACTTGGAAAGACGGCTATGAGAATCACGTCAACATGAGATCGAATCAGGGCACATTCACAGGATTCAAACTCGACGTTATAAAGTCTTAGTGACCGTCCCCTAGGATAATAAACATCGTCTCGATCTTTTTGGCCTCATCTTCCCGCGCTTGCCATTCCTTGATGGACATCGCGGGATTTTTTCCGGCCCGATACCACTGCCCACAATGCACGATCTCATGCATGACAATGTGCGGCTTGTTCATCGAGGGCTCGATGTAGATGACTGGGATGTCGCCTGCGAGAAAGAATGTCTCGTTCGACTGGGTGATGACGTAATCAGTACACGTCATATTGAATAGTGCTAGGAACGCCAGAATCTCATTCATACCGCCTCCCATATTTGAATCTTGATTATAATTCTTTTTTGTTTTAGGCTACAAAAAAAACGCTTTTGTTAGGAGAAATCATGGAAATCAAAGAAATTAAATACCTTTTGTCTGACCGAAACCTGCGCGAGGTAAGCCGCCGCACTGGTATCAGTTACTCTACATTACGAAACATTACCGCCAACGCTGATCCTGATCCGTCCGTCAAGACGGTCAATAAACTCATGGAGTATTTCTCTCTGACGTGCCCAGGATTGCATAATGGCTGACATATCTGACATCTGGAGAGATAGTAAACCTCTCGACTCGCCCGAGACTCAGTTTCGGAATGCAATCATTGACGCAGAACTGGAGCCACCTAATGAGATCATTATGGACGGGAGAATCCACAGATTTTCTTCGGGTACTCGTGGAAGATCAGGCGGCACAGATAAGAGCGGTTGGTATGTTCTCTATGGTGACGGTATTCCTGCTGGTAAGTTTGGTGACTGGCGCTGGGGTGTTGAATACAAATTCATCGCTGACATTGGTCGAAAACTCACACCGAGTGAAGAGATGGGACTCACGAGACTCATGGAAGAGGCCCGTAAGGCCCGTGAGGAATCCGAGAAGGCGCTGAGGGATAACGTATCTAACGTGGTCAATAAAATTTGGGATGACGCCGCAGAGGCGACTGGAGATCACCCATATCTTGTCAAGAAGAAGATAGATCCCAATGGAGCCCGTGTCACCGGAGACGGCAGGCTAATCGTGCCATTGTTTAATTCTGATGGCGAAATGACCACGTTACAGTACATCTCATCGGACGGGAACAAGCTTTATCATACCGGCGGCAAGACCGGCGGCTCGTTCTGGCGCGTTGGATCTAACGATGACTCGCATATATATGTGGCAGAGGGATTTGCAACGGCCGCAACCATAGCTCAGGAGACCTCTAAGGCCTGCTACGTCACTTACTCGGCCTCGAACATACCAACAGTTGTCGGACAATTGCGTGAGCGCTACGGGCCTACAAAGCGGATTATCATCGTTGCTGACAATGACCATAGCAACGTCGGAAAGAATTATTCAGACCAAGCGAGCGCAAAGTATGGCGCAACGGTTGTGATCCCGCCCATCGAGGGCATGGACGCCAACGACTATCTGCTTGACGGTAATGACCTATCGGCGCTATTGGAGCCACCAGAACCTGTCCATGACTGGCTTATCGACGGCAATGAGTTCACAGAAAAGCCTGCGCCAATCAGCTGGTATATCAAAAACTGGATTCAATCTAAATCATTGGCAATGGTGCATGGGCCATCTGGATCTGGGAAGACGTTTTTGGTGCTCGACTGGTGCCTGCGTATGGCCGCGTTGGAGATGGAGAATCGCGATTGGTGCGGGAACAAGACAAAGCAGTTGCCGGTTGTGTATCTGGCTGGTGAAGGACACTACGGACTCCGAGCGAGAGTTGCCGCATGGATGCAACACAATGATGTAGAAAAAATACAGTTCTGGATGAGTAAGACCGGCACAGATCTCAACACCAATGAAGGTTTGCTGAAGGTGATTGAGAATGTCCGAGCATTGCCCGAGACGCCAAAGGTTATTGTGGTAGATACGCTTCACAGATTCCTAAGGGGTTCAGAAAATGATTCTCAGGACGCCAAAACGATGTTGGATTCGTGCGCTATTCTTATGGAAGAGTTTGACTGCACTGTCATGCTCGTGCATCACACAGGCGTGTCTGAGGACGCACAGCATAGAGCGCGTGGTTCTTCAGCATGGAGAGGTGCGCTAGATATTGAGGTGAGTGTGAAGCCAGGGAACGGGTCAAGGCCAATCGAAGTTGTGCAACGCAAAATGAAAGACGCCGAGATGAGGCCAAGCTTGTTCTTCGACCTAAAGTCAGTTGCGATCCGTGGATGGCGTGACGAAGACAACGAGCAGGTCAAGTCAGTTGTGCTAGAGCCGGTCGATGAGCCTGTCAAGATGGACAGCAAGAAATCCAAAGTACATGAGCATATGCGACGGTTTGAGAGGGCATGGCACGCATGTAGGCGAGAGAAAGATAGCAAAGGTCGGCCACATGTCACGAGGTCAGGCATGCTTGATTTCCTGACTGGGCCACACATGGGAATGTCAGAGTCAGCGGCTAAAAAGTCATTGCAAAACGATCCGTCACGCATGATTGGGACGCTGATCGATGCGGAATATATCGTCCCATTCGAGACTGGATGGTCAGCAAAAAACGAAGCTTTGGTGCTCGAAATGCACTCTCAAGTAGATGATTGAGGACAAATGAATAAAATCAAACACTTAGGCCATTTTAGGACAAAAAGACATTTGAGGACATTTTGGTAATGTCCTCGATGACAATTTGTAAGTTGCTGATTCATAACATTATTTTAAATATGAGGACAAACTTGAGGACAAAGACGGGGACAAAAAAAATAGAGGACAAGACAAGACATAACTCTTTAGAGTTATGTCTTTTGTCCTTTTTGTCCTGTCCTCAATGTCGTGTGTTGAAGTAGAATATTGCTGTGGATAAATTTCGCCGTTCGATAGCCGGTTATCAAACGGAAAATGGAGTATGAAATGGAAGAAGAAAAGAAGCTTGGAAGGCCAACAGACTTTACTGATGAGTTAGTGGATAGAATTTGTGAAGAGATTGCGGCGGGTAGATCGTTGAATAAAATTTGCTCGGAAGAAGATTGGAGCCCTGACAAGTCTACGTTTTATCGGTGGATGTACAGGCATCCAGAGATTCGCGACAAGTACGCGCGCGCGCGAGAAAGTCAATCTATGTTCAGCGCTGAGGACATCTTAGAGATCGCTTACAACGCAACGCCTGAAACATACAATGTGGCGAGATTGCAGGTGGACGCTGTCAAATGGATCGCAAGTAAGCTTCTTCCTAAGCGATACGGCGATAAACAACAGTTAGAACATACTGGTGAAAATGGAGGGCCGCTCGTTGTCAAATGGAAAACCGAAGAGGACTAAGTTTGATTGGTTCATATTTCTGCTAGTCGCAGGACTGGTGTTTACTGTGTTCGGCATGCTCGCCGACTTTCTAGGATTTTATGCCTGAGATTACAATCCCATATAAACCTCGCAAGCAAATGGTTGCGTTCCACAACAGGAAAGAGCGATTTGCATGTTTAGTGGCTCATCGTCGATGCGGCAAGACTGTCGCCGCAATCAACGATCTGATACGAGACGCGCTGACGATCCCGCGCGAAAACGTTCGCGTCGGATACGTCGCACCGACATACCGCATGGCGAAGCAGATCTGCTGGGATTACGCGAAAGAGTTCACGCGCTCGATCCCAGGATGCAAAGTCAACGAGTCGGAACTGCGCATAGATTTTCCTAATGGCGCTCGATTGCGCCTTTTTGCGGCAGAGTCTGGCGAGTCTATGCGGGGATTGTATTTTGATTCAGTGGTGATGGATGAGCCGGCTGACTTTCCGGCAAACGTTTGGCCGACTATCATTCGACCAACGCTGGCTGACCGGAGCACGCCAGAGTGCCCGACCCGCGCCACATTTATCGGCACGCCAAAAGGAAAGAATGAGTTCTGGGATATATACCAGCATTCCAAGGACGACTCAGATTGGTACAGCGCGGTGCACAAAGCGAGCGAGACCAACATATTGCCAGAGTCTGAGTTGCAAGACTCGCTAAAGATCATGGGCGAAGATCGATACCTGCAAGAGTTTGAGTGCAGTTTCGAGGCGGCAATCGCCGGCGCATATTACGGAACTGAAATGCGGCGTGCGACTGAAGAGAATCGGATCGCGACCGTGCCATATGACAGATCACTTGGCGTAATTACTGCATGGGATCTTGGCGTTGGCGACTCGACGTCGATATGGTTCGCGCAAATGATAGGCGCCGAGGTGCGGCTGATCGACTACTATGAATGCTCGGGAGTCGGCCTCGATCATTACGCTAACGTGTTGCAAGAAAAGAATTATGTTTACGAATCTCACATTCTGCCTCATGATGTGCAGGTAAAAGAACTTGGCACAGGCAAATCAAGACTTGAGACGCTAGATAATTTAGGCATCAGGCCTGTCGAAATTGCGCCAAAGCTTAATGTAGATGACGGAATTCAGGCTGTGCGATCCATGTTGGATCGATGCTGGTTTGATGAAAAGAAATGTAATCGAGGGATCGAAGCATTGCGCCAATATCAGCGAGACTTTGACGAGAAGGGCAGAACGTGGCGAGGTAGACCGAGGCACGACTGGACTTCGCACGGCGCCGATGCAATGAGATATCTTGCAGTCGGCTATCGGCCACAGCAAACAAGCTGGGGCGAGCCCATCAGACGTAACTTGCGAGGGATAGCGTAGTGCCGAGTCCAAAAGGATTGCTTAAGCTTTTTGATTATGGAGTTGACCCAAGGTTTGGGAAGCTAGTATCCGAGCAAGAAAAGATGCGAAGCCTGCTATTTAGGACTGAGCCAACAGCTGATCAAATTGATAACTTGGTAGACATACGAGAACTCGAAGGTAGGCCTTGGATTTCAAGTATGGCAGATAGAACGCAGGCTCGCGAGCGCGTAACTGACATCAACAACGTCAGTCTTTTGAGGCCAGTCGAGTTGGTTGGCGGCCAGAATTACATGGGTCTGAATCCAGGCAGGTTGTGGGCAAATGAAAAGAAAGAAGCAACAGCAATAAACAAATTTGGTGATCATCTGCAAAACAAATATGGTCAAGCGCCGGTACTTTTGCCTTGGAGGATGACGCCTACTGGCGGTGACTCATCAACCATGACTGGCGAAGTTTTATTGGGATACTTGCAGTCAGCGCTTGGCAAAAAAGATAAAGCAGAAGTTAATAAATACATTAAAAATAATTTTGTTTCTGATTGGGCTGGCCTTGATGACCCAAGGCATATAGAGCAGTTCCGTCAATTGCCATCAGCGGTCAGATCAAATCTATCAAATCAATTAGGTAGTGCAACTAACTCAGATAAGTTTGGTGGCCTATCTATTGCTGAAGCGAGGGCTATTGTTACTGAGCCATATCAGTATGATCTCCGCGATATGCGATTGCAAAACGTTGGTTTGATGGATCCCAAAAAAGAGGTATTGCCGTCGTCTCATCCAGGCTATGAGTCAGATTTCCAAGGAGAGCCGTTGGGGCGACTTGCTCAAGAAGACATTACTCCATTTGATTTGTTGCCTAGCCAAAAAGCAAAATCCAACTTTGCTGAATATTCAAGAGACGTAGACAGAAATAATTTAAACAATACAGACTTCAGATCATTAACATTTAATGTTGTCGGCGGCGTGATAGATGACAAAGTGTTAAAGAATTTAGAAAAGCTTGGTGTATTGTCAGTTGGTGTTGCGGCTGGGAGCGCATCGGCTCAGACTCCAGAGTTTTTAGATAGAATCTACAACCCACAGAATCATCAGTTTATTGTCAATTCTGACGGATCAATCTCGACGCACAGAATGGCCGCAGAGCAGTCATCGAGTGGCAACTGGTATGTGTTCCCGACAATTCAGGAAATGCCAGACGGAACGCTGAAAGAGTTTTTGTTGCCTGACGGAACGCCAGACAACGAGACCGCAATGAGATATGCGATTGCGACCAACAATATTATTCAAATGAAGGATAAGGATTCTGCGATTGCATACGCTGAGGGCTCATACAAAAACGGCACGCCGCTAGAGTCATTTAATCCAATGAGTTTACAAGACGAGGATTATATGAACGCTAGGTTGAACAACAATTATGCCGAGGTTAGAGAGGCTCCGCGAGGCCCGATAACAGGCATGTTGGCAGATGCGTTTATGGGAGCCAAAGATTATTTGAACGAGATGCCAAGTGTGGCGGAGTTCTTTAAAGAAGCTTTTGGCTCAGGATTCGGAGCAGAAATTGCTGGTGCGCAAGGAAGAGCTCCAACATCTGAAAACGTCAACGTTCCGCTTGGCGATATCATGTTTGGTGAGTCGCCAGAGGCAATCAACCAATTGTCATATGGGCTGACGCCGAGTGCTGAACAAGGGCTAGATTTGGCGCTTACAGCTGGTGGCGGATTGGCTGGCGCCGCAAAGGGCGTGATCAAGGCAGGTAAATCTCTTGGCCCTAAGTTTTTAGAAATGTCTGAGGATCTTGCAAGAAATACTGGCACGTTGCGTGATGTAGCGCCACCAGGGCCTAGGACAATAAGCAGTAACACAAATTTGCTTCAAGACGATCTTGGATTTTATTCTGCTGTTGAGCAAACAGCAATGAATATGAAAAGGAACAAAGGATCAGGCCAAGATTTTCTAGGTGAGATCAGAAATACAAAGGGCGTCAAAGAAGATGAAATTAAATGGATGGGCCTCGACGAGTTTTTGGAAAGTAAAGATAAAGTTACAAAGCAAGAAGTTCTAGATTATGTTGCAAGAAATAAGCTTAATGTGGACGAAGTGGTTCTTGGAGACGCGCCAGAATACGTTCTTGATGACATCATAAACTCAGAGGAATTAAAGTATTTAAAAGCTTACCCAGAGACAACTAAAATATTAAGAAAAATTCTTAAAAAATTTAATAATCGCGGCCCGATTAATGATCAGACAATGTTTGAGAATTTAAGACGTTCTTTTTTAGATAGCGATGCAGAATACGAAATAATAAAGGCGGCCGCTGAAGACGCAGGATATAAATATGACATTGATGAGTATCTAGACAATATAAAGACATCTTTAATGTTCGATGGATCACCCAGAAATTATCAAACTCCGGTAGATTCTGTGATTAGTGATTTTGCTGACAATTTAGATAGAACACTTTATAACAAAGGCATTTTGCACAATGTTGACGGCACATTTTACTCTGATAAGCCAGAATTGAATTTGCCTAAAGGTGAAAACGGCAGAGAAATATTATTGAGATATCCTGTTGTCGATCCTGATGATGCTTTTTCTTCAGAAAATCATTGGATGGAATATGGGGAAGGGACAAACATATTTGCTCATTTGAGAGTTAACGACCGGACAGATGCTGACGGCAAAAAGATGCTTTTCATTGAGGAATTGCAATCTGATTGGCATCAAACAGGAAAACAATTTGGATATGAGAACCCAGATTCTTGGTGGATGGGGGGGGCTGGGACAAACGAAAGTGGAGATATTCCATATGTTCCCGATGCGCCAATGAAGAACACATGGCATGAGACTGCCTTAAGGCGTGCTGTTCGTTTTGCGGCAGAGAATGGATATGAGCGAATTGGTATTACGCCAAGTAAAGTTCAAATTGCAAGAAATCCAACCTCCAAAGAATCCGGAATGAAGTTAAATTATGACCAAAAGTATCCAAAATATTTGAGCAAATACGGCAAGAAGTGGGGCGCCAGGTCTGGCAAAACGTCTATTAATATCGGAAGGCAAAGTCCATATGATGCAAAGGAAGGAAATAATGTAGATATATTTTATCTAGACATTACGCCAGAAATGCGTCGTGGCGTGATCGAAAAAGGACAACCACTATTTAGCGCGGCGCCATTTGTCACGTCTGGATTACTAGCAGATGACAAGCAAGATCAAAACAATTTTGGATTATTAAACTAGGAGCACAACATGTCACTTTATGATTTTTTATTTGGAGATACGCCAAAAGTAGACGCCAGAGTCGGTAGGCCAACTGAGATGCCACCAGCTGGGCCTGATGGCGGAAGTGTCAATGCTCCACCGCCTGAGGTTGATCGTTATACTTTTAAAGATATTCCTCCAGAAATGTACGGCTATGCCGCTGAAGTTCTTCAACAAGCTGGCGGAAATTTGATAGATTGGGACGAATATGCTATGGACATGCGGAAGGAAATATTCAGGCAGTTTAATGCTCAAAATCCAAAGGCATTTGCCGTAGATCCTATGGGGCCAAGAATATAATGATAATCATTGATGATTTTGTTTCTGATCCTGTGACTAGAAAACATCTTCAGTCAGATGTGCCGTGGGGAAAACAAATGCGGTTTAACTGGAAGGATAGGAACAGTAAGTCAGAGAACGTGTTTGAAGAACTTTGTCACGAAGTCTGGACAAATGTCCATCAGGCAGACGATGATGTCAATGGTCACGGATGGGAGTATTGGTCGCATATACTCAGTCCGCAAGGAATCAATTCAGTACCGTTTCATATAGATACTGACGGCATCAGTAGCATGGAAATATGGGAAGAAAAGAAATTGATTGAGGAAGGCGTGACAAAGGCGGCGAAGAATGGATTCATTTATTACTGTCATCAAGAAAAGCCAGACGGTGGACGGCTGGAAGTAAAGGATGATGATGGGGAGATTACGCAAGTTGATCCTGTTCCAAACCGTTTGGTGATATTTGATCCATCGAAAGAGCATCAGGTGACTCAGGTGACGTCTGGAGAAAGAAGATCTTTTATGTCTAATCTTTGGCCGGAAACGCCAAGGCATATTGTTAATTGGATTAAATCTAGAGGTTAATATGGCAATCACTAATTACACAAATCTACAGTCTACGATTGC
>Ga0075480_10001117_pt1 | contig 16880 bp, 11 predicted proteins | sample DEB08_DNA_7_FD_81590 | JGI IMG/M metagenome (GOLD analysis project Ga0075480, IMG submission 81590) | Aqueous microbial communities from the Delaware River and Bay under freshwater to marine salinity gradient to study organic matter... | ecosystem: Environmental > Aquatic > Marine > Coastal ... | reverse complement strand
CATTGTCAGGGGTGATGTCGTGCTATCCACCATGGGACGCGGTTTCTGGATCATGGACCGGATCGAGCCCCTGCGCTCGTTCGAGGGTCCGGACACCAATGAGCTTCTGTCCCCGGGTCAGGTGGTGATGGAGCGCCGGTACGCGCGTCAAGGCGGTCTGGCCGATCCCGTCTACACGTCGGCCGGCGTCGTTTTCGACTACTGGCTGACAGAAACGCAGGATGCAGACATCACGCTGGAAATCCTGCGCGAAGGTCAGGTCGTCCGGCGCTACCACAATGAGTCGGCACGACAGGATGCTCCTGAAGCACAGGGAATGCGAGGACCGCAGGCAGCTCCCGCACCTGTCGAGGGTCTCGATACGAACCATGGGTTGAACCGGTTTGTGTGGGATTTCAATGTGGATGGGCCGTTGCGTTCCGGAGGAGAAATGGCGGGTCGACTTCGGGCCACACCGGGACCGTACCGAGCCCGGCTGACGGTAGGTCAGTGGCACGTCGAGATGCCTTTCGAATTGCTGCCGGATCCTGCCGTAGTCGCGGAGGGCATATCGGTGGCTGACTTGGAGGAGCAGTACGCACTGGTCTGGCAGATCCGGGAGTTGGAGGGCGCCGCCGCCGATCTGGTGGACTGGATTGATGCCCTGCTCGAAGACGCTCCCCAAGAGGTGGAGACCCCGGAGACAGGTCGACGGGATCGGCGGCGGCGCCTTGCCGAAGCCGAAGCCAACCCCGTGCATGAGCTACAGGAAGTCCGGGCCCAACTGGTAACGGACAACTCCGACAGCTATCCCCCGCCCATGCTTCAGAACCAGATCGGATACCTGCGCAGCATGGTGATGGCAGCAGACCAGAAACCGGGCAATCATGCTTACGAGCGTCTGCTCGAACTACAGCGGCAGTACGACGAACTCAATCAGCGGGCAACCTTGGCCAGCGAAGCGCTGCAAACCATGCCTACCTCCCACGAATGAATACGACATCGATGACCCATCCACGAGCACTCCCCAAACTGCTGGGGTGCGCCTGCCTCACGCTCATCATGGCCGTGCCTGTCTTTTCCCAGAGCACGGATCGTCCTGACGTTCAAGCAGTCACGCTCTCGGCAGCACCGACCTTGGACGGCCTTATTGAGGGCGACCCTGCGTGGGACCACGTGCCATTTGCCCATGCGTTCACACAGACGACGCCTTTTGACGGGCAGCCGGCCAGCTTTGATACGCGTGTCAGGGTAGGCGTCCATGGAAGTATGCTCTATATCGGTGCGGTTCTGCTGGACCCGGATCCATCGGGGCTTATTGTATCGGATCGTCGCAGGGATGCCTCTCTCGGCGATTCGGACAGTTTCCGGTTCATACTGGATACCTTCGCAGACCAGCAGAATGGATTCGTTTTCGGGACAAACGTGGCAGGAGCAGAGTATGATGCCCAACTGATCGGCTCCTCGGGTGGGACCGGATTTGGAAGCCGGATGAGTGGCGGATCCGGCGGCGGACTGAACGTGAACTGGGATGCTGCATGGGACGTGGTCACCCGGATTACCGATGATGGGTGGTCGGCTGAATTTGCCATTCCATTCAATACGCTCCGTTTTCCTACGGCCAGCATGCAAACGTGGGGGATCAATTTCGAGCGTACCATTCGCCGCAACAATGAGACCGCCTTCTGGTCACCCCTCGAGCGCCAGTTCTCCCTGACGCGGGTTACCCACGCCGGCACCCTGTCTGATCTGAAGGTCCCCGTGCCCCGCAATCTCAAGTTGCTCCCCTACGCTCTGTCTTCGGCACAGCATGATCACACGGTGGTCAATCCGGAGACGGCCATCGGATCCGACTTCGGAGTAGATGTGAAGTACTCCATCACGCCCAGTTTGACGCTTGATGCCACCTTCAACACGGACTTTGCGCAGGTGGAGGTGGATGAGCAGCAGGTGAATCTGGATCGTTTTTCTCTGTTCTTCCCCGAAAAGCGGCCTTTTTTCCTCGAGAATGCGGGACTTTTCTCAGTAGGCGAAAGTGGAGAGACAGAAATTTTCTTCAGCCGGCGCATCGGAATCGGAGATGATGGATCGACGGTTCCGATACGTGGGGGTGTGCGCGTGACGGGTAGCGTTGGCTCGTGGAAAGTCGGCCTCTTGGAGATGCAGACGGAGTCTGTCGGCAGCATGTTGGCCGCTTCGAATTTCGGGGTAGCCAGGGTTCTCAGGGAAATGAAAAACCGATCTGCCGTCGGTGTGCTTTTCACCAACAGAATGGATACGGGGGATTTGGCATCCGATGATGCCTCGAACAGGGTCTATGCCCTGGACGGTAGATGGGGCGTTGGCGAGTATGGAACCCTCTCCGGGTTCCTGGCGCGTTCAGACACGCCGGGAGTGAGCGGCAATGCAATGGCCGGTCATATCATGGCTAATTACTCGAATGAGCGAGGCATCCTGTCGCTGGGCTATACTGAAGTAGCTGAGGCCTTCAATCCCGGTATTGGATTCCTTCGACGGACTGATTATCGCAAGCTCTCGGCAACGGCATTCTCCCGATTTCGTCCCAGGGACCTGCTGAATCTGCAGGAGTTACGCCCCCACGTCACTTACCGAGGATATTGGAAGCGGGACGGATTCCAGCAGACCGGATATCTCCATGTGGACAATCACTGGGAATGGCGGTCTGGATATGAGATCCACACGGGTCGCAATTGGACCCTCGAAGGGGTTCAGTCGCCCTTTGAGATTGCAGACGGTGTCAACGTGCCTGTGGGCAGCTATTCCCATTCCGAGTGGCAGATTGTCGGCATGATGCCCGAGCGCAGCCCCGTTCGACTCGAAATCCGACTCAACCAAGGTGGGTTTTTCGGGGGAACACGCACGGCCTGGGTTCCGGAGCTTACTGCCCGCTACGGCGACACGATTACCGCCGAGTTCGCCCTCGGGCACAACCGGGTGGATTTGCCGGGTGGCGCGTTCATTACCAACCTGTTCCGCGCCCGTGCGTCGTACTCTTTTTCTCCCCGGATCTACGTGCAGGCTTTAGGGCAGTACAATGACCAGTCCCAAGAATGGTCGATGAACATTCGCTTCGGATGGCTTCAGGCAGCTAACACTGGGTTGTTCGTCGTCTACAACTCAGTCAACCGATTGGACAGTCTGACCATGAATGACACGTTTCCGGGTGAGCCCGTCGTGAAAGGACTGACCGTCAAATATGCGTATCTGTTTGACGTGTACAAGTGATCATTGATCACTCGGGTCAATCGAAATCTGCACAGGACATGAAGTAGCCGCAGCGCCGGCATACGTATTTGCACTTGACGGACTCCAATCGATTGGAACAGCGAGGACACCAGTCCCAGTAATGGGTGCTGACCTGACTGTCACCGGCAGTCTTCGCCGGTGGGGTTGGCTCTGCAGGAGCCGGCACATCCAGACGTTGCGGACGATCGTACATGGTTTTAACATCCGTACCAAGGCGCTCCCCCAATATACATCCTTTCATGCACACCGCTTATCGCGCCCTCGGCGCTCTTCTCCTTGTGGCAGCTCTTCTGCCTCAGGCCGAAATCCACGCACAGACCGGTTCATTCCATGACCATGAGTTGACCTGGGTCAGCCCGGACACGTTGGTATATCCACTGGATGGGAAGCCCAATTTCATGGTGCGCGTGGTGAACCAAGGCAGTCAACCATCCCCGGAGCGGTTTTCCTTCCAGTTCGAATCGCCCGACTACCCCAATCCCGGTGGCGGATTCGCCACCTTTCCGAACGGAGGATACATCGCGTTGGCGCCCGCTGAAACGACATGGGTGCAGGCGTGGTCGTCTGGCGTGTTTGAAGCGGGTGCTCCGCAGGGATTCTTTGAACGCGAAATCATTTTCCGTTTCCTGGTCGACAGGGGTGCCGAGGGGCAGGATGAGTTCCCATTGGCCAAGCGGGTCACGTTCGAGAACCTAGGTCGACCAACCCCTTCAGAGGCCATGTCCGGCCCGATGCGGGTGGAGGGGACAGTACGCAACGGAACGGGGATGGTCCGAATGGAGCTCAGGACTGCTTTCTCGGATCCCTACATCGTTCCCGTGCAGTCAACTGGCGGTGGTGCCGTTTCGTTTGAGGTCTCTGTCCGGGATCGCGATGACTGGTTGTTGATTGTCGAGTCCGACGATCGGCTGCGACAGGTTCTGCCGCTGCAGAAAGGTGCGACCGAGGGACTGGACATCGTGTTGGAGCCCCTGCCGCAAGCCATCCCTCGTTTCGAGCTGGAGAAGGTCATCGAAACGCCCACTGGGTTTTGGAGAGGAGCGGTATCTGAGTCCGAGGGTACCTTCGTTGCCTTTCCAGGACAGGAAAACTGGGTACGCACGGGCGACGCCGACACGGATTCGACCCTCATGGCCTCGGGCAAGGTCCAGAAATATGCGTTCGACGGGACATTACTCTGGGAGCATACGCCAGGCTGGGAAATCTGGGGTGGTGATATGTCGAGTGACGGCAGGTGGGTTGCCTACGTGATCAACCCGACCCACTGGTGGTTCCGTCGTCCTTCGACCTACACGATGGTTGTTCTGGATGGCTGGACGGGAGAGCCTGTCTGGAGCGTTGAAGAGCCGCTCAGTACTCCTGTGGGCAGGCTCTTGGAGTCGTTGGAGCTGGCTGTATCGGAGGATGGACGATTCATTGCGGTTGGGGGGACCGTTGGAGGCCAGGTAGGTCTTTTCGATATCCAGTCCCGATCGCTGCTTTGGACGGTTCCGCAGGGACAGGGCTGGGGGCAGATCCGGAAGCTGGTGTTCTCAGGCGGTCATCTCTACGTCGGCACCGGGGACAATTATCTGCGCAAACTCCGGGTGGAGGATGGCTTCATTGAATGGAAAGCGTTCATTGGAGGATGGCCTTTTGTCATGGGATTCGATCCCCAGGGAGGATTCATCTACACGGGAACGAAGTCCAAGAACCTGACGAAGCTGCGAGATTCGGACGGCCAGATCATGTGGCAGCGGGAGACCCAGAACCTGGATGCCTACGCCGACCCTGCCGGGCAGTGGGTGGGCAGTTTCGGACCGCAGATATACGATGCTGAAACGGCTGAAGTCCACGGATTCTCCCTCTTGGCAACCAAGCATTTTCTGGCTGATGGTTCCTATTTCGTCTCGGCGGACCGCTCCGTTTCCGTACATGCCATCAGCGGTCAGATCCTGTCGAGCGCAGAGCCGTCGGGAGTAGCTCAGGGACCGGGTGAGCAGTCGCAGTGGTCGTACCTGACGGAGGACGAGGGCCGCGTCATCATCCTGGGAAGGGACATGGGGGCGCCCCCTCAGCCCGGCATAGCCATCTATCGGCAAATCAGATCGGGTGTAGATCGGGAGAATCGCCCGGAAATGCCGTCCGAAACCTTGCTGATCGAGGCCTATCCAAATCCGTTCGCATCCCGACTTCGCATTGCCGTGGAGGGAGGCGCGCCGACTGAACGAACGATCACGCTGTTCGACCTGCTTGGGAGAACGGTCTTGCGGGAGACAAAAGCGGGCAGTGAATCCGGGGTCTCGACCTGGGTACTTGACACGATCCACCTGGCACCTGGCCTGTACATGCTGCAGGTTGAGGAGGATGGCAGCGTTCACAGAAGAGCGGTTGTGAAGGGGCGATAGGGCTGGATTATCTCCTGGTTCGTATTGTACGGCATTCTATTCCCGTTTCCCCATTTCTTTAGTTGGAACGCCCATGTCTGATCAGCACTACAAAAACCACGCACGCTACGAGCCCGGATTTCATTTTGTCATCATGCCTATTGCCTTCCTGACGTTGATCGGGTCGGTGTATCATCTGGTACAGGCATGGGGTACCCAGACGCAATATGCCGCAGCGCTCCTTTCTGCCACCAATCTGGCGCTCGTAGGCGTTGCATTCTACGCGCGTTCATTCGCCCTCAAGGCGCAGGATCGGGTCATTCGGCTCGAGGAACGTCTGCGTGCCCAAGCATTGACGGGCAGCGACCTTGATGCCCGCCTGAGCGTGAGGCAGATCATTGGTCTTCGCTTTGCTTCCGATGCCGAATGGCCTGCGTTGGCCGAGCGTGCCGTTGCGGAAGGCCTAACGGAAAAACAAATCAAAGAAGCTATTCAAGACTGGCGCGCAGATACCCATCGTGTCTAAGCCCAATCGTGTCTGATAGGTGCCGTCTCTGAGCTCCATCTGCCCATCCGTCCCGCCATGTCCGCCTCCGACCAATCATCGTGGTCCATCCGACCGGATCCTGCCGAGTACAATGTGTTCTATGGCCGGTATGTGGACTCCGTACCGGATGGCGACCTGGTTGTATTCCTGAGCCATCAACTACGCCGTCTGCAGCAGGTCATGGCAGGCGAAGGGGAACGGGTAGCCGAGCTCTCGTACGCCGAGAATAAATGGACCGTCCGTCAGGTCATGGGCCACATCCTGGACACGGAATGGGTTTTCGGGTCGCGTCTTTTGCGCATGGCGCGGGGAGATGGCGCCCCCCTGCCCGGCATGGACCATGAGGTGTTCATGGCGCACTCCTACGTTGAGGACCGGTCACTGGCCGGTATCATGGCTGAATTGTCCGGACTTCGCACCGCCGTTACCATCCTCATGGACAGCTTGCGTCCCGACGTACTGACCTGGCAGGGAACGGCCAGTGGTTTTCCTGTGACTGTGCGTGCACAGGGATGGATCCTGGCCGGACATTGCGAACATCACATGTCCATCTTGAAAAAGCGCTATGACCTTTCGATTCCTGACTGATTCCCTGTGCTTCGCCATCATTGTCGTGGCTGTTCTTGCTTCCTCATGCACGGGGTCGGGGGAGCAATCCGTATCGAACGCCTCCGTGGAGGATTGGGTGTCACTCTTCGATGGGCAAACGCTCGATGGTTGGACGCCCAAGATCCGCGGAGAAGCGGCAGGCCAGGACGCGCGCAATACGTTCCGGGTGGAGGATGGCGCCATTACGGTTTCTTACGACGGCTATGACGCATTCGATGAAGACTTCGGGCACCTGTTCCATGACACGCCCTACGCCTACTACCGGCTTCGCCTGTCGTACCGCTTCTTCGGAGATCAGATGAGCGGTGGTCCGGGTTGGGCCTGGCGAAATTCAGGCGTCATGGTTCACTCTCCGCCCGCTTCCGTCATGGGACTGGATCAGGACTTTCCGGTCTCTATCGAAGTACAACTGCTTGGAGGAAACGGGACGGACGAACGCTCTACGGCCAACCTGTGTACCCCCGGAACCCATGTGGTCATGGATGGGGCACTCGAAACGCGTCATTGTATCTCCTCGACCTCGCCGACCTTTCACGGCGATGAGTGGGTGGAGGCGGAACTCCTGGTACTGGCAGACTCGCTAATCGAGCACACCGTAGGTGGGCAGGTCGTCCTTTCCTACACACACCCGCAGGCCGGAGGCGGCAGCGTCTCGGGTCATGATCCCTCCGTGATTCAGGATGGGCAACCACTGACCGCAGGCTATCTTTCCCTGCAGAGTGAAAGTCACCCAGTCCAGTTCAAGGACATTGAACTGCTTTCCCTCGAAGGGTGCATGCGTCCGGATAACCCCGCCTTCAGATCCTACTTCGTGGCGCACGACGAGATGCAGTGCCGTTGATTGGACTGCCGAACAGGGGAGGCAAGGTATTCAGGTCCATCTCGTCACATGCCGTGCATGTCCGATTCTGACGTGTTTCGGGGAACCTGTGCACGTGCGCGTTCATTTGGATAGTCTCATGCCGCCGCGGGCTGGCCTGTCATCCCGGTGACAACGGACCAGTGCTGCGGAGCGTAACATTTTGCTGTACCGATCGTGAGATAGGGCGGGTGTAGTGCGCCTTGCAGTGCCCCGCCCGGGTTTTCCAGCAATTCTTTCCAATCAGATCCCAGCTATGAAGAAGATTACTTGGACCTTTCTGTCCATCATGCTGCTTGCAGCCATGAGCATCACGGCCCAAGCACAGCAGTTTGGTGGCTCTGTTGCCCAGGCCGGTGGCGATGTCATTGTCGGCATGTCCGGTCAAAACGCTACCAACTCCTCTGTCTACGTCTATCGGAAGGGTGACGACGGGCAGTGGGCAGAAGTCACCCAGCTTGTCCGTTCCGACAACGATGGCAACGACGATCGCTTCGGTCGAGCACTTGCGGCCGACGAAAACACCCTGTTCGTTGGTGCGACACTGGCTGACAATTCCACGGGAGGCGTCTGGGTGTTCCAGCGGGATGCCGATGGGAACTGGATGGAGACTGCCAAGCTCCTACCCGATGTCGTTGGTGAGGAGGATTCCTTCGGTCGATCCATTGCTTTTTCCGGCGATTTTGTTGCCATCGGAGCGGCTGGATTCAATGGTCAGAAGGGTGGTGTCTTTGTCTACCACCGTGGCGAAGATGGTCAGTGGACCTTGCACTCGACGCTCGAAAGCCCGTACGAGGGCGAAGGAGGTTTCTTCGGGCTCGAAGTAGCCATGGAAGGGACCAACCTGCTTGTTGCAGCTCCCTACACGGGTCAGACGGAGGAGTCCGGTGCTTCCGGTGACGTATATGCCTACGCATACGATGCCGATGCCAATGAGTGGCGTGGCGGTACTGCCCTGACCAAGTTCCCCGGTCTTCTCGACGAGGCCAACCTCGGGCTCAGCATCGCCATGCAGGGTCCCATGGCTGCCATCGCAGCGCCCGGACTGGGTGGCATGCTGGGTGGTGCCGTGCTGTACATGAACAGTGGGAATGTGTGGAACTTCGCCGGGATCATGCTTCCCTATGCGCCGCAGGCGCCCAACTCAGGCTCCCCGATCGCTTTCGCCGGCAATGATATCTGGATGGGTTCGCAGGGCCCCGTCTACGAGTACATGAACATCGATCAGCAGATCACGGGCGCCCAGCAGCTGCTGGGTGGGGATGTGAGCGGCGCAACCGCCTTCGCCATCTCTGGTGACGTAGCTGTCGTGGGGCAGGGCGGAAACGACTCGGCTTCCATTCTTGAGCGCGGTGAAGACGGCTGGGAATTGGTCCAGGTCGTCGAAACAGCCTACATGGACCTTTACCCGAGTATTTCCGGCGGTCGCGTGGATTGTGCCGATGGCGATGTCGAAGGCTTCGCCTGTTCTGAAGTCGATCTGCTTTCGTTTGTTGCCCTTGGAGATCTGGGCGGTGGCAAAGGCATCCGCATGAACGACGTCTGGGGCTGGACAGATGCTGAGTCGGGGCGTGAGTTCGCCTTGGCCGGGCGCACCAATGGAACGTCGTTCGTGGAAGTGACCGATCCGGAAAATCCAGTATACCTGGGCGACCTTCCCATGACAGAAGGGGCCAATGCAGCGTCCTGGCGCGACATGAAAGTGTTCAAGAACTACGCTTATATCGTGGCTGACGGTTCTGGACAGCACGGGATGCAGGTATTCGATCTGAATCATCTCCTTGATGTCAGCGAACCGCAGACGTTTGAGTCGGATGCCTTTTACGGTGAGATCGGCTCGGCACACAACATCGTCATCAACGAGGACACCGGTTTTGCCTATGCAGTGGGTGTCAACTCGGGTGGCGAGACCTGTGGTGGTGGCTTGCACATGATCGACATCAATGACCCACTGAACCCGACATTTGCGGGTTGCTTTGGTCACGAGGGAACGGGTCGCGCCGGCACCGGATACTCGCACGACGCACAGTGTGTCATCTATACCGGTCCTGACACCGAGCATGCGGGTAAAGAAATCTGCTTTGGTGGCAACGAAACGGCAGTTTCGATTGCTGACGTGACGGACAAGGACAACCCGATCGCCCTCTCGACCGCTGAGTACCCGAACGCAGGGTATACCCACCAGGGATGGCTGACGGAAAACCAGGAGTTCTTCTACGTCAATGACGAGCTCGATGAGGTATCGGGAGAACAGAGCCGGACCCGTACCATGATCTTTGACGTGCGTGATCTGGATGATCCGATCCTGGTGCAAGAGATGATGGGGACGACGGCTGCCTCAGACCACAACCTGTACGTTCAGGGCAACTTCATGTACCAGTCCAATTACAGTGCTGGCCTGCGCATCCTGGACATCTCCGATCCTGCCAACCCGGTGGAAGTGGGCTACTTCGATGTCAACCCTGTCGGTGACAACGAGGCTGGATTCAACGGCACCTGGAGCAACTATCCCTATTTCGAGAGCGGTACCATCTTGGTCACAGGCATCGAATCGGGACTCTTCATGGTCAAGAAGAAGCAGGTTGACCTCTAGGCCGCACGATGTGCGGGCAGCGGCGCTGCCCGCCATGTGAAGGCTTCTGATTGAAGGAAGGGGCGGGGCGACATGGTCGCCCCGCCCCTTTTTGCGTTGTACGCTCCATCACGGAATGCGTCGTCAGGCACTACCTGAGATACACTACCTGAGATACGCCAACGTCTCGGCGTTGAACGGACGCATGGACAGGGAGAATTGTGCTGCCGCATCGCTGCCATCGCACGTGTTTCCTTCCACAAGCATCTCCAGCTGATCAGAGCTGATGGGCAACAGGATGCCTCCAAGCACGGCAACAACCGGCCGCATGAGCCAGAGTGGCTGGGGGATCATGGGTTTCTGGCGCACACCGGCGCCTGCGGCAATGCGTTGGATGATCTCTTTGAAAGAAATGGCTTCTGGTCCGGACAGGCACCAAGTCTTTCCATGGGCACCTTCGTGGTCCAGCGCACCCACAAACGCTTTGGCCACGTCCGTTACGTGGATGGGCTGCATGGCAAACCTGCCATCGCCAAAGATGGGCCACACGGGAAAGGGTTTGATCAGATCAGAGACAAGTTGGGTAGCAAACTCGGGCTGCCCGGGTGCGGGACGCCCAAAGACAAGGGAGGGTCGAAAGATGGTCCAATGCGTGAACCCTGCCCCGCGTACAGCTTCCTCCGCTTGCCACTTGCTGGTCTGGTAGGCCGATACACCGTCCTTTCGTGCGCCATTGGCACTCATCTGAATCCAGGTGCTGACGCCCGATGAGAGTGCCGCCTCGATGACGTTCTCGGTAGCCTGACGATGCAGGCGGTCGAACGTAATACCCCTGGCGGGGCGCTCTTCTATGATTCCGACCAGGTGGACAACAGCGTGCACACCCTCCAGGGCGGGGCCCAGGGTTGACGGTTCAAGGACATCCCCCACAACCGTTTCAACCCCATCGGGGAGCTGCTTCGCGGCCGGCTTGCGGACAAGACATCGAACCTCATGACCCGACTGAAGCAGTTCGTCGACGATGTATCTTCCCACGAAACCGGTTCCCCCGGTAACGAATACGCGCATGGCAGTAAGGTAGACTGGTGATAAGGCATGACTCCTTTGTGTGCGCCCCGAATCGGATCTGTTCCACCATAATCCAAAACAGGCCTGATGCGTGGCTTGACACAGCCGCTTCGACCTGATACCTTGCCCGCCGCGCCATCCTGATTTTCCCACCCTGATGGCGCTTTCCATGTCTTCATTTCTTCCCATGCACACCCCGGCATACTCCCGTAGGGTGGCGGCATTCCTGTCGCTGCTGCTCTTTTTGAGCTCCGGATCTGCCCGGGCTCAGTTGCAGGCGCTGTCGTCTCCACAGACGCGCGCAGCCGCCTCGGATACCGTTTCCCAGTTCCTGGTATGGGAGGGGGAGGAGCGAATTGGTGGACTGGCAGTGTATGCGCCACCTGGCTGGCGCGTGCTTGAGGCCCGCGTTGCCGGCACGACCGGACGCTACGATCATATCCTCGAGGCCAAGGCAGCGGATCAGCCGGGGAAATGGATTCTCTCCTACCCTTCGGATGGATTGTCCCGCGGCACAGCAATCCGTCTTCTTATGCGAACGTCGGCCTCCGAGCGTTCATCCCTGCGGGCCGTACCCCTCATGCCGGTACGTCAGGGATTTGAAGAGGGTACCGGATTCGGAGTGGAGACGGTCTGGGATGTGCTGGAAACGCGTGCGATGGGGCAGCATCGGGCGTTGGCCCTGCACGGCAATGCCAACACGGCTCCCCGCATCAGAGCAGACTACCCTGTACCAGAGGGCGATGATGCATGGACCATGACCTGGTGGCTTCGCTCCTCGGCGTTGGATCAGGTGGTGGCGTCGACCTGGACAGGGGACGAGGCAGACCCCTATCCCATGGAGGCCATCCTGGATGAGCGTGGGCATCTGACGGTGTACACCGGACGGGAGGGTCGGCATTACGCCATGCGATCGAAACAACCCATTGCGGACGGTACATGGCATCACGTGGCCCTGGTGCACCACGCCGCGCAGCAGAAGATGCGGATGCATGTGGATGGGCAGGTCCAGGATTCCCTGCTGTTCTCGGCTGATGCCTCTCGTGCAGGGGATTTTTCCGAGGTGCGCCTGGGATATCGCTTGACATCTGCCCGTCCTGACCTCTCGGCATCCCTCACGGGCGAACTGGACGGCATCCATCTATTCGCTCAGGCGCTCGCTGGCCCCGCTCTGGATGGCCTGAACGCTGGAAGGGTGGACGCGCTGGCAGGTCGGATATGGAGCCTGGACTTTGATGATCCGGATTCACGGATCCTGGAGGAGGCCGGGATCCTGCCCGATCGCTTGGTGCCCAATATGCTGTCTTTTCGGAAGACCGCCTCGGCGCTGCAGGTCAGCCGTACCCAGGACGGTATCCTCCTCTCCTTCGATTCCGGTGATGAGGAAATATCCAGCTACCGTATCGATGTATCGGATGACGGGGAGTTGTTTCGGCAGGCAGCCACGCTAGAGAGCGCCGTGCGGGTTGGCAGCCGCATGGAGTGGCTGGATCGCGCGCCACCATCGGCCGTGCGGCATTATCGGGTCACAGCCATGTATCCAGACGGTGAAGGAGCGTCATCACCCACCGTGAAGGTGGGTTTGGGGACAGATGCGCCCTCAGCCAATGTGCTGCTTGAGGGTAATTTTCCCAACCCGTTCAATCCAACGACCACCATTCGTTACGAGGTGTTGGCGCAGGAGCGCATCCGCGTTTCTATTTGGGACCTCTCGGGACAGATGATTGCTCAGCCGGTGGATGCCGAGCATCAACCGGGGCGGTACGAAGTCCGCTTTGATGCCGGTACGCTGCCTTCGGGCACCTACTTCGTACGTCTGGAAAGTGCTTCCGGTATCCAGACCCACCAGATGATCCTGATGAAGTAGCCCAACCCGACGCTGATCATGAAGCTCACGTTTTTCGGTCATTCAGCCTTTCAAATCGAGACAGGCGGATCGCTCATCCTGATCGATCCCTTCATTACGGGTAATCCGCTCGCTGAGTCCGTGGTTGCCGCAGATACGCTGATCCCGGATGCCATCCTGGTGACCCATGCCCACGGGGATCACTGGGGAGATACCGCTGCCCTGGCCAAACGTACCGGCGCCCTGGTCGTGGCCAATTTCGAAATCACACAGTATCTGGTGCGAGAGGTGGGTCATCAGAATGTGATGGCGGTGAACACGGGAGGTGGCGTCGAACTGGGCTGGGGTAAGGTGACCTGCACTTGGGCGCGGCACTCGTCATCGTTTCCGGACGGCACCTATGGAGGAAATCCGGGGGGATTCATGATCGAGACGAAGGCAGGTTGCCTCTACATGGCGGGAGATACGAGCCCCTTCCCCGACATGGCATGGCTGGGAGAAGATCACGACATCGACGTAGCCGTCCTCCCGATCGGGGATTGCTTTACCATGGGGCATGAGGGATCCGTACGTGCCGCCCATATGCTGAATGCGCGTCGGGTTGTACCCTGCCATTACGATACCTTTCCGCCCATTGAGACGGATACGGATGCATGGAGCAAGCGCATGAGGGAGGCGGGGCAGTCTCCGCACGTCATGCGGCCCGGCGATACGCTGGAGGTTGCGCCTACACGATGATCATGTTGTCCTTGATGTCCCATCTGCAGCCATGACGGATTCCGACTCGGCCGTCATCGGCATTCTCTCAGACACGCACGGGTGGCTTCATCCGGGTCTTTTCGACTATCTGAAGGACGTTGATCTGATCCTTCACGCCGGAGACATCGGTCATGTCGGACTGCTGGATGAGCTGGCGGCTGTGGCGCCCGTACGAGCCGTCTGGGGCAACATAGACGGGTGGGATGTCAGGCACGCGTATCCCGAGCATGATCAGTTCGACGTTGCGGGCGTGCGGTTCTGGATGACGCATATTGCCGGTCGGCCGGGTCGCTGGCAGCGCGGGATGGGTACGCGCCTGGCGCAGGATCCTCCAGATGTCTTTGTTTGCGGTCACAGCCACATTCTGCAAATAGAACGTGTGGAAGCGCTCGGCAACATGCTTTTCCTGAACCCGGGTGCGGCAGGCCGGCAGGGATTCCAGCAGGTCAAGACCATGGTACGCCTGCATCTGTCCGGAGGCAGGTGCCAGCAGGCCGACGTTGTCCACCTGGATCCGTAGGGACTTTGTCTGACACCGCTCCCGGTACGCAATGGATCAACGGCCACTCGAAAAATCCGCCTCCGTGTGTACCTTGACGTGATCATGCGAGTCATCACCATGGACAGGGTTACATGACCGACAAGGCCACGGAGAGCCACAGGACAGATCGATTTGATCTGCGGGCTATTTTCGAGACCAGCCAGCTTCTGAGCGCGTCACTCGACCTGGAGTTCGTGCTCAGCAACCTGTTGCGTACGGCTATGGGAAAGCTCTTGGTTACCAAGGGAGCTGTCTTGCTCTTCAACCCGCTCCACGCTTCCTACCGAGTGGCCTCGGTCATGGGTATTCCGCATCTGTCAAAAGATGAGGAGTTGCATCTTGGAGATCAGGATCAGAGCCAGATCATGCAGGATGATGCGGTGCCTGAAACGCTTCGGAAGGCGGGAATCAGACTTGTTTTTCCGGTGGTTTCGGGCCATCGGAACATCGGGATGCTGGGCTTGGGTGCCAAGTTTACCAGCGAGGCTTTCAGCCGTCGGGAACTCGAGTTCATGGCCTCCCTGGTCAATATGTCTGCTGCGGCCGTGCACAATTCCCTGATGGTTGAGGATTTGAAGGCGGCGAACAGGGACCTTGATGCAAAAGTGCAGCAGCTCAACACACTCTTTGATCTGTCGCAGGAATTCAATGCCACGGTGGACCGCACGTCGCTGGTAAAGCTGCTGGCGTTCGCCTTGATGGGGCAGCTTACGGTTACCAAGCACCTCTTCCTGGTTCGGGGTATTTCGAGAGACAGCGTAGGCAAGGCTACATTGCAGGTTGTCTCCCACAAAGGGGTGCGTACTGATGTGCTGACTCCGTCCCTGATTGAGACTCTGTCCGCGGTCACATCGCTGCATCTTCTGGATGGAGCCGATACCCCGGCTGGCTTCGAAGCCCTGGCTGAGGCCGGCATATTCCTGGTTCTTCCGGTTCGGCACCAGGGAGAAACAGGCGCCATCATGTGCTTGGGGCGAAAAATGACGGGTAAGCCCTACGAGCCGGATGAAGTGGAATTCCTGTATGCGCTGGGGAATCTGGCCTTTGTCTCCCTTCGCAATGCCTACCTCGTCGACGAGCAGATTGAAAAAGAGCGTCTTGAGGAGGAGATACGTCTGGCCCGCACCATTCAGGAAGGTCTTCAACCCGCCATCCTGCCACCCTTCGAAGGTCTCGAGGCAGCCAGTCTGGCTCTGCCCAGCAGGCAAGTGGCCGGTGACTATTACGATGCCATCCTCCTGGATGAGCACCGTATCCTGTTCGCTATTGCCGATGTTACAGGGAAGGGCATTCCTGCATCCCTGCTCATGTCCAATCTGCAGGCGACGCTCCGGATACTGGTCTCCATCGACGTCTCGCTTGAGGAAGGCACCGCCCATATGAATCGGGTCATCACCGAGAATACAGGCTTCGACAAATTCATTACCTACTTTCACGGCATCTACGATCGCAGGGACCGCTCCTTCACCTACGTCAACGCGGGTCATAACCCGGTCATGCTTGTGCGTCATGATGGCACACTGGAGTTGTTGGAGACCGGCGGGTTGCTTCTGGGAGTCATTCCGGGGGCGACCTATGAAAAGGGGCGGGTCATCCTGGGACAGGGTGACATACTCGCTTTCTTTACTGATGGTATAACCGAGGCCATGAGTCCGCAGGGAGAAGAGTGGGGCGAAGAGCGACTGGAGCCCCTGTTGATCGAAGCGCGCCACGCATCGGCGCAGGACATACTGGATCGTGTACGCAGTGCCGTAGCCGACTTTACCGAACACGCCTCCGTGTTGTCAGATGATGTGACCATGCTCGTTGTCAAGGCTACTTGAAACCGCTACCTGAATCCGCCACCAGAACCAACCATGATTCCAATGAAACCTGTATTCCAGTTGTTGATGACTGTTGTTCTATTTCTCGTGCTGGGTTGCTCTCCATCCGGGAATGCAGAGGACGCTTCATCTTCCACGCCTGCCCAGGGCAAGACGGCCATCGTCATTCACGGCGGCGCCGGCACCATCCTCAAGGCCAACATGGACGATGAGACCGAGGCAGCCTATCGGGCCAAGCTGGAAGAAGCCCTTCGTGCCGGGCATGTCATCCTTCAGGCGGGTGGACCGGCACTCGATGCGGTGGTTGCCGCCGTTCAGGTCATGGAGGATTCCGAGTTGTTCAACGCGGGCAAGGGAGCTGTCTTCACAAGCGAAGGAACGAATGAACTGGATGCCGCCATCATGGACGGCGCCACGCGCAACAGTGGTGCCATTGCAGGGGTCACGACGGTCAAGAGCCCGATTGCCTTGGCACGCGTGGTTATGGAAGAAAGTCCACACGTCATGATGATCGGGGAGGGCGCTGAAACCTGGGCCGAGGAGAACGGCCTGGAGATGGTGGACAATAGCTATTTCTTCACGGAGCGTCGCTACCGCTCGCTGCAGCGTGCGCAGCAGCGCGAAGCCGAGTCCTCGTCGTCCTT
>Ga0075480_10001116_pt1 | contig 16881 bp, 12 predicted proteins | sample DEB08_DNA_7_FD_81590 | JGI IMG/M metagenome (GOLD analysis project Ga0075480, IMG submission 81590) | Aqueous microbial communities from the Delaware River and Bay under freshwater to marine salinity gradient to study organic matter... | ecosystem: Environmental > Aquatic > Marine > Coastal ... | reverse complement strand
GCCAGGATGTGATTCGGGTTCTTGGGATCGACCACCATATCGCCGATGCCCGTGCGCTCGTTGACGTAAAGAACCTTTTCGAGGGTCTTCCCCCCGTCAGTGGTCCGGTACACGCCGCGCTCTTCGGTCTCTCCCCACGCCGGTCCCTGCACGCCGATCAATGCCACGTCAGGATTGTCCGGATGCAGGATGATGCGATGGATATTGCGGGAGGCCTCGAGGCCCAGGTGGACCCAGGACTGCCCGCCATCGATGGATTTGTAGAGCCCGTTGCCAGCCGATTGGCTGTTACGGGGGTTACCCTCGCCGGCGCCCACCCAGACGATGTCCGGCGTCTTCTGGAAAACGGCCACGGCGCCGATGGAGTGGGCCGGCTCCTCATCAAAAATGGGCGTCCAGTCAATCCCACCGGAGGTCGATTTCCAGAGGCCTCCCGACGCCGTACCGGCGTAGATTACATCAGGCTCGGCATGAACGGCATCCAGCGCCGTCACGCGGCCGCTCATGCCGGCGGGACCGATGTTGCGCGGCTGCATGGCGTCGAACAGCGCCATGTCGAGCTGCTGCGCCAATGCAGAAACGGGAAGCGAGAGAAGGATCAGGAAACATCCTGACAGGAGCCTGGAAAGCATCGCGTTGGACGGTTGGAGAACAGGAAGCGGCAACAGCGAGAACATACGATTCCCACCCCTTCTCCGTCGTCATCAAATACCCGACCCGTGCTGCTTGTCGGGAGGAGCTTACAGGTTGCCCGCGTTCGGATTCCACTCACCGCGCGCGACGGCCGGGATGTAGGTATCCAGGTTGTCCGGTTTCCACAGGATGCGCCGACCTTCTTCGGCACTCATGTAGGCCGTCATCAAAAGCTCCGTCACCTCGAGGCCATCATAGAAATTCTCAGCCGGCTGCTTACCCTGAATGAAGCACTCAATCATATGCCGGTTCTCATCCTCATAGCCGTATTCAGCCGCCTCATTGCCCACGAAGGGCATATCGCCCGATTCGGCGTTCTGCTTCTCGACAAGGTCCTCACCGGCACCACCGGTAACATTGCGACTCAAAAAGACGGTACCACCGGCCTCAAGCGAGTTGAGGCGAAGCGAATACTCCGGACCAAGCAGCTCCGAAGACAACCGCAGACCGGGACCTACATAGCTCCAACTGGTTGTGACCTCGGCAATCAATGGATGGCCCTGTTCGTCTACGTATTCAATCGTGGCCCGTGCAAAATCCTCCGACGGCTTTTTCGAATAATCGATGGCTGATCCAAAGCGATCCCGCAGCAATGCCGCGTATTCAGGCCGGCTCCATTTCAATGAGGCAATCTGACAGGAGACCGCCACGGGGGTAAGGGTATCCCGGGACGCCCCGGGACGCGTCAGGAGGAAGCGGGCTACCTCCACGCTGTGGCACATCATGTCGTTTAGGACGCCGCCGCCTTGCCGTTCGCCCGACCAGAACCACGGGGCGTGTGGGCCCGAATGCTCTTCAGCGGCCCGCGCCAGGTACGGTCGTCCGCTCAAAGCAGCTCCGCGTTTCCACGCAATATCCCGTCCTCGAACCAATCCGGGGGAAAACAACTGGTCTTCGAGGTAGCCATGCAGGAGCTCGGTTTCCTCCAACAGGGAGACCACTTGGCGCGCTTCAGCCACATTTCGGGCTAGCGGTTTTTCGCAAGCAATCCCGACCAGTTCGCCAACGCCCCGTTTCAAGGCATCGACGATCTCTTCCATGTTCTCCACGCGCTTGTGGTTGGGGCCACAGATCCAAAGGCAATCGATGGACGGATCAGCTATCATCTCCGTGATCGATCCATAGGCCTTCGCATTACCGACGCGAAGATCCCGCGCGTAGGCCGCCGCTTCTTCAGCGTTGGCAGTATTGGGGCTCCAGACGCCTAGGATGTCCGAGTCACGAACAGCTTTCCAGGACAGGATGTGAAACTTGGTGATGAAGCCGCTTCCTACGAAGCCTACTCCGAGTCGGGATTTGGTTGGCATGGGAGATGAAGACTGATCGACGTGGGTCCAGTGCGTCCGGTGTGCCTGATGGCCCATCACCGGGCGGGCATGCGAAGATAGGTACGCACGGGCAGAAACACCGGCGGACCCGTCATTTCCGGGGGAGAAAAAGGGGCACCGCCAGGGGCGACGGCCCCGTCATTCGGGAAAGATCCCCATCACCCTCCCCAACCGAAGCGGGGATTGACCACGTTGTTGTACAAGGACCCGAACCGGTATGAGAACCCGAATCCAACCTCATAATCGAAGGTTGTTGGCAAGGCGGCATTACCGAGCAGGATTTCCTCATCACCGGACTCTTCGGCCGGCAGCCAGATCTGATCGTTCACCGAAGAAATCTCGGCATTGAAATTGACCGAAAGACCCCGGGCAATCCGGACGTTCATATCACCCCGGATCCCGACATTGTACAGGTCGAAGAGGGATTGCTCGAAGTCCGTGATATACGATTCGACGGTAAAGCGGGCACCAGCCGATCCCCACGGTTGGCGAAAGTTGGTGAAGATCATGAGCTGGTTCTGCACGAGCACCTGCTCCGTCTCATTGTAGACCGTGCGTTCCTCGTACGTGTTACGCCTGAAATTCAGCTCGTATCTCGCCCGCAGATCCCGTGTTGAGGTCTGTGAGTAGGGGAAGAAAGCATACTCCACCGTTGGGGAGATGGACATCGACAAATCCGTATTCCGCTGGGACGACGTGTTGGTATATGTCGTGAATCCGGCAGACCAGTGTGGTCCTATGCTTTTGACAACCTGACCGAATACATTCCCGTCGCGTCGCGTGGATCGGACGGTGCCTGAGGACAGATCAAACTCACTCTCACGGTAGTTCATCCGACCACTGATTCCGATTTTCCACTCTTCCGTGACCCGATCGGCGGACACGCGGGTATCTATCCGGTACTGTCGTTCGTTTTCCTCGCCCTCTATATCTCCGTTGACGCGAATGTTGAACACCCAGTAGTCCCATGGGTCATCGATGACATCAGGTCCCAGGTCAGGCGCCTCCGATTGGGCCGATACGGGCACGCTGACCTGGATATCGCGACCCATCTCGGTCGTCAGAAGAAAGCGAACCAGACCAGTGGCAATGGCCGCCGTCAACCCCTCGCGCCGTTCGGCATCCATGTCGGTAGAGGCTGACGTGAACCCGTGCGTATCCGTCATGTCCTGCAAATCTTCGAGACCCAGGAACTGGAGTTCATAGACACGCCCCCCTGATCCTGATTCGCGACTGGTTACGAGGACGTGTACATCCGACTCGAGGCGTTCCCGAACCCAGTCCACGTAGGGAATCGTGCGCCGTACATAGTCAAAGTCACACGACCTTCCACAATCCAGGAAAACGGACAGGGTCTCAGGCCTCCCATTACCATTCTGGGCGTGCGCTGGTTGGACGGCCATGAGCAGTGCAATCAGCAGCATCAGGGAAGAGAAAAGCAATGTGCGGTTCATACGAGGGGGATATCGTGCGCTGGATGTGTCGTTGCAAACCCGGGGTCATCTACGGTAACTAGCCTCTACGCAGTGTTGGTAGGGCAGAGCCGAGACGGTGGCGGTGCTCGGTAGGTCCGGGCTCCCGGTTGTTTCACCCTGTGGACGCTCAAAGCATCCTGAATATTCCTCTACCGAACGCTTTCATCCTTTCTGCACATGTTGGCAAGCCCTGACCAGACCCGCCGCAGCCGGTGCCATTCCGTGGGCATGGCTGCAACCCGGTACAAACTTGCATGAAAGAACAGCGTATCATGAGCCGTAGCCGTTCATCAACCCGATCAGGTCCTGCATGTCCGAGTCCATTGAGCAGCGTGTGGCAACCGCCATTTTTGCGTGCCTTCCGGGCAACGAACCGGTAAGCAGGACAGCCCTATCCAGCGCGGACATACCGCAGGGAATCCAGCATTTCTTGCTTCAAACGCTGGACAGACGGGTATTCCTCGAGGTAAACCGGCTCACGGAGCGCATGCCGCAGTGGTTGGATGCGACCCATCCAGCAGCCTCCTCGCTTGGTGAGAGCTTCGCTGATCTCCTCTACCCTGCCGGGCAATTTCCGGTGGAGGAATGGAAAAAAGCCGTGCCTCAAGCTGTGCAGGCTGTATCTGCCTACCTGCAGCAACCGACGGCAGCCTTGGTATCGTTTGCCTTTCCAGCAGAAGCCCCAACGGTGCCTGCGGCGGATCTCGTGCGTCGAAGCGGATATTTCAAGGGGTACCCATACATGGCCACAGCGGTCGAAGCATGGCTGCAGCAACGTGCGTCGCGGCATGTTGACCGTACCGCTTTCGAGTCAGCCATGCATGAACTGGACTGCCGCCTGACGGCCGATTATGGCACAGAAGCCTGGGTGACCCTCTTGCAGCCCCTGACAGCCATGGTACGCTTTGCAGGTGTGCAACCTGATGGCCTGCCCGTTCCCATGGCCCTTCGATTCTTTGAGGGCAAGCGGCGCACCGGCATTGCAGCATCAATTCGAGCGGCGGCGAAGGCCCACAATGCAGGAATGATAACGCTCGCTTCCCTGCGGGACCTCATCGAGAACGGCCCTACCCAAGGCACCGGGGATGACAGCCTTTCGCCTGTGAACACAGCGCCACCACAGCATGAACAACCGCAGGGTCCCGTGTCGAGCGGAGAACCTCGTCGCGCATCCGATGGCCCACCGATGCCACTTTGGAAACGGTTTCAGCAACGTTTGGAAGGAGATGCGTCCGACCAATCGGCAGATACAGCTGCCTCTCCCAGCGCAAACCACCCGCAGCCTCTGTGGAAATCCTTTGGCCACCAGGGGGGCGCTGAACGCAGAACGGACGACGCAACGCAACAAGCTGTCGACGAAGCAGGACTGCCTGTTGGATCTGGTAACGTCGGAGAGCGCACAGACGCCTCCCCATTGCCGCAGGATCTGCCAGCCGTTGTTCTGGGCGCTGCCGTTCAGTACCGGGACCGCTTCGTTCGTGACCTTTTCGATGGGAATGAGGATGCCTTTCATGAGACCATGATATACTTGTCTGCAGCCCCGGACTGGACCGTTGCTTCCGCCATCATCGCTGACCGTATTTTCCGACCGTACCGGATCGATATCTATTCAGACGTGGCGGTTGATTTCACCAATGCCGTCGAGGCTCGCTACACGGGTCATCGATCATGAACCGTTCCGCCTGAAACCTGCCCCACCGTACCACTGCGCCTCATGTCTACCAAGGATGATCTTCTGAAACAGCTGCACGATCGTCGGGAAGAAGCCCATCAGGGAGGTGGAAAGACCCGTGTCGTCCGGCAGCATGAAAAAGGCAAATTGACCGCCCGGGAACGCATCGAGATCCTCCTTGATGATGGCTCTTTCGAAGAGCTGGGCATGTTCGTGCGGCACCAATCAACGAATCTTGGGCTCGAGACGAATCGTCCCTACGGAGACGGCGTGGTCACGGGGTACGGGACGATTGACGGTCGCCTGGTCTACGTATACAGCCAGGATTTCACGGTCTTCGGAGGATCGCTCGGGCAGGCGCACGCTGCCAAGATCGTCAAGATCATGAAGCTGGCCCTGGAAAATGGTGCGCCCGTCATCGGCCTGAATGACTCGGGAGGCGCTCGCATCCAGGAAGGGGTCGTTTCACTGGGCGGGTATGCAGACATCTTCCTTCAAAACACGATGGCCTCGGGTGTGGTGCCGCAGATCTCAGCCATCCTGGGCCCATGTGCTGGAGGGGCGGTCTACTCTCCCGCCATCACGGACTTCATCTTCATGGTCCGGTCCTCCAGCTACATGTTCGTTACCGGACCCGGCGTCGTAAAAACGGTTACCCATGAAGAGGTCAGTTTCGAAGACCTCGGTGGGGCAGACACGCACGCCACCAAGAGCGGGGTTGCCCACATGGCCTATGCTTCGGAGGCCGAGTGCCTGAGCGGCATACGGGAACTACTCTCCTACCTGCCGCTCAATTGCGAGGAACCACCACCCCGCGTTCCGACCACCGATCCGGTCGACCGCTCGGAGGAGGCGCTCAATGCCCTCATACCGACCAATCCCAACAAGCCCTATGAGATGCGCGAGGTTATCGCGCACATCGTGGACGATGGGCATTTCTTCGAGGTGCATCCTGATTTTGCACCGAACATCATGGTTGGTTTTGCCCGAATGAACGGCTCAAGCGTGGGCATCGTAGCCAACAACCCGTCCATTCTTGCTGGTTGCCTCGATATTGATGCCTCCGTCAAAGGAGCCCGATTCGTGCGCTTCTGCGATGCTTTCAATATCCCGCTGCTGGTATTTGAAGATGTCCCGGGCTTCATGCCGGGAACCGATCAGGAGTGGCGGGGCATCATCCGACACGGAGCCAAGCTGCTCTACGCCTTCTGCGAAGCGACGGTGCCCAAGATTACTGTCATCACCCGAAAAGCCTACGGTGGCGCCTACGACGTGATGAACTCCAAGCACATCCGCGGAGATCTGAATTTCGCATGGCCAACGGCCGAGATAGCCGTCATGGGACCGAAAGGGGCTGTCGAAATCATCTATCGCAAGCAGATTGCCGAAGCAAAGGATCCGGAGGCGGAAGAACAGAAGTTCATTGACGACTACCGGGGCCGCTTTGACAATCCTTACGTGGCTGCCGAGCATGGCTATGTCGACGACGTCATTGAGCCTGCCTCTACCCGACTGCGACTGATCCGTGGCCTCGATATGCTCAAGAACAAGGTGGCTACGAATCCGCCTCGCAAACACGGTAACATCCCGCTCTAGGACTGGGGAGAATCAGCACACGGTGACAGGGGGGATCGCGTCCCGGGTATGTGCGTTATTGCGCCATGCGTCCCGCCTACCAGAGGTTTGATGCGCGTTGCTTTCGGCGTAATAAGCCGTTATTTTTTCGGGATCTGAACCCGTGTTCTCCCCCGCGTCTTCCCTGGGGTTCAGCCTGGTCCCGCTCCAATCAATCGAGGACTTCCATCGTGCGGCATTTTTTGGTCTTCGCCCTCTTTGCCATCCTGACAATGCCCATGATGGCACAGGACGCGACCGTCAGTATCGAGCGTCTTGAGGCCCTGCCCGCAGAAGCACTCGAAGCGCCCGTCCTGCGCTCCTTCAGGATGGCTTCGGCGCAGCCCGACACGGTCACCAACGCGGCCTTCCTTGAACGGCTTTCTGTGCTGTACAACTACCAGGCCGATCTGATGGCTGCCTTGGCCCGCAATGATGACGATGCCGCTACGTCGGTGCTCGACCGGGCCATGACGGAGTTGGGCGATCTCGTGCAGCGTGAATACCTGGTGGACGACCCTCGTTTTTCGTCTGTCTATCGGGTTTTGGTGGACGAGTATGAACGGGTCTATGGCCCCTCCGATACGCTTTTTGCGGCGTTCGGAGATATTTTCGAGGTGCGCAAGGCGCTCTTTGCCGAACTCGAGTCCATCGAGGATCCGCTTCTGGAAGATGTGGCCCCCTCGGGCCTTCAGCCGGTGGGTACGGAGTTTCCGATGACGATGAACAGGCTCGTGGAGTCATCGATGCAATTCCTGCTTCGCGAGCGAAAAGAGACCATGCAGACCTGGCTCCGCCGGGCGGACACCTACTTCCCCATGATCGAGCAGATCTTCGAGGAGGAAGGGGTGCCCGATGAGCTTAAATACCTGGCCATGATCGAGTCGGGGCTCAATCCACGAGCACGGAGCTGGGCATCCGCCGTGGGCATGTGGCAGTTCATCGCCGCGACGGGCCGTGCCTACGACCTGAATGTCAATGCGTGGGTGGATGACCGCATGGATCCGGAGCTGGCCACGCGGGCTGCAGCAAAGCACCTCAAGGATCTCTACCGCATGTACGATGAGGACTGGCAGATTGCCCTGGCCGGCTACAATTGCAGTCCACGCTGTATCCGGCGTGCCATACGCAGCAGCGGAAAGTCGGACCCAACCTTCTGGGATATCTATCCCTATCTGCCCCGCGAAACCCGCAACTACATTCCCACCTACATTGCTACCTCGCTGATTGCTTCCAATCCGGAAGCCTATGACCTGGAGCGCGGGCAGCCCGGACCTGACTACTCCTATCACATCGTGCCGGTAACCGGCATGCTGAGTCTGTCCGATGTGGCCTCGATGGCCGGAACGGATGTGGCCACGATCAAGGCCCTGAACCCGAATCTGCGCAGGGATACGTTGCCGCCCACGGTAGGCGCATTCTACCTGCGCGTCCCTGTGGGCTCCTATGCCTCCTTTGTTGCCTCCTACGAGGCGCTGCCCAACGATGCCAAGCGACCATCCGGGGAATACATCGTACGCCGGGGAGACACCCTGAGCGGTATCGGCCAGCAGTTCGGGGTGTCTGTAGCCATGATCATGCAGAAAAACGGACTGCGATCGACCAACATCCGCATCGGGCAGCGCCTCGTCGTGCCCATTGCCGATTACTCGAATACGGTTCCTGACGTCCAGTTTGCCGATGCATCGTCCTCTGTCGTGCAGTATCGCCGCCGTATGAGCCGTCCCATCCTGATGGAGCAGCAAGTGGCATCGACCGTCTCCACCCCGATCGTGGAAGCGCCTACCGCTTCACGCTCCGCCGTGAGGACCGTAAGCCAGACGTCTTCCAGCACGGGTCCAAGTGAACCGGTTGCAACGGAGCCAAGGGACCCGGGTGCACGCATCGTCCATACCGTCCGGCGGGGAGAGACCCTGACCATCATTTCGCGAAAGTATGGGGTCTCTGTTCGAGAAATCCAGGGCTGGAATGGGCTGAGTAGCTCCCGGATCAATGCGGGGCAGCGTCTGGAAGTATTCACGGATGGTCGCCATGCACCCTCACCTGCGGCCAGCTCCACTACCCACCGCGTGCAACGCGGGGATACACTCAGTGAGATTGCCGACCAATACCGCGTTACGGTGAGCCAACTCCGCCAGTGGAACAACATCCGGGGATCCAACATCCGTGTCGGTCAGCGATTGACGATATACTCTTCCCAAGGGCAGCCGCTTGATCATGTTGTGCGTCGAGGAGATACCCTGATCGGGATTGCCCAGCAGTATGGGGTCTCGGTGGCCAATGTGAAGGCATGGAACAACCTGCGCTCGAATACCATCCGCATCGGGCAACGGCTGAAGATCTTCAAATAGATGCGGGTGCGCCCCTGATTTTTTCGACAGGTAGCGTTTTGCGCACAATAACGGAATGACTTCGAGCGTTCCTTGCCTGCACCCTGCCTGGAATGCTTGCCGATGATTTGACGGCTCGTACCCGGGCACTTTTTGCGTCCTTCCCTGACCGCCCATGCATCCGGCTGATGAAATCCTTGTTGCCCGTTACGTAGAGGCCGCCGATCAGACCGCTTTTCGAACGCTCCTGGAGCGACATCAGGAACGCGTCTTCGGCTACCTGCGCGGAATGGTCCGCGACCGGGATGTGGCGAATGATCTCTTTCAGGAGACTTTTTTGCGGGTCATCAGAGCCTTGAATGAGGAACGGGGCTCCTATACCCGGCAGGATAAATTCCTGGCATGGGTCCTGCGGATTGCAAGGAATGCAGCATTGGACCATCTCAGAGCGCGCAAAAAATGGCAGGATATCGCTCCTGAAGACGATGGCGACGAATCAGTATGGTGGGACCGACTACCCGACGATGCCCCATCTGCGCTGGACATCATCCGCGGCAAGGATGATGTCGACCTACTGAGGGCGTGTATCGATCGGCTTTCGCCCGAGCAACGGGAAGTGGTCCTCCTTCGGCATGAGTCAGACCTCACGTTTCGGGAAATTGCCGATCTGACGGGCTGCTCCATCAATACGGCGCTAGGCCGAATGCGCTACGCATTGATCAATCTGCGCCGGATGATGGAGGACGTCAGACAAAGCGAATTCCTGCCGGTAACCAACTGAGTGATCGGAATACAGCTACCACCATGACCTACGGAAAGAAAGAGATTCTGCTACAACTCTACGGCGAGGCTGCAGACACCGAAAAACTCCGCTCCCTGCTGCGGGACGAGGAATTGCGTCAGGAGCATGCCGTATTGAGCGAAACCAAATTCAGGCTGGACCTCCTCGAAAAGGAGCGACCGGATACAGCCATCGTAGATGCCATCGTAGCCGCAGCGGCATCGAACGGAGGTACGCCACATGCCAAGCGGTTGGACCGACCGGCTCGTGCGCGGAGCCCACGTCGCAGGACCGTACTGATTTCGGCACTGTCGATTGCCGCCGTAGTCCTGGTCGGTACAGGAATCGGCTTGGACTGGTTCGGCGGCTCATCCGGCCTGTCCGCGTCACAGCAAAGTCCAGCCATGGCTTCCCATGAGGACGATCTGGTGCCACCCGAGTCGCTGCATCAACTCGTACCGACCCAGCAGCTGCGCAGCCTGGCCTCCCGGACTGACCCGAGGCTGGCTTGGGATGATGCATCGCCGATCCTGGACATGCATCGCCGAATCCAGACCATGCGCCCGGCAAGCCCTCTGGACTGGGGGGAAGCGGCCGTACCGCTGGAATCCTTGCCCGGCTCCGGTCCGGGCCGTCTCCAGATGACGGGCTCATCCAGACAATAAAAAGGTGCTCCATCTTTTGATCATGCATCCCTCCAACCCCTTCCAGCGCCATGAAACCGATCACGATACTGTATACGCTCGCCGCTCTGCTGTGCAGTCCGCTTGTTGCTATTTCCCAACCGGCTCGGCAGGCTTCTGAGGTAATCTCGGCTACGCACAAGATCTCCATTGACGAAGGCGTGGTGTATGTAAACGGAAAGCGTGTGGCAGAGGATGAGCTGCCTGAGAGCCTGAGAATGCTTGGTTCTGAGGTCAGCATGACTTTCTGGACCTCAGAAAATGCGATCATCGAGATCAACGGGGAATCAGTGATCTTCAACGACGGCACGTTCAGTACGGCCGATCCCACGGAAAAGACGCGTCGCGACATGCGCATAGCCATGAGGACCGGGCAAGGAAACGCCGAGCTCAGATTGTTCGAGACGCCACGTCCTGCTCGGGGCTACGTCGTCCGAGGCTACAATGCCGATGCGCAGACCATGGACCGTTATGCCGCTCAGCTTCGCGAACAGGCAGAACAGTTCAACAACCTGACCTTTGAGCTCAAGGAATTAACACCCGAGAGCAGCGAAGTGATGCGTCAGCTGGTTGTGGAGGCGGAGAATACGGCTCGGCTGGCCAGCATATTCCCACACGTTGAATACGAAGCCTATCTGGGATCGGTGCAGGACCGGAATCGGGGACTGTACCAGGGGCTGATGCGGGAGCACGAGATGGAAATCAGGACCTATCAGTTGGCCGAAGCCATCCAGACGGCTGCTACGGATGACGCACGTCGCGGTTACGAAAGGGAGTTGCGTACTATCCTGACCGACATTTTTGAGCTCAAGCAGGCCAATCGCCGCGAAGAAATCCGGCAGCTGGAACGGCAGCTGGAAGAGCTCCAATCGCGTCTCGAGGAACGGGAAGACCTCAAGGAAGACATCATTGAGAGCCGCCTCAGGGACCTCACAAGTCAATCCCGCTGGTAACGACAAGGTCCCTGACCACGAGCATTGTATCCGTAGTCAGGGACCTCGCAGGTCCTTCCCTGTAGTCTCCTGCAGATGCCTCAGTGCCGGGACCGGTTGCGCTGCCTGCGGGCGGAAGCGCGTCCAATCATGATTGCGCTTGGAATACAGATGCAGGCAACGACAAGAACCCACTTCAAGTGGATGTCCGCGACAACGGCGACAAGCAAGAAAATCCAGGGTGCCACCCCGAATATGGCGGCAATCGTGATCCCTTTTTCCATTGCACGTACTCACTGCTGGTTGATGCAAAACTATCCTGACACTCACCGGGACATGCGGAACAAGGATTAGAGACAGGGTTGTCCCTGCTCGGGTATCCCCCACATGTCAAGGCCTTGAGGTCCGAGCCCAAGTCAGACTCAATCATCGGTGTTATGCTTTACGATATATGACGAAGGCGATAGCCTTTATCATATACCGACTCAATCAACACCTTTTCGATTTGGGCATCTTCAAGTTTTCGTCTGATTCGATGTATCAACGAGTGAACCATAGCGTCTGAATCGGCATAAGGATTACCCCACACTTCAGTTTTCAATTCAACCTTGGTTACTATCTGGGGAGATCGAAGCATCAGCGTCAGCAGAACTGCATATTCCATCCGGGAAATGATGATCGGAATACCAGAATCGTTGACCAATCGCTGAAATTCACGGTCAAGCACAAGGTCTCCGATTTCGATATGACCGTGTGAGCGTTGGATTACACCCGGTACCTCCATGCGTCTGGATGCTGCGTCTATGCGAGCTTTAATCTCTCTGATCCTGAATGGTTTAACCACGTAGTCGTCGGCACCTGCCTCTAATCCAAGTATTACACTCTGAGAATCCGAGTGAGCCGTCAGCAAGATGATCCATCCCGTGTAGCCATTGCGACGAAGTTCGGCAACCAGCTTCAAACCATTGCCGTCTGGAAGGCCAATGTCCAGCAAGATCAACCGGTAATCCGTTATTCGGATAGCATTAAAGGCATCAGACAATGTGCCTGCTGTCTCGACATCGTAACCAGCTACCTGGAGGTACTCAGATACGGATGTTCGATGCCACAGCTCATCCTCAACATAGAGTATTCTCATGAAGATGACCGATTGAAAACCAAACAAACGGTAGTACCCTCGCCAAGAACTGATTCGATGCGAAGGCTGGCGTTCATCCTTTTCATCATCATGGCTGCAATCGTCAGCCCGATGCCAGTCCCGGGATGATTGACCACGTTGGAACCTCGACGGAAGGGCCCCGGGATGCTATTCAACTCGTCTCCCGGTATGCCCAGCCCCCTGTCAGTTACACAGATCCGTATTTGACTCGATCCGAATTCCTCCATGGACACATGAACATCTTCACTAGAAAACTTTAGCGCATTCGATAAAACATTTCGAAGGACTACCTCCACCATGGAGCGATCCACGTCGACCAAACAAGAATTATAATCCTCTACTGAATTTTTTGTTCGAATACGATGAAGTGAGGATATGCTCGGTACCGAAAGTAAATCAGCCACAATTTCGACCAGGTTTTCCGGTAACAAAGGAATTTCGTTGTTCTGGTCAGCAATTCGTCCAACTAGTAGGACACTATCCATGTGGGAGGTCATTTGCTCAATCATGCGATAGATGACCTCAAAATGATCTCCCTGCTGAACTGAACCTGCTCTCATTTCAATCATCTCTACAGCTGTTTGGAGACTACTTAGGGGGGTGCGCAGTTCATGGGAAATCATCTCCGTAATATTGGATTGCAATCGAAGATACTCTTGAGCTCGCTGAGATTGTACCCTCCTCTCTCTCATGGCGTTCACTTCTCCCGAAACCTCCCGAATCAAATAAACAATCCCACTGCCTCGCAGAGGTACGTGGTGGTTGATATACAGATCGAAGTAGCGGGGGGAATCGAGCGTGCTAGATAATTTGAGAATAAGCGATGGCGCTCCTGACATCGATCGAAAGTTTAGAAGACTCTCAAGATCTTCGTAATCTTCGCCTGACACAATGCTAAGAGATAAGATGTTGGGTTGCTGATCCAAGTCAATTCCTACCAATAACGATGGTAGACAACCAAACATACGCCCCACCTCATCAGAGACCATTCGAATTACGGAACCTTCAAGTACCAAAGCCGAGAATCCGAGAGTGTTCAATACCCGCCAATAATTGTACTCTTCTTCCGCAAGCGTTGATAGGGACACTGCCTCGTCGACTTCAAATAAAGAGTCTATTCCTAACACTGAAGTGACTTCGCTAATTAAGGCTGTACACAGGTCAACATCGCTACTTTCGAAATCATTTTCCTTATTAGTCAGAAAAGCAATGCCGTATAGTCTTCCTTTATTACAAATCGGCAATGCCATTAAATTGACAATTGATGGATATCCTTCTGGTAGACCTTGAGTAAAGATATTCTTCGCATGGTCATTGCATACGAAAGGTTCACAGCGAAGCAGAGTCGGACTGAACAACAAATCATGAGCTCCATTTCGAGATCCATCAGAATCACTTAACGAGAAGGAAAAAGTATATTCTTTGGCCACGACCGATTCGTGGATGGCTGTCATCGAAAATTTGACAACATCATCGACACGATTAACTACCTCACATATAAAACCGTGTTTGGCCACTACCAAATCCTGAATTTCACGAAGCAGATGGGCATGAGACTGTTTTCGGCTATGCGATTGCCTCAACGCTTTGATCGCCCTAAGACTGAAGATGCTCAGATCCGTTCGCGAGCTTAAACATTCCACTGCCATCTCAAAAGTCATGGACAAATCTATCATTTGCAAAATGACATGATCTGACGAAATGGGAACACAAGTTATTCCAACAATAAATGAGTTTTTTTCTCCCCGAATCGCTAGCGGGCTAATAGTTATAGGCTCGTTATTTATCAGCCTCTTGAAATAATCATCAATCTGTTCATGTGCTGTATTTGCAGCATATTGCCGCAAATCTTCCAACACTTCATTGATGGTGCCACTTGTTATTGCCGACGACAATATCTCAGGTTTAGATGACCATTTAGCATGGTTCGCTTTCCAGTCAATCACTAACTGACCAATAACCGGAGCTGTGTTAACTTGTGCTACCATTAAGTCAGCCGTACGTTAGAACTTTCGAGTATGAACTCAGCTTGCGAAAGTATTTTCTAAATCCCCAAATGGCGCGGAGATACGACGTGCAATGTGGCGTCACTATTCCCTAATCTCACCCTTTTTCTGACGGAATCGGTAGTTTGAGCCGTACAGTCAAACCCGTCGGAGTAGATGGCAAAAACAGGACTTCGGACCCAATCATAGCCACTAGTCGCTTTGTTATAGCTAGTCCCAGCCCTGCACCCTGCTGCTCTCGTTTGGTGCGGAAAAACTGCCTGAAGGAACCGATTTTAGAGATTTGATCTCTCGTCATCCCCGGGCCCTCGTCAGAAACGTCCAAAATGTAGAAATCTTTCTCCCGCTCACCGCAAATTCGAATCGTTGACTCAGACGGCGAAAATTTCAAGGCATTGTTTACAACCTCGATTATAATCCGTTCGAGTATCTGCGGAGGCACCCGGCACTCTCCACTTTTTAGATCTCTCTCAATTCTCTGGTTTGGGTTGGATTCCTCGATAATCACGTCAAGGGTTCGATGCAGTAAGGCAGCAAGTTCATAAACGGGATCTTCCCCAACGCGTAGTTCATGTCGTTCTACACTCCCAACTTTTGTACTAACAGCTACACCAAAGCGGTCTACAAGCTTTCGCATACGTAATACTGACTGGTTGATGGCTTCAAGCATCTCAATACGGGTTGCAGTATCGCTTGCTCCATCCTCCTCCAACTCCTTCAAATATTCGGACATTCCGTAAATAACAGACAGAGGCGTTACCAGCTCGTGCGGGAAAATCAACTGAAGCGACTCCACCAATTCTTCCATCAGTTGATCGGTCTGGTGACTACGGCGGTTACTTTTGGCTATTCTTAATTGAAGGACTTGAGCCAAATGAGTCAACCTGAAGGGCTTTGTTACGTAATCGTCAGCTGCAGCGTCCATACCTTCACGGATATGAGAGATGCCGGACAGAGCTGAGAGGAAAACAAAGGGTATTGACGATAACCGTTCATCTTTCTCGATCAAACGCTTGAAATCAGTTCCCCACATCCCTGGCAATCGTATATCACACAGGATCACATCAGGTGTGGATTGGTTCAGAAATCCCTGCGCCTCCTCTGCATTTGCGACCGAGTAGACAGAAAAACCAAACTCAGGCAGAGCCTCTTTCAGCTGTTCCCGAATGAGGTAATCATCCTCTACCACCAGAATCAGGTCTTTATTCGTGGAGGAGTTACCTGCTGAAGGATGACCCATGTTACTGGTTGGTCTGGTTTCTTAAAACTTTGAAAGACATGATGCAGCCACCAAATCGATCATCTTTCCACCTGGTCTCCAGCTGACCTGATTGAACAACAGACATGCCTTGGTAAGAGGGTTTTCATTCCAAGGAGCTTGTATCAACATTCTCGACCGGTGAAAGCTTTGTCCCTTACATCATTGCTGATGAAAGAAAGTAAGAGAACGATTGATTCAGACCGAGGCAATGCTAATCTGATGTTTCTTTCAAATCAACAATGATCGGGCGGTTTATTCTTGTATATGCGGAAGGCTTTAAGTTTTAGGATAGTGATGTGTCCTATTGAGTTTTGCACATAAAGAGCGATACTCAAGTGAGCGATCTTATGTAGATCCACCCTGTTTTTGCACTGATCCGCCGCGTCTTCAATGACCCGACAAACGCATCCCATGCTCATCATTATCTCGATCTTCCTGCTTCTTCTCGCTGCACCCTACAACACCCCCGGTAGCGAGTTTGCTGGAGCAACACCTCTCCTTCAGCGAGTCTCCTTTGCCGAGCGCTCTGACGGGATGGGTACGGTCATGCGCCTGCACCTTGATGAGCCGATTGCTGCTTTCAGCTCGCCCTATCATCGCGAGGATGGCTCGATTGAAATCGTCTTGTTTCGAAGTGCGCTGCATCCCGATCAGCGCCGCGCATCTTCCAGCCATCCGATACACGATTACCGGGTTGAGCAGGTCGGCGAGGATGTTGTGATCCGCCTGCGGCCTGGGGGCGGCCCCATGACGGCGACAGCCTATCGAGATCGGGCCTCAGACGATATCCTGCTCGGTCTTATGGACTCACCGCCAGTCGCGTTGGCACTGACCTCAGCCGGTCAATCTGCGCCGGGAGAACGCTCCATTGCGGGACATCTTTCAGGCGCAATCACCCGGGTGGCGGATCGTCCACGCCCCACTGCAGACGCCGACCCCAAGCGATG
>Ga0075480_10001115_pt1 | contig 16884 bp, 11 predicted proteins | sample DEB08_DNA_7_FD_81590 | JGI IMG/M metagenome (GOLD analysis project Ga0075480, IMG submission 81590) | Aqueous microbial communities from the Delaware River and Bay under freshwater to marine salinity gradient to study organic matter... | ecosystem: Environmental > Aquatic > Marine > Coastal ... | reverse complement strand
TGGTTTTGTCCAAGGAGATGAAACCTTAGAAGAGGCTGCAAGAAGAATCTTTGTTGATGAGACCGGTATCTCCCCTGCATATTTAAGCCAGTTTAGGTCGTATAGCGACACCAAAAGAGATAAACGTGTTGTTAATCAACGATCTGGTCAGAAAGCACGAGTGGTCACTACTGCATTTACTGCTATTTATACAAGTGATGAAGAGTTGCGGTTAAATGAAGAGAGCGAAGATATTAGATGGTTTAAGATTCCAAGGCGTTATTTCAGTAGATATATACCAGAAGATATGGCTTTTGATCATCATGATATGTTGCTAGAAGCATCCAATAGACTTCGAATATCGTTGGAATATAGTGGTTTAGCGACTCGATTCTTACCAGAACACTTTACATTGGGTCAAATACAGGATATTTATGAGATTATTTGGGAGGTAGAGTTAGATCCAGCAAACTTTAGAGAGAAACTTACCAATGTTGAAGGGTGGATAAAAGAATCTAAAGCTGGCCCTAAAGATGCTGAGCCAAGAAGAGGAAAGCCTCCAACATGGTATAAAGAACATGACATTCCACAGTTTGATAGGATGATTACCAATCCAAATGGTGCTGTTATTAGGGAAAAAGAGTCAGAATATCAAAGAAATTTAGATAATTTGACTGGAGAAATCCCCATAATTAAAAAGGACTAAATAGTTACATAAAGAGTAATTGCTATGGCACACAGTTGGGAAATAAAACAAGCAAATAGCAAAAATATAAATATTCCTTCTGGTTTTAAAAGCTATGAAATTGGACCAATAACTGTGTTTAAGCTTGTCAATTCCGATAAAGGAAGTTACAAATCCATTGATGAAATTTCTGATGCAATAATTAATAAAATTGTTGTTACTGAAATTAAAAGGCTTAAATCTGAATTACAAACTATAAATAAAATATACAACAAAGGCTCTGTAAAGGGAATAGATATTCGTTACATTAAAAATATCATCTCGTCTCTAATAAAAAGAATCGAGAAAAATGATTTTGAAGAGCTAAGAATTAGCATTCAAAAAATGTTTCAAAAAAATAATACGGGAGGTAAGTTAAACAACTATGAGTTGCTATTTGATAGCACAATAAATGGTTTCAAGCAGTTTTGGTCAGTAGATTATCCAACGATAGAAAAACATCTCAATATTTTATATAACTTTAAAAAAACAACTCTTAATAAATTAAATAAGTTTGAAATGTTTATTAAAGAGAACAAAAAGAATATAAAAAATATTAACGTTGAAGATTTCAATAACTTAAACGATATCTTGAGTAGTTATGAGATTGAACTAAATGCAAACAGCATTATTAAAAAAAATCATTATTTTAAAAAACTTATTAGCAACGAGAACTTGATTGATGATAATTTTTCTAATTATAAGAAGTTTGATTCATGGTTAAATTTAGAAACTGTCATTTACAAAGCAATAAAAGAAACTGAGCTTGAAAAAGAAAGAGAAGCTAATTTTAAAATTACAAATTATTTTGAAACAAATGAAGAAAGAGCTGAACGAGAAAGAAAAGATAAGAAACAGTATAAAGAATTTCAGAAAAATTTAAATATTTGCAAAACTAAATTAAGAAAAGAATTCAAAAATTTGTATCCAGAAAAATTCAATGCTTGGTCCAAAGAAATAAATGAATTAGAAAAATTAAATCAGACTAATTTAAGATCAACAAATGGTTCGTTGAAATTAGCAACTATATCTGATGAGTTATCCGTAGTTTGTGAGATTCAAGATAAGACAAATAGAGAAATTTTAAAGTTTATTAAAAGTGTCCGTGAAAAGGTTTTAATCATAAATGGTATGGCAGGTACAGGAAAAACTTCAAAAGTAGCTGAAATAATTAATCTATGTGATGAGCTAAATTTGCCTTTAAATGAGGTTTTTATTTCTGCACCATCTACAGTGGGCGCAGCTAATATTCGTCAAAGATGGAGATTAAGAGCTGAGGTTTTTCAAAAACGCGTAAATAAATATACACTATATCAGTCTGAATCTTTAAGACTATTCATTGTTGATGAAGCTAATATGCTTACCTCTGCTCAACTAAAGATGTTATTCAAAAAATATAAAAAAAATAAAGAAATAAAATTTATCTTCATAGGAGACAGTGGACAAATTAATGCTTATGACCACGATAATGATAAAGCTGAAGAATCTCCGGCTTTAGATAAAGAAAGTATTGTTGAAAGTGCTAAAAAGGCGGGATTAGAATTAACAAAATATGAAATAAGGGATATAGAGCTAACTGTAGATTTTAGATTCCTAAATATAGATAATGTTGATAGGTTTTTAGCTGCAATGAAATGGCTTAGGGAAGAAGATGCAGTAACACCTATTTTTGAAAACTTTTTAGAAAAGGCTGGATATCCATATTCTGAAGTTGTTGAGACACTAAAAAGCAAAAATGAGATAATTGACAAATTTAATGCGAATCTCTCAATATATGATTATTTAAACAAGAGAATTGAGGTTGGGCAGGCTATTGACATTGAAAGGTTAAAAAAGAGATTTAGCCTTAAATTTGATTCCGAAAAAACAAGACTGGCAATTAAGGAATATGAAAATCCCGAAAACAGAAGGCCTGAATTAGGTAAGTTATACAGTAAATTATTTCCAAACATAAAACAAAGAACCCGAAAACCAGAAGAAGTTGATAGTTCAATTATTTTAAGGAGGAGTAATGAAGGCGTAGTTGATTCTAATACATCTTTACGACCTCATCTTTTTAATGAAAGTGATTCGGAATTAAAGGAAATCGAGTTAGGTGAACTGATATTTATCAAAAAAACTCCAAAGAATACAAAGGAATACCAGTTAAAAACAAATATTGATGATGGAGATTTAGTTGTTGTGACAAAACTTTATGAATCTATTGAGCACAATGGAAATAAAATTTCTCATATAGGGGTTAAACCAGTTTTAAAAAGGCTAGATACATTTTCTCAAAACTTAATTGATAAGTTTGATAGATTTGCAAAAAAGTTTCTTAACCTAGGTATTTCATTATTTTCTGAAATAGATATCACTGTATGGCATGGAAATTTAAATATAGAAGATGACTACGAGAAATGGAAAGAATATATTGACTTAGCTATTCGACTTAAGCCAGAAGATAAAAAATTTCATGACCCTTATTTGATTACATATGGCTATACAAGGACAATGTTTACTGCACAAGGTGGTGAGTGGGAAAATGTTTTTATTCACCAAGGTGACATGTGGGGTTATTCAGCAAAAGAGCAAAAAAAATATGTTTATACTGCGGTCTCAAGAACATCAAAAAAAGTGTATTTTTCAAACTAGATATTTTTTACTAATCCTAGGTTTGGGTTGTTTTGCGTCCCTACAACAATCCCTCTATCTAAAAAACAATTTAATAGTTCACAACTAGTCTCTGGTAAAAGAGTGCATGAATAACATGCACCTAGATTTAAACTCATCGAACCTTTTGGATAAATTTCGTTACATACTGGATCGGTTGAACACCACAGCGCTTCTTTTAATGAATTTGAATATAAATTATTAAATCTATAAGGTCTTCCAGAGCTAGCTAATCCACCCATAGTACTCTCAGAATCTCCCTGTGCAGTATAAATTAAAACACCATACATATCTTGCTCAGGATCAACATACAATCTCTCCGCTATCGAAGCTGCGCTATAGCCGGCATCAAATGATAAGTTTTTTATCAACATATGAGAAACCGTGTGTATAAATAATAACTCTTTTGAAAGATGTGTTTCTTTAAGGAAACCTCCCCTAAGTTGTTCTTTATATTTTTGAAGTATGTTGAGTCTTTCATTAATTAAAGTATCAGACTCTTCAAAAATTTCTTTATTGAACTCTAAAAATACTCCCTCTGCATAGTTTTGAATAGCAGGCAACCATCTATCAGGTTTTGTGGGTTCATTAATCCAAAGGAGAGACCTTGCCTGTTTGAAATCAACCTCTTGTGGAGAATTCCTAGTAAACCCAACAAGGGCTCTAGTTTGCAACATCGAATTAACTAAGGTAATTTTTTTGAAAGATTGCTGAACTAGTTCGTTATATGTAGAGACATCTTGCTCTTCAAGTTTAAAAAATTTATTTTTAGCATTTCCAATAATTGCCTCATGTTCTTGTTTTTTGAATTGTATATCATTTTCTGGTTCCTCGTTAACATCTTGCTCGGTTTGTGGCACCACTCTGCTAAGTAGAGCTGACCTTATTTCTTCTTCACTAAAATCAGATAAAACCCTTAAAATTCTATTTTTGTCTTGCTGAAGGGTAAACTTTATTGCTAATTCTATTTCTTGAAGATCTTTACCTACATAGTCTTGTTCAAAAGTTTTGATATCATGTTTGATTTGTGGGTTTTGTGAAAATTCTACTTCTAATTCAGCAGAGACATTGCTTGACATAACAGGTATAAAAAGGGATGACTTTAAAATAGGTTGATAAAGTGATGGTTCTATAGAGAAATAACCTTTTACTGTTAAGTCGCAGTCTTCTTTAATATCAATTCCAAGCCAAGGTTTTGCACCAGTACATTTATTAAGACTTGTTACTCTATTGGTAGCAAAGTATCCAGCATCTAGATCTTCTGATGCATCACAATTGCTACACTGAATTATTTGTCCCTTGACCCCTGTTCCGCCAAGCTGTAGAAGTCTTAAGGTTTTATCATTACAACTATCTTTTGCCTTTTTTCTTACGTGGGCCCACTTGTACCAGGGGAACTCATCTATATGTCCACTTTGACATGATGCGACTAAATTAACTTGTGTCATAATATTCTTGAAACCATTTTTTTCACAAGATTCACAAAGTATCTGTGTATCGGGAAAGGTTGGTTTCTTTTTAATCAATTTTCCACACTGTTTATAGCCTCTGTTGAAAGTGCAATACATGTAAGTTGGAAATCTTAAATAGGGAACAGGAGTGTATTTATTTGCTCCTTGCTCTTTCCATTCAGGTGGTTCTTTAAAAAAGTCTACATCAAGAAATTTTTCAAGCCTTTTGTCATAAATTTTATACTCTTCTTCTTTTTCTTCAGGATCGATACTTTTATTAAATCTTGTATAAAACTTGTACCAGTGATTTAGTCCCGCGCATATCATGGAAACATTATTTATATCAGTTTTTATGCTGCCAACACCAAATGTACCAACAATTTGAGACCGGCGGATTTCATCTCCAAAATTATAATTTCTACTCACAAACTTTCACTTTCAATTTCTTCTTGATCAGCTTTATTATAATTCTTCATGATCTGTCCTCTCGAAGAACCATCTACGGACCTCATTGAATTAGGTACTTGAAATGAACCAGTGTGAAAATGTCTAACCCAACTACCTGATTGGATTATCAGAGGAACTTCATCCATGTATTTTTTGTTAAACTCATCCATAAAAATTGTTGCACTTAGCTTAAGCCATTTTGTATAAATATCATTAATGTACTCCTGTATTTGTGAACTGGTAAATTCTTCAGGGCTTAAAATATTTTTTGCTCTATTAATCATCAGTTTCTGAAAATCATCAAATTCATTTTGTGGAAAGTCAAAGTCCGAGTTGAAAAAACTAAAAGGGAGTTTGCATGATAAATACATAAAAAATGCACCTTCCAACATTTTCTTAACTGCAGCATCTGAAAACGGAGTTACAGATGTTGGTTCAACTCCCATGTATAATTTTTCATGATATGCCTTGAAATTTTCATAATGTGATTTATCTCTTGGTCTTAGCGGACTAAAAATAGTACAGATTACCGGAGGGGTTTCCGACTTTCTGCCCACTCTTCCAGAAACTTGAATATATTGTGAAGTATTTTTTGGTTGATTAAGTATTGTCATTAACGAAAGTCTCGGGACATCTATTCCGACTTCAATAATATTAGTTGCAAGCAGGAATCTGAGTGAGTCATTGGGATAGTTGCAAGGATCTTTAAATAGTAAGTCTAATTTTTCTACAACTTGTTCACTTGGAAGTCTGGAGGTCAATTCTTCAATTTGTAACCTTCCAGGTGGGTTAACATAAGCTTCTTTATTAGTTTTATATTTTACCTGTGTGTATTGTAGTCTTCTTTTAAAATTGTCAGATAGAAGAACCTTTGTTGCTTGAAGCTCTCGAATTGAATTGAAATAAAGAACATTTGTCCACAAAGGATCTTTTTCTTCACAGTTCTCAAATTTTTCTGGAACTATATATTGAGCTGAATATACATCTACTTGAGTTTGTTGTGTTGACAAACTAGGTGTAAATATACCCATATAATATTTAGCTTCCCGATTAGCATCTTCTACTGAAAAAAAACTATCTTTTATTGACAATCCAGAAGGAGGGAAAATTAGTGAAGATTTCCTTCCATATAATCCAAGAAGTTGCTTTGAAGAGTTTCTAATTGTTGCAGTGGAGCAGATGATCTTGGGACGAACTGCTTCAGTTTCTGATGAAAAGTTTTTTGTACACATTCTTTCTAAAACTGCTTCATAAAAACCTACTGCAGAACCTAAAGCGTTTGATATCAAGTGGAGTTCGTCTTGTATTATTAACGAAGGGGGGTCTGAAACTCTATCTCCATTTTCATTGAAGCCAAATATTTTTCTTGATTCTTTTCTCCATGCTACTCTTGCAAATTTGTCTACTGTAGCAATAATTAATGAGGGTGTGTGTTCGTAAATTTCATCATCAATTACATAAATTGGTAAACCTTTATGAAAATTACAACTTCTTTCATCACATTTAATTACTACAGTTTTATTCTTCTTCTTAAGACCAACGATCTTATTAAAAGTTTCATTGAGTCCAATTTCTGCGCCACACCAGGGACATTTTGAAATTACAAATTTATTTTTTGCACCCCATTCATTATTTTTTAGCAATTTATAATTTTCAACAGCTTGTGGTTTTGTGTTATATGATGTCGCTCCACCAACAAATATGCCTATAGTAAAACTAGTTTCCCCTAATATGTCTAAATTCTCTTCTCTTATAACTTCCATTGAGCAAATTAACTTTGAGGCTCGTTCAAACTGTTGAGCTGTAAGTAACCTCAATGTATATCTCATTATTACAGAAGTTCTATTTGTATCTAATCCGTTCAGCCTTTCAAAGAATAAATTAAAAGCAATTAAACCGAGATAGGCTTCTGTTTTACCACCTCCAGTTGGGAACCAGAGCAAATCAACTAACATTCTATCTTTTGAGCTTTCGTTAGAAATTGACTCTAAATTTAATAGGATAAAAGCAATCTGAAAAGGCCTCCAAGATGGTGTTCTGATCTTATCTTCTAAAGGCTTTTCAAAGATAAATCTTTTGTCAGGATCGTCTTGACTGGTGTCAAATTCGATTAGTTTTCGCTTATAAGATGGCAAAATCTGTTGGTTATAAATAGCTTTGTTTGCTAACTGAAATGCTTTTCTAACTTTTTGATTTGTACGAATTAACTCAAGACCTAACCGCATCCTTTCAAGTGCATTAAAACATTCTGAAATATTATTTTTTGCAACATTTAAATATACTTCTTCAAGACTGTCTGTATCTTCCTGTATATTTTTTATCCATGATTCGTAATTGTTTAAAAGTTCTTCTAGATTTTTATAGTCTGATTCTTTTGTAAGCTCAAGAATATTTAAATCGTACTTTTCATCAGTAATTGGATTTTTTATATCTGGCGTCAATTGCTTAACTTCGGAAACTGGCATTGTGTCTGAAAATATTTCAACATTTGATATCCACCCAACTGATGTACCATGGCCAACAGCATATGTCTTATTTTCAGAATAAAGCATTGCAAACTTAAGCGTTTCTTGATCAAATTCATGGTCGAGATTGTATTCTATGTTGTTTGGATATGGCAAAATACATGCATTCTTACCGGTGAGAGCAGTTAACTTAATTTTTGATTGAAATAAAGAAGTTTCAGATTGCGAAGCATAGTTAGACTCTGTAAGGTTCTCAAAAATTACTGTAAGAATAAACTCATTCTTTTGATGTTTTCTTGCAAAAACTCTTAAGCTTAAACTTATACCTTCGTGGACAAAATTAGAGTCTTCTTCGTCAAGTTTTAAATATCCACGATCCTTAATGTCTAATATAATTTTTCCTATAACTGTAATTTTCTTATTAAAAGCTTTTCTTAAATAGAAGGTATTGTATAGTTCTTCAGAATTAGACAGTGTATACTGTCCGTTTAAAATTTGTAAATGATCTAATTCAACACAATTGTCTAGCCATGCTCTGAGATCTTCCAAGCTTAACCTGTTATCAATATTTGAATGTAGTTCCTCTAAGGAAAAAGGTTTCCCAAATGATGAAATATTATTCCAAAGCTCCTTGTTTGATACAAGACTATTATCAGTGAAGTACTCGTATGAATTGTTGTTTTGATAGAAAGAACTTACACCAAATGGGCATAGTGTTGGCCAAAATGAAAGAAACCTATGTTTAATATAAGTAAGAAATTCATCACTAATCTCTGACAAATGATGGTAACCAGCATTACCTTTTTTTGTGAATGTTGAGTACTTATCAAATCTTTGATTTTCTTTTATTCTTTCTTCTAGTTCAATATCGTCTTTTCTTATTGGTAATGATAAATCAAAATTATAGAAGGAAAGCTTGTTATATTCATCTGCGCTGCTATTTTCTGTCTTTAAACTTTTTATAAAATCAATGTCTGCAGCATTATCTTGACCAATAAACTCGTTATCAGATTTTGCAATACCAACTGACCTAATTGCTAAATCGGAATAAATTAATAATATGTCACCCTTTTTAACTTTTGTTTGATTTTTATGACTCCAGTGATTGCCATCGTAATTAGGAGAAAATAGAGTTCCTCTTTCTACAACTTTTTTATAATTTTCTCCAGTAATATTAAGCCACCATACTTTGGAATCTTGGATATTTTCAATTTTAAAATTTTCTTGTGGGACAACAGTATCTTTTACTTGTTTTTTTGTTTCAGATTTTGGCATATAAGTAGCTAGTGGCAGATATGATCCACCAGACAAGTCAATTGTGATTTCTGTGGCATTATTTATATTTGCTAAAAAACTAATTGCCATAGCGTTTGGCTTTTTTTCATTTACAGCGCCTATATCTATATCTCCGTCTAAGTCTTCTTGCTCGTCGTGATGACTTTGAAACTTTGGATCAATCACTTCGACTTTGGTTTCTTGATCTTCTAAATTTTCTTCATTAAATTCATCATGATCTAAATTCACACTATCTAGATCTTCATTAGAAGAAAACATTTCGTTTTTTGAATACAAGATACCTGATGTGTAGGTCTGGAGTGGATTGAATCTATACCTTTGGGGCATATGAAGTATTTCTTCTCCTGTTTCTTTGTCTTTAAACAGCTTGAAGGCTTCATCTGTGTTGCTAAATACTATTTTTTCTGATGTATCTAACTCGTCAAAATCTAGAGACTTGTTATCTGTCATCGGACCTACAAGATCTGTTTTTAAAAATTCAACTAATTTATCACGATTTTGAGAGTGAATATTCATGAACTGCCTAACAAATATTCTTTTGTTTCACTATTAAAAAATATACAAGTTGTTTCTAATGACCTTGTAAAACCTGTGTAAACCTCATTTACTAAAGCTTTTTTAGTTGAAAAATGCTCTTGCTTAATGTCTAACAAGACAACAATATTGTATTCAAGTCCTTTGAATTTTTTAATTGTTGTATGAAAAGGACCTGTACCTTTTTGTTTTAGAATCTCAAAATTATACTCAGATATTTTATATTTTGAATTTTCATTATAAAAATCAATAAATTTTGAGCTTGGAGGGGTTAAGAAAATAATTTCATTTAATTTATAAGTCTCAAGAAGGTTTTCCAATAAAAAGTCTACTTTTTTAACCTGATCTGATTCATCATCAAATACATAGGTTCTTGGTGCTTGCAAGCCTTCTTGTCTAAGCGTTTCAAAGTATTTAACATTAGTTAAGTCTTCTACAATCTCAACGGTTGAAGGAGTGTTTCTACAATTGATTTTTAATGGATACCTAAGAAAAGAATCTCCCAAATTATCTATTAAAAAATTGTCAAGATCTGACTGATTATTGTAGAGATTTTGATTCTCAAGATCACCAAGCATAGTCCATCTACCAGAAGCAAAGCCTCCCTTTAAAAGCCTGTCTAGAAACATGTAATTTATTCCCTTAGCTAAGTCCTGACATTCATCAATCACTAAATAATCATATTCTTCACCTGTTTGAAGAAGGTTGTCATATGCATTTTCTACAAGCGTATAGTCCCACCACATATCATCCGCATTGCTTGGTGGGGATGTAAAGGTTGAAAGCTTGAGTAATAATTTGTCAAGATTAAATACATCGAAGCCGCTATCTTTATGTTTTTCTTTTATGAAATTTGCTAGACCTCTGTTGTAACAAATATAACATGTCTTTTCTCCTGCATTGTGAGACTGACCCGCTAACTCTGTAGCTATTATAGTTTTACCAGTACCTGCTAATCCATCAATTAGAAGCCTTCTGTTGTTTTCAGCAGAAAATATTGCTTCTTTTTGTCTAGGTGTTAAATCTTCAATTTCACTATTTATTCTTAGCTTCCTGTCTTCAACTGACTCTATCTCACTCGAAATTTCTGGACTAATAATAGAAACTACTTTATTCATGTATTGATTGCTAAATAATCCTGGCTTCCAAAGTGGTCCTACTTTTTTTTCTTCATAATTTTTTTGATTATCTTTAATCTCTTGATTTATCGCATTGAGTAAAAAATTACTTAAACCTGTTGAAGTTTGATCTGAATCACAAATTCTCCAATTTTCAAACTCAAGTCCTTCATATCTAAATCTTGCTCTAGGAAATATTGCGACATGTGTTCTAGGTATTTTATTCCATTCTGGTGGAGCTTTTTCACTTGCTCCTACACTTTTATGAAAAGACCACTTATTTCCATTAGCTTGCTCTAGTGGTCCTCTAGCTTCTATAGTTCTTCCCATATACCATTGGCGGTTTTTATATTCAATATTGAGATGTGACTTTACCTCTACTACTACAAAACCTTTTTTAGGTATAAAAACTAAAAAGTCAATTTCACCTTCCTGTTGACTTTGGTGATCGTCGAGAAAAAAACTATAGAAAACGTACCAATCTTCACATTCGATATTGTTTCGAAGCCTATCAAAAATAATTTTTTCACCTGGTGAGTCTTCTATTTTTTGTGGATCGTAGACTGATGGCCACATTTTTGTCATGCTAACTCCCTTACTCCCCAAGATGTCCAACCGCTAGGAACTTCTACTGTTGATTCTAATCTTTCCTCTATAGAAAAAGCTGTTATGGTACCTAAGTTCTGGCCCTCAGACAAAGTAAATTCATAACTTGTATTACCGTAAAATATAGCTGCATCAATTTCTTCAATTTTACTTTTCAACATAGAATCTAATTCAAAACCAGCTTGAGTGTGTGCAGCGCTGATTCTTCTCATATCGTTCCAAATCTGAGGAGCTTCATTTTTTAAACCTGCAAAATCCATTAACGCATAAAAATGTGCCTGACGACGTGTTTTAATATTGCTTTTGGACATCCATCTTAAGACATTACCTCTGTTTGCAGGAGAGCAACCTTTACCTTTCAATTCTTTAATTGCTTCCTCAATCCCAATTGTTTTAACTTTATTACTGAGTTCAGACTTCCATCTTTTTTGAACATTCCTCAGTATTAAAGCCTCGGATCCGAGGTTCTCATCAGCCATAATTTCAATAACATCTCTGTCTGCACCTTGAGTTCTTCGTAAAATATACATACCCTTACCTAACTGTTCAGGTAAAAACCTCCAAATATCAAGGGTGCCATCTCCATCAAAATCTGATATTGCTAAAGCTTTGCTTCCATCAGCGGAAACAAAGGCTGCTAGTTGCTTTCCTTCTCTTTTCTCAGATAATAAAAAGCAAAATGCTTCATCAAGAGATTGTCTAGTTTCTTGAGTGTCTTCTTCTTCCTCGCTAATAGACTTGTTAATTAAATTGACATATCTCTTCTCATCTATTTTTGGAACAAAGTCTAAATCTTGGATACTATTTTTTCCAGTTGAGGTAAATATGTTTTTTTTGCCTCTAAAAGGCCGTGTGGCCTCTTTGCTACCAATCAAATTTATTGATGGGCTCCAATTTGAAGATATCCATTCATAATGTACCCAGTAAATTTTTTCTGCCCTAGAAGAAGTAAAAATAAATTCTAAAGTTGGATCAGAAAATTTGCCAAAAAACAAACTTCTAAACTGACCAAAAAATACTAATTCATCAAAAGTGTCGTCTCCTCTTAATTCTGTTGGTGTTCTGACTACCCATTTTCTGGATAAACGTTTTGCTTCAGCAAGAAGAAAATTATAAGAGTCTGCGTTTGCTACAAAGCAAACTCTTCGCTGTTTGTCCAAATGCTCTACTTCAGCTTCAAATAATGGTGCTTGTGGGTTTAATCTTATAATATTAATTTTTTCAATAATTGACTGAAGAATTGGTGTTGATTTATATTCAAACTCAACTGCAAGTTTTAATTGATTTTCCAATTCTAAAATATTGCCGTCAATGTATGGATCTTCTTGACTGAAAGGGTTCGGAGTTCCTGACCACTTCCACAAAATTTTATTTATACAATAAAGCGTAATGTCCCAAAACTCCTCAGTTCTTACAACTTCGTTTTGCTTAACAAGTTCTTTTAATAATAAATAAATTTCCTCTAAAGGTTCAAACTGAATCTTTCGCTCAATAATTTGAGGTTCTTGAATTGACCAAAGTTTATCTAACATTTAAATTTTATACCCCATAATTTCACACCCTATGGGTATATTGAGATCTGTAAGTTCTAAAGTTTGCTCTCTGTCTTCATACTCATCGTTAAATATTTCGACTAAGTCATATGATTGTCTTGAAGTTCTTGGAATCAGGTATATTTGTGGAAACTCATTTGTCCAATCAACTACATCTCCAATATTAGTATTTGATGATTGAGTAAAAATTGATAAATTTGCACTTGCAGTTAAATTCTCTTCTCTAGGAGAAGCAATATAAGTGAGTTCCTGCTTTTTATTTAGTACATTTTTTGTAATTAATCCTTCAGAAAAAGAGCCTTTGATTTCATCAATTACGAATTCGGCTTGAGATTCAAGAATGAGTCTGTTTTTATTTCCAATTATTTGAATAATATTGTTTGGTAGGCCTAATACGCCAAGAGGATCTGTGTTTTGATAAAATTTATTTAATAACAGTAGATTAGGGTCAGCTTTAGTAGAAACTGCTCTTTCTGGAACAATGTATTCTCTTGATGCAGTTATCGACACTTCAATGTCCGGAACAATGCCATTCGCCGGTTCAAAAATCCATCCAGGATCAACTTGAAATTTATTCTGGGTAAGCTGAATTCCGAAAGTATTACTTGATACATATTTTAAAGCTCCTTTATGGTGGATAAACCCATTTGTTTTATCCACCACGTGTACTTCTGTACCAATTGGTGTATCAACTAATTCACTCCAGATGTCTTTAATGTTTTTAAAACCAGTAGAAATATTTCCATTTAGAAAAGAATTCATAGCACCTGCTGAAATTAGGAATGGCAACATACTCGTTGAGGGAACTAAAGCAATTATTCTAGAATTTCCATGTAGATTTTCTACTGTATATTTTCCTAAGTCTATGAAAAATTGAACCCAATCACCCTTTCCTAAACTAAAGTGGGCAAATGAGTTCATATATAAAATCTATTTATAACAAATCAAATTTTCAAATCTCTTTTATATTTTTTTATGTCTTATTTGCTTTGTATAATTTTTAACAAGTCCTTGAAATAAGATGAAATTACAATAAAAGATATGTCAGAACTAAATAACTTAATGCCTCCACTCAAATGGGTTGGGGGTAAGAGAAAAATAGTTGAAATTATTCAATCTGCTGCAGAAAATATAGAGTCTCCTTTTACATACTATGAACCTTTCTTTGGTGGAGGGGCAATATTTTTTTCTTTGTACAGTAAAGGTTTTTTAAAAAATGCACATTTAAATGATGTAGTACCTCAGGTAGTAAATTTTTACAATGTTATATCTAACGAGGATGCAAGAAATATTCTGAAAAAAGAAGCAAAAAAGATTGAAAGTAAATTTAATAATCTAAATACAGACATTGAAAAAAGAAAAGAACAGTACATCAAGTTTAGAGAGAGTTTCAATGATAGTTGGGAGTATTTTGTTGCAGAAGATAAAAAAACAGGACCTGAATCAAAGGCAAAGCTTGCAGCACAATTTCTTGCACTAAACAAACTTGGTTTTAATGGGATGTATAGAGTTAATTCTGAAGGCAGATTTAATATCCCAATGGGCAGTCCAGTAGAAAAGAAATTATTTGATAATGAAAATCTTGATGCAGTAGGAGATGCTTTATCAAAAGTAAATTTCACATGTGATGATTACAGTAATATTAAACCTTTTAAAGGGCGTGGCAGAAAACCTAAAAATAATCTAATTTTTCTTGATCCCCCCTATATACCTAATTCAAAAACAGCTAATTTTACTGACTACAGTGTCGAAGGATTCAATAGAGATTCTCATGTAAAACTAAGTAATGATTTATCAAAATTGATACAGAATGAAAACAATAATGTAATTTTTACTAATAATTTCAACAACATGTCAATTGAATTGTTTGTTGATAAAAATAAAAAAAATAAACGTTTGAATGCTTACAAATTTAACATAACAAAAACAATTAGTGCAAAAAATACTGGTAGAGGAAATACAGAAGAATTACTTGTTTCTACCTTTGATATTAAAAATGATAGGTTAGAAAAAATTTATTAAGTATTTCCGAAAGGACCATAGCCTACTTCAGCAGTCATGAGCAAATCAAATTTGCTTTCATCAATCCCCCAACTTGCTCCTGGCATTATCTCATCAAGATCTTCAATAGTATTAGAAAATTTGTTCCAAAGAATGACCTGGTTTTCTTTATCAATATAGTCATAGGGATTTATTTTTTTTAAATGTTGCAAATGTGGTTGATCGCTTTCTACAGCTTCTTTCCACTTTTCACATGAATTTAATATAAAGTCCCAGTTCGCCATAAAGAAATTTTTTATTCGTTAAACCTGTGATCTTCAATTTGCCATTGATTTAAAACATAGTCTTCCAGGTCATTCCAGCCAAGTTTTGCAAAATAATTAATAATCTCTGCTCTCTCACGAATATCTATATTTCCATCAATAGCTGCAATAGTTTTTCCAATAAACATGAAATCTAATAAAAATGCTTTTTGTTCTTTTATATCAAACTTGTCTAATATTAAACTGCTTCTGTACTGTACTTCATCAGAACTAAATCCTGCATCTAATGTTATATTGTTATCTAACAACTCGTTTATAGACTTTACTATTCCATCAACGATGTTTGATTCATAGTCAAGATTTAATAACCCATATTTTGCTTCTATTTCTGAATCTTCAATATAACCATCCGCATTGTGTATTACCCTTGTAAAATCTACATACAACATACGTAACACTGCTTTATCTCCGTCTGAAAGTGTTTCAAAAATCATATTTTTATACTAAAAAGTCGAATTTAATATTTCAAATAAATTACTGTTTTTCTGTAACTTCATGTTGCGTACAATGAATACTGCTTTCATTACTATTTCTTGAGCATTTTTTTCCCGACTTTGTAATTGCATTACACTTACGGGCTTTACTTAAATTTGTAGTTTTTTGAATATACATGCCTGTACCTGCACCACCAACAGAACCTGTTGCCTGTCCTTTTGTATTTATGGTTCCTTTTAAATATTTTCCTCCCACTTGAAGTCCAATTGATTTTTTATTTAACCGAATTTTTGCGTATTTACCTAAACTAAAAGGCCTATTCAACCTGAAGGGCATTATCTAATTCCTTATTTTTCTATTTACTAACTTGTAACTTGAAATGTTAAAGCTATTTATATCTTTAGTGTTTGAAAACAATGTAGCATATGCCCTTATCGTCATGTTTTCAAGTTCTCGTCTTGCTTTTGTGTCAATGCTCGATGGCAGGACTTCGAATCTGTAGTGAGTCCAATATGGAATTCCTGCATTTTTATAGTGTTCTCTATCTGATAATCTTACTTTTAAATCTTGACCAGTTTCACCTACGTATATAAGTTTATTCACTTCATCAAGTAGGAAATAAATTACATTCTTAGCACCTAATTCAGTTACTAGCTGATCTTTTTCTTTCCAGTCTTGATTAATTATTTTTTCAAAATCATTAAAAATCGATCCTTCAATCTGCTGTAATTTTGGTGAACCAATGAGGTGTTTAAATACCTCGGGAAAATATGCTGCTTGCTTAAAATAAGCTGTAAAAATAAATTCTTTTTTATCTTTATCGAACTCTATATCCAAAAACTCCCAAAATGGTGTTTCTCTTTCAGTCTCTCGAGTTGCCTCAGCAGCTCTTTTACCGTCTTGTTTTCTCAACTCAACTTCAAGCCACCTAATATGGCTCATCAAAAATGCTTTTTTTAATTCTTCAATAAGATCATCTTGATAAATAATTTTATGTTGTTCGCTTGAACGAGCTTGAGTAGCGGGTCTAAAAAATACTTTTCCTGCATAAATTTTTGAACCAAACTTTATCTGAACTGGCCAAAGTGAAGAGTTTTTTCCATTGTCTTTAAAGTAATTCTTTAATTCCCATTGTTTTACAAAAGCCATTGGCACAACACTCTCGCCTTTAAATAAAGAGCTATCTACTTTTTTTCTCCACATCAAATGTTTGATATCATTTCTCTCGATTGACATATGTTTATTTTATCAGGACAGATGTTCCTGCGAGTCTTAGATATCGTTTATAAACGTATCCTGA
>Ga0075480_10001111_pt1 | contig 16896 bp, 18 predicted proteins | sample DEB08_DNA_7_FD_81590 | JGI IMG/M metagenome (GOLD analysis project Ga0075480, IMG submission 81590) | Aqueous microbial communities from the Delaware River and Bay under freshwater to marine salinity gradient to study organic matter... | ecosystem: Environmental > Aquatic > Marine > Coastal ... | reverse complement strand
CGTGCCTCCCGGTACTCGGTGCGTCACCACCGCTCGATGGCGACGTGGGGAACCCTAGGTGCGTCCGCGCATCGGGACGCGGAGGAGGACCTGCCCGTCGGACGGCCGGCGTGATGGTTGGAGCGGCGACGTGCGCGGCACGTCGCTCATCACGCGCGGCGTGCGCCGTCGCCGCGGAGGGGACGCGGACGTGCGCCGTCGCGACGCGGTCGGGCGTCGTGTCGCGACACGTCGGCGCGCAGCGTCGCGCGACGGCGGTCCGTGACCGCACCGCGCCGTCGCGGCGGCATCCGCGGCGACGGACGCCCACGACGTGGCGCAGAATGCGTCCCAGGACCCCGTACGGGCCATCCTGCGCATGAGCGCCGTGACGGGCGGCTCGACGGGTCGGGGGGCCGGCCGCGCCGCGATCGCGACCGCGACGGCCGGGACCCGGCGTGACCCCGTCGCGTCGGTCGACGAGGGCCCGTACGGGGTCGACGCGCCCGGGGCCGCACGGCGCGTCGGACGGGCCGGGACCCCTGGAGCCGCGTCTACACGCCCCTCCGGGCCACTTGGAATCGGGTTCGTCCACTCCGCGCGCCACGCGCGCTGGGCGCACGGTGCCGCGGAGCGCCGGGACGGGCATGCGCCGGGGCCCCGGGCCCCGCCGGCCTCCTAGCCTCCCGCCGCTACGGGTGCGCGAACGCGACGGCGCGGACGGAGGACGGACGATGGGGCAGGGGGAGGGGTCGCCGGCCACGCCGGACGACGGGGTGTTCACCGACGGCTCGGCCACGCCGAACCCGGGCCCCGGCGGCTGGGCGGCGGTCCGGGTCGTCGACGGCGAGGTCGTCGACGAGGCCTCCGGCGCCGATCCGGACACGACCAACAACCGCATGGAGCTGACGGCCCTGATCGCCGCCGTCGGTCTCGTGCCCGTCGGGGTCCCGACCGTCCTGTACAGCGATTCCCAGCTCGCCGTCCGCACGGTGAACGAGTGGGCGCCGGCGTGGGAGGCGCGGGGCTGGCGGCGGGCGCGCGGGCCGGTCGAGAACCTCGACCTCGTCCGGCGCCTGGTCGAGGACCTCCGGGCCCGGCCCGAGCTCGAGGTGGCCTGGATCCGGGCCCACGTCGGTCATCGCTGGAACGAGTACGCCGACCGCCTCGCCTCACGCGCCGCACGGACCCCCGCGGGGGAGTGAGCCCGGCGCTCCCGGGTCGCTACGGGGCGAGGAGCCGGACGACGGCGGTGGTCGCGGACCCGACGAGGACCACGAGCGCGAACGGGGCGCGGAGCGCGACGAGCCCGCCGGCGACCACGACGCCGGCCAGGCGCGCGGGCTCCGGCGGACCCGCGCTCAGCACGTCCGTGGCGACGAGGGCGCTCAGGAGCGCCGTCGGGAGGACGACCCCGACGGCGTCGAGCCGTCCCGACGTCCGGTGCCGACCGGCGACCAGCACCGGTCCGGCCGCCTTCATGAGGAGGGTCCCGAGGCCGAGGCCCAGGACCCCGGCGACCACGGCCGGACCCGTCATGCGTCCGTCCCCGTCCGGCGCAGGCCGACCGGGACCGCCACGAGCCCGGCGACGAGGATCGGGAGTCCGGCGGGGAGCAGCGGCGTCAGGGCGACGGCCACGACGCCCGCGACCAGGCCGACCCGCCGGCCGGTCGGGGTCCGCAGCGCCGTGCCCATCAGCGCCAGGAACGAGGCCGGGAAAGCGACGTCCAGACCGAGGGCCCGGACGTCCAGCGCCTCGCCGCCGAGGGCCCCGACGGCCGTCGTGAGCACCCAGGCGAGTCCGACGGTGATCCCGGCGGCCCGCAGGCGTCGGCGGGTGCCGTCCTCGGGACCGTCGAGGGCGATGGCGGCGGACTCGTCGGTCGTCAGGTAGCCGTCGAGGAGGCGGCCGGCCACCGGGGCCGGTCCCAGGCGCGGCGCGAGCGCGAAGCCGAACGCGATGAGCCGGACGTTGAGGAGCAGTCCGGCGACGGCCCCCGCGGCGGGACCGGCGACCGCGGTCACGGCGACGAACGCGAACTGCGAGGCGCCGGCGAAGACGACGACGCTCGAGATCACGACCAGCCAGGCGGGCATCCCGGCCGCGGCCGCGGCGCTCCCGAAGGCCAGCCCGAACGCACCGACGGCGACGGCGACGGTCGCGAGCCGGGCGGCGGGACGGTCGCGTGCCGTGGGGGTGGACATGCGCGGAGTGTGCCAGCCCGGACCGGTGGCTCACGCTGGGCCCGGTCGAGGCCCCCGGGTCACCCCCATAAGATACATTCTGTCAAGTAGCGACGGGGGGGGTCGGGTGGCGCCCCCGACGGCGCGCACCGCGCTCACGGGCCCGCCGGTCCGTCCGGCTCCCCCGTGGCCGACACCCCGCCCGCGAGGAGGGTCCCGTCCGCGCGGCGGAGCTCCGCGGCGTCGAACCGCGCGAACAGGCGCAGTCGCGCGTCGTCCTCCGACAGGTCCAGCAGGAGCGTCGACGCGGTCCCGTCGGACGCGCTGGACCGGCCCTCGAGGCTGAGTCGCGGTCCCCAGGCGCCCGGACGGGGCTCCGGCGCCCCGAACGGCTCCGGACCGATCCTGGCGCCCCCCAGGCGCTGTGCGACGGCGGGGAGCTGCGCCTCGGTGAAGGTGACGAGGGCCGGTGCGTCACCGTCGTGCCGCGTCAGGGCCGCCAGGAGCACCGAGATGGGGGCGCAGAGGACCTGGACGACGTCGGCTCCCCCGGCCGGCTCCACGGTGAGGGCCAGGACCCGCCAGGTCGGTTCGAGCTCGAGGCCCCAGCAGCGGCCGCCCGCGACGGCGCGCCGGACGGCCTCGGGGACGACGGTCGGTGGCATGCGGGTCCCCGGACGCGGGCCGCGAGGGTGCCCGAGGGGCGCTCCGGGCGCCCGGTGGCTCAGCCGGCCCGGCGCACCCGGGTCGGCGCGTCGCCCTCGACCGGCGCGGGCTGGAGCAGCGCGACCTCGCCGCGGAGCTCCTCGACCAGCGGCTCCAGGGCGATCGCGAACACGCCCTGGCCCCGGCGGAGGAGGTCCAGCAGCTGCCGGTCGTCGTCGATGGCGTACACGGTGCGGCCGTCGGAGGCGAGCGTGACGTCCGCGAGGGACCGGCCCCGGGCCGTCAGCTCGTCGAGGGCGGCACGGATGCGCTCGAGGCCGATACCCGTGTCCAGCAGGCGCTTGATGACCCGCAGCCGGACGACGTCCTCGAAGCTGTAGACCCGCTGCGAGCCGGAGCCCTCGGCCCGCCGGACGGACGGGACGGCCAGGCCGGTCCGGGCCCAGTAGTCGAGCTGGCGGTACGAGATCCCCACCAGCCGGCTGACGGCCGGCCCGCGGAACCCGTCCGGCTCGGCCACCTCCAGTTCGAGCGCCAGCTGCCCCTGACGTGCCCCGCGTCGTGTCGCCATCCCGTGCCCTCCTGCTGGACCGGCCGTGCGGCCCCGCCCCCACCGACGGTGGAGCGCCCCGCCCTCCCCCGCCCCACCGGGAACGCCCCGACGGCGGTGGAGGGAACGGGACCGGGCCGCGCCACCGTGGGCGGCGGAACGGACCGGGGTCGGGACCACAGGCGTGGAACTCCCGTGGTGGCAGGCTACGGCCGGTGCCGGTGCCGCGTCAACCGGGACCCTCAGGGCGGACCGGAGGGTGCTCCGCCGGCACCTCAGGTGGAGGTCGAGGCCCCTCAGCCCTGCTGGAAGTCCTCGGGGTCGAGGTCCTCGAGGAAGTCCCGGAAGCGACGGACCTCCTCCTCGGGGTCCACGTCGTCCCCGTCCTCGTCGGCGCCGAGCTCGATCGCGACGCGGGCGAAGAGGTCCTCGTCGACCAGGATCGGGACGTCGTCCCCCGCGCGGATGGCCAGCGCGAGGGCGTCCGAGGGCCGCGCCGAGAGCACGGTCGCCGCACCGCCCCCCTCGAGGTGCAGCTCGGCGTAGAAGGTCCCGCCCCGCAGGTCGACCAGATGGACGGCCCGGACCTCGACCCCCAGGGCGGCCAGCGTCGCGGCGAAGAGGTCATGGGTCATCGGGCGATCGGTCCGCTCCCCCGCCAGGTGCGAGGAGATGGCCGCGGCCTCGGCGACGCCGATCCAGATGGGGACGACGCGACCGCCGCCGACCTCGCGGAGCAGGACGACCGGCTGGTTCGCCGGGAGCTCGAAGCGGACGCCGAGCAGTTCGAGGGGGATCAACGTGCCCTCCGGCCCCGCCGCGCGGTCCCTCAGGCTATCCGAGCAGCCCCGCCGCCCCGGCCGCACGGAGGGCGGCGTACACCCCGGACGCGGCGGCCGCGCCGAGGCCCGCCGTCCCCGCGCCTCCGGTCCGGGCGTCCGTCACCGTGACCTCGGCGTCGGCGACCGCCGCACCGTCGACGAGGACCGCGACGCGGAGGGGGGGCGCGTCGGGGTCGAGGACGGCGGGCCACGCCGTCCTCGGGACGGCGCCGACGTCCACCGTGACGGGTCCGGCGTCGGCCGCGACGGTCACCGCCCCCCGTCCGGTCCGGACCGTCGCCGCGGAGGACGTGGCCGCGACGCGGGTCGCCTCGAAACCGTGCTCGAGCAGGCGCGAGACCAGCAGGAGGCGCTCGGCCTCGTCCGCCGCGCCGAGGACCACGGCGATCAGGGTCCGCCCGGACCGGGTCGCCGTGCCCACGAGGGACCAGCCGGCGGCCGACGTGTATCCCGTCTTCAGGCCCGTCGCGCCCTCGACCCGGTCGAGGAGCAGGTTCCGGTTCGCGAGGACGGACCCGGACGCGGTGACGACCTCGCGCCGCGCCGCCGGGACGGCCAGGCGGGGCTCGGCCAGCACCGCTCGTGCGACGACCGCGAGCTCGGCGGCGCTGAGACGGTCACCCTCGTCCAGCCCCGAGGCCGAGGCGAGGTCCGCCTCGACGCCCAGGGCAGCCAGGGTCGACTCCATGCGGGCGACGAAGGCGTCCTCGTCGCCCGCGACGGCGGTGGCCAGCGCGACGGCGGCGTCGTTCCCCGAGCGCAGCAGCAGGGCCGCGAGCAGGTCCTCGACCGTCCAGCGCTCCCCCGGGACGACGCCGGCGCTGGCACCGCCGACGGCGAGCACCTCGGCCCCCGGGACCACGACCGCACCGACGGGGAGGGCCCCGACGACCGTCAGTCCGGTCACGAGCTTCACGGTCGAGGCGACCGGGCGCCGCCGGTCGGCGTCGCGCACGGCGAGGCGCTGTCCCGACGCGGCCTCAACCAGGACGGCGCTGACCCCCGAGGGGACGCCGAGGCGGGTCGCGTCGAGGGGCTCGGGGGCGGCCGTGGCGGTGGCCGTCACCGGGACGACGAGCAGCACCGTCGCCACCACGGCGGCGAGGGCGGACCTCACGTGCGCCGCACGGTCCCGAGCCGCTCGGCCAGCAGCAGGGCCCGCAGGCGCCCGCCCAGCTCGACGAGCTCCTCGGCCCGGGACGCGGCCTGACGTCGGCTCTCGGGGTTGCGCTGCCGCAGCAGCGGACCCACGAGCTGGTCGATCAGGGCCGCCTCGCGGTCGGCCGCGAGGCGGTGGGCCCGCAGGTGCCGCGGCTCGAGCCCGCGGCGTCGCAGCTCGGCGAGGACCCTGGCCCGCTGCAGCGCGTCGCCGTCGTACGGCGCCCGGTCCGGGAGCAGCCCGTGCTCGACGAGGGCGTCGACGTCGACGGGGTCCAGCCCCGCCGCGTGCGCCAGCTCGGTCCGATCGAGGCTGACGTCGGTGAGCAGCCCCGCCGGGTCCGGCGCGGGGGCCGGCGCGGGCTCGGGGACGGCCGTCGCGTCGCCGGGGACCGGCGGGAGGCCGGCGTCGCGCCGGTCCAGCTCCTCGCGGATGACCCGGAGCGGCAGGTACCGGTCGCGCTGCGCGCGCAGCACGTACCGCAGCCGCTCGACGTCGGCGTCGTCGAACTGGCGGTAGCCGGACTCGGAGCGGCGGGGCGCGATCAGTCCCTCGGACTCGAGGAACCGGATCTTCGAGATGGTGACGTCGTCGAACTCGGCCTTCAGCCGGGTCAGGACGTCCCCGATGGTGAGCGGCTCGCCGCTCATCCCTCGTCCGCCCCACCGTCCGGGAGGAGCAGGACGAACCGGAACCGTCCGACCTGGAGCTCGTCCCCGTGCGTCAGGACGCGGCTGTCGACGCGCTCGCCCCCGACGTACGTGCCGTTCAGGCTGGCCTGGTCGGTGAGGACGACGTCGTCGTCGGTCCGGGTGATCAGCGCGTGCCGTCGCGACACGGTGACGTCGTCCAGGAAGACGTGCGCGTCCGGGTGACGCCCGATGCGGGTCTCGGTCGCCTCCAGCGGGTGGCGGGCGCCCTGGTCGGGGCCCCGGGTCACGACGAGCGTGGGGACGTCCACCCCGCCGAGCTCGGCGGGGGCGTCCTCCGGGCCGAGCAGGGCCGGGTCGATGGCCGCCGTCGTGTCGGGCGACCCCGCCCCCTCGTCGTCCCGCTCGGCCACGCTCCGCCCTCCTCGTGGGGGATGCTAACCGGCGGTCCGACGGGCGGTCCGGGCGTAGTCCACCGCCGTGGCGTAGGACAGCGCCAGGTTCACGACGAGGGCGATCCAGCCCAGCGCCGCCAGGACCGGCTGGGGCGTCGCCGCCCCGCCGCCGACCCAGGCCGCGGCGAGGAGCAGGGGGAGCGCCCAGAGCAGCCCGAACGTCGCGACCTTCCCGAGACGGCTGGTCGCGGGGACCGGCCGGCCGCGCGCGACGAGGACGGCGCCGGCGAGGCCGACCGCCCCCTCCCGCAGCACGAGGAGGAGGGCCGGCCACCACGGCAGCACGCCGGCGACGACCAGCCCGACGCCCGCGACCAGGAGGAGCAGCCGGTCCCCGAGCGGGTCCAGGAGCGCGCCGAGCCGGGTGCGCTGGTCGAGCCGCCGGGCGAGGAAGCCGTCGAACCAGTCCGTCGCGGCCGACGCGCCGAGCAGCACCAGCGCTCGACCGAAGCGTCCCTCGACGAGGTCCGACCACAGCAGCGGCAGCACGGCCAGACGGGACAGGCTGAGGAGGTTCGGGAGGGTCAGGACCCGTCCGTCGGGGGGACGGGCGTCCTCGCGCGTGCCGACGTCGAAGACCCGCACGCGCTCCCCCCGCCGGCCGAGGGCCGGTCGTCGGGCTGGCCGGACTTGAACCGGCGACCCCTCGCCCCCCAGACGAGTGCGCTACCTGACTGCGCCACAGCCCGTTGCCGGCTCGGGGCCGGACCGCCGAACGGTACCGCTCGGCTCACCGCCCCTCGCGCCCGCCCCGCGGCGTCCGGGACCCCGGCGCGGCCCCGGCGCCGCCCCGGCCCCGCTCCTCGATGACGACGGGCGTCCCGGTCAGGTCGTGCTCCTCCCGGAGGCGCCGTTCGAGGTACCGCCGCCAGGCGTCGTCGATCGGACCGTTCGCGAAGAGCAGGATCGTCGGCGGTCCGACGGCGACCTGGACCGCGTACCGGATCCGGACCGGCCGCCGGCCGGCGCGGGCCGGGGCGTGCTCCTCGACGGCCCGGGCCACCAGGGCGTTCAGGACGGCGGTCGGGACACGGCGGCGATGCGCGGCCAGCGCCGTCCCGAGCGCGGGCGCCAGGCGCCCCACCCCCCGCCCCGACGCGGCGCTGACGTTGACCCGGGGCGCCCAGGCCGCGAACGGCAGCAGCCGGTCGAGCTCGCGCTCGAGGTCGAGCCGCCGTTCCTCGTCGACGAGGTCCCACTTGTTCACGACGACGACGAGCCCGCAGCCCGCGTCGCGCAGCAGCGCCGCGAGCCGCTGATCCTGCGCCCCGATCGGCTCGGAGGCGTCGATGACGAACATCGCGACGTCCGCGCGGTCGACCGCCGCCCGCGTGCGATCCACCGCGTAGGTCTCGAGGTCCTCCCCCGCGCGGTACCGCCGGCGCAGCCCGGCCGTGTCCACGAGCACCCACTCGCGACCGTCCAGCTCCACGCGCGCGTCGACGGCGTCACGTGTCGTGTGCGGCGTGGCCGCGACGACGGCACGCTCGGTCCCGAGGAGCCGGTTCAGCAGGGACGACTTCCCGACGTTCGGCTTCCCGACGATCGCGACCCGCGGCGTCTCGGGCGCGGCGACGACCGCCGACCCCTCCCCCGGCACGGTGCGGACGGCGGCGACGACCGCGTCGAGGAGGTCGTCGAGGCCGCGCCCGTTCCGCGCCGAGACCGCGACGGGGGCACCGAGACCGAGACGGACGAAGCCGCCGGCCTCGGGGAGGTCCGCCTCGCGGTCGACCTTGTTCACGGCGAGCAGCACGGGCACGTCGCGGCGCCGCAGGAGGCGGGCCACGGCCTGGTCGTCGTCATGGACCCCGGTCGCGCCGTCCACCAGCTGCACCACGACGTCGGCCTCGGCGACGGCGGCCTCGGTCTGGGCGACGGCCGATCCGGTGATCTCGTCACCCGGGCGGCGCTCCCACCCCCCGGTGTCCACCAGGACGAACCCGACCCCGGCGTGCTCGGCGCGATGCTCGGTCCGGTCCCGCGTCACGCCCGGGACGGCCTCGACGATCGTGCGGCGCTCGCGGATGATGCGGTTCACGAGCGTGGACTTCCCGACGTTCGGCCGCCCCACGACGGCGACGCGCGGCAGGCGCGTCCCCCCCGGCACCGGTCCCGACGCGGATCGGTCCGCGGCCAGTGCGAGGGCACGGGCCTCGACGGCGTCCACGACCTCTGCGAGGGTCATCCCCGTCGTGTCCAGCGTCCAGGCGTCCGGGGCCGCCCGCAGGGGGGCGACCTCGCGGGAGGCGTCCGCACGGTCCCGCGCCTCCTGCTCGGCCGCGACCTCCTCGGCGTCCCGGCCGCTCTGCGCCGCGCGCCGTCGGGCCCGCTCGCCGGGGTCGGCCGTCAGGAAGATCTTCAGGTCGGCGTCCGGGAGGACCACGGTGCCGATGTCGCGCCCCTCGACGACCGCCCCGTCCGCGGCGAGGCTCCGCTGGTGCCCGAGCAGCGCCGCCCGGACCCCGGGGTGGGCCGAGACCGCCGAGACGGCGGCGGTGACGACGGGTCCGCGGATCTCCTCCTCGACGTCCTCGCCGTCGAGGGCGGTCCGGCCGTCGGCCTGCCCGATCGCGACCCGGCCCGCCACGGCGGCGCAGCCGGGGCCGTCGGTCGGCAGGACCCCGGCGCGGAGGCAGGCCAGGGCGATGGCGCGGTACACGGCCCCCGTGTCGAGATGCCGTGCGCCGAGCCGCACGGCCACGGCGGCCGCGACCGTCGACTTGCCCGAACCGGCGGGACCGTCGATGGCGACGACGAGGCCGCGCGCCGCCGCACGGAGGGCGTCGGGGACCGCGGCCGATGCGTGGCCGGGGAGGTGGTCGGGGTCGCCGGTCTCAGGCATCGACGGCCTCCACGCGACCACCGAGGGCCGCCAGGTCGGTCAGGAAGGTCGGGTACGACGAGGCGATCGTGGCCGCCCCGTCGATCTCGACGGGGGCGGTCCCGATGACGCCCGCGACGGCCGCCGTCATCGCGATCCGGTGATCGCCGTCGGCCCGAACCCGACCGCCCCGGGGTCGCTGGCCACCGGGGACGACGAAGCCGTCGGGCAGCTCGGTCGCGGTGACGCCGACCGCGGCCAGGAGGGCGACGACCCCGCGGACGCGGTCGGACTCCTTCACGCGGAGCTCGGCGGCCTCACGGACCTCCAGGCCGTCACGGGAGACGGCGCCGGCCAGCGCGAGGACGGGCAGCTCGTCGAGGGCGCGGACGACGAGGCCGCCCCGGACCTCCGCGCCTCCGAGCTCGCCCGGGGCGACGGTGACGGCGCCGGTCGGCTCCCCCGTGCGGTCCCTCGTCGGCCCCACGTCGACCGCGGCCCCGAGGGCGCGGAGCACGTCGAGCGCGCCGGTCCGGCCCGGGTTCAGGCAGACGTCCGGCGTGACGACCGAGCCGGCTCCGCAGGCGGCGGCGACGTGCCAGAACGCGGCGGCGGAGGGGTCGCGCGCGACGTCGACCGTGGTCAGCCGGGGCGTCCCCGGGTGGAGGACGACGTCCTCCCCGCCGTCCGCCGTCGGGCCGCCCTCGACGGGGAGCCCGGCGTGACGCAGCAGCCGTTCGGTGTGGTCGCGGGACGGCGCCGGGGCGCGGACGCGCGTCGGGTCCGTCGCCCCGAGGCCGAGGAGCAGCACGGCCGACTTGATCTGGGCGCTGGCCACCGGGGCGTCCCAGAGGATGCCCCGCGGGCGGCCCGCGGGCCGGACCTCGAGTGGCGGCAGCCGGTCCTCCCGCGCCGCGACGAGCGCCCCGGCCGCGGTCAGGGGCCCGGCGATCCGGTCCACCGGCCGCCGGCGCAGCGACGCGTCACCGTCCAGACGGACGGCGCGCCCGGCCCCGGCGGCGAGACCGGCCAGCAGGCGCAGCGTCGTCCCCGAGTTGCCGCAGTCGATCGCGACCGGCCGACCGTCGGCCCCCGGACCCGCTGCACCCAGGTCGCCCTCGACGACCCCGGACATCCCGACGCCGTCCGGCTCGAGCTCGACCCGGACGCCGAGGGCGCGGAGGGCCGCCGCCGTCGCCCGGACGTCGGCCCCGGCCGCGAGGCCGCGGACCGTGACGGGTCCGCCGCAGCGCGCCGGGACCAGGAGCGCCCGATGGCTGAGCGACTTGTCGCCGGGCACGTGGACGACGCCCGCCAACGAGGACGGGTGGACGCGGATGCGGTCCGGGACACCGATCATGCGGTCGGGTCGCCCACCCGCTGCGGCCGCGACCCGTCGGCGGCGAGCGCCGCCTCCGCCCGCTCCGCCGCGTCCGCCCGGACGCGGAGCACGAGGCTGCCGCGGTCCGCGGCCGTGGCGTGGCGCAGCCCGAGGTCCTCGATGTTCACGCCGGCGCGGCCGACCGCGGCGGCGATGCGCGCGATCTCGCCGGGCCGGTCCCGCAGCGGCACGACCAGGTCCACCATCGGGGCGTCGAGGGCCTTCGGCACCAGGCGGCGCCGCGCCGCGCTGGCCCGCCCGAGGAGCGCCGCGAGCGCGCCGTCGTCCCCCGCGCCGACCGCGGTGGTCACCTCCGCGAGCCGCTCGGCGAACGCCGCGAGGGCCGCGGCGACCGCGGGGCGGTTCCCCGCGAGGACGTCGAGCCAGAGCGCCGGGTCGCTGGCCGCGATCCGCGTCGTGTCGCGGAACCCCGGGCCGGCCACGGCCATGACGGCGTCGCGCTCCGGGCCGACCGCGTCCGCCGCGACGTCCGCCAGGACCGAGGCGACGAGCTGCGGCAGGTGACTCACGAGCGCGACGGTCGTGTCGTGCGTCGGGGCGTCGAGGACGAGCACCCGCGCGCCGACGACGCGCACCAGCGCGCCCACGGCCGACAGCGCGGTGTCCTCCGTGCCCTCCCCCGGGGTCAGCACCCACGTCGCCCCGGTGAACAGACCGGGGTCCGCCGCGTCGGGTCCGCTGCGCTCGCTCCCGGCCATCGGATGCCCACCGACGTACCGGCCGACCGCCGGACCGAGTGCCCTCGCCACCGCGACCGCGACCGGCGCCTTCACGCCCGCGACGTCCGTCAGCGCCGCGGCGGGGGCCGCGGCCGCCGCCTCCGCCAGGACCTCGGGCACGGCCGACGGCGGGACCGCGGCGACGACGAGCGCCGCGTCCGCGGCGGCCTCCTCCCAGCTCGCGGTGATCGTGACTCCCGCGTCCCGGGCCGCGAGGGCCGCGCGGACGGCGGGATCGCGGTCCGTGACTCGGACCGCCGTGCCGGCGCTCCTCAGGGCCAGCGCCAGCGAGGCGCCGATCAGCCCACCGCCGCAGATCGCGACCGGCCCGACCGGGGCGGCCGGCGTCGTGGCGGCGCTCACTCGGGGAGGTCGGTCCGGAGCTGCCGCGCCCCGTGCAGGTACGGATGGCGGAGCTCGCCGACGGACCGGGCCGTGTACGCGTGGACGAGGACGCGGATGCACCGCGGCACCCCACCCTCGACGTCGAGCTCGCGCGCGCAGAGGAGGGGGGTGCGGGTGATCCCGGCCGTCCGCGCCGCCTCGGCAGGGAAGGCGGAGCGGACGTCGTCCGTCGCGGTGAACACGATCGAGATCAGGTCGTCCTCGCCGAGCCCGTTGCGGTCGAGGAGGGTCCGGACCAGCTCCTGCGTCCGCGCCTCGACGTGCTCGCGGGAATCCGCCTCCACCGTCGTCGCGCCCCGGATGGCGCGGACGCGCGCCCCACCGCCGTCCTCGCTCATGCCGCCACCTCCCCCGCGTCCGCCGCTCGACGCAGCCGGTTCACCTCGGGATCCGTCAGGAACCGCCACTTCCCCTGCCGCAGGTCACCGAGCTCCACGCCGCCGAACGCGACGCGGGCCAGTCGTTCGACCGGCAGGCCCACCTCGGCCAGCATGCGTCGCACCTCGCGCTTCCGCCCCTCGGTCATCACGACCTCGAGGACCGCCCGCCCGGCGTGCTGCTCGGTCACGCGGACGCGGCGGGGCCGGGCCGGGCCGTCCTCCAGCTCGACGCCGGCGCGGAGACGCCCGAGCACCTCCCGGCGGACCGGGCCCGGGACGAGGGCGAGGTAGGTCCGTTCGACCCCGAACGACGGGTGCAGGAGGCGGTGCACGAGATCGCCGTCGTTGGTGAGGAGGAGTAGCCCCTCGGTGTCGCGGTCGAGCCGACCCACGGGGTACAGCCGGTCGGGCAGGTTGATCAGGTCCGTGACGGTGGGTCGGCCCTCGGGGTCGGAGGTCGTCGAGACGACGCCCTGCGGCTTGTTGAGCAGCACGTACCGGAGGGTCGTGTCGAGGGTCACGCGCTCACCGTCGACCTCGACGACGTCGGTGGCGGCGTCGACGCGGTCCCCCAGGGTCGCGACGGCACCGTTCACGCGGACCCGCCCGGCGACGATGAGGTCCTCGGCCCGACGACGCGACGCCACCCCGGCCGCCGAGAGCACCTTCTGGAGCCGCTCAGGCATCGTCGGCGTCCCCGTCCGGCGCCACGCCGGCGTCCCCGTCCGCGTCGGCCCGCTCCCCGTCGGCCCGGACCTGGCGCAGGCGCCCCATCGCGCTGCGGGCGGCCCGCTCGAGCCGGTCGCTGAGGTCCCCGATGTCGGGGTCCTCGGCGGGTCGCCGGGCCCGCGGCGCCGGCAGTCCGCCGGTGTCGTCCTCCTCCGGGTCGAGGGGGAGCCGCTGCGGCTCGGCGCCGAGCCGCTCGCTCCCCTCCCGCAGGCGACGCCGGAGCTCCGAGAGCGCCGAGGCGTCGGGCTCGTCGGGCGCCGGTCCCCCGGGCAGGAACGCGGGGAGCGCCGGCAGCGCGTCGAGCCCGGGCAGCCCCATGCGCTCGAGGAACGTCGCCGTGGTCCCGAACAGCACGGCCTGGCCCGGGCCGTCCTCGCGCCCGACCTCGGCGACGAGACCGCGGGCGACCAGCGAGCGCAGCGCGCCGTCCGGGTTCACCCCCCGGATCTCGCCGATGGTCGTGCGCGCGATCGGCTGCCGGTACGCGATGACGGCCAGCGTCTCGAGCGCGGCCTGGGTCAGGCGGCCGTGCCGCGACCCGACGATCCACCGCTCGAGCACCGGCCGGGCCGCGTCGGCGGTGAGCAGGCGCCACCCGCCCCCGACCTCGGCCAGCACGATGCCGCCGGCGCGGGCCGCGAGGTCGGCCGCGATAGCGCGCAGGACCGCCTCGACCCGCTCCGTCCCGACGCCGAGCACGTCGGCCAGCGCGGCCGCACCGACCGGCTCGTCGGCGGTGAGCAGGACGCCCTCGAGGCCGCGCCGCAGCGCGTCGTCGTCGACGTCGAGCGGGGGGACCGGGTCGCGCGGGGCGTCGGCGCTCACGACCTCACCTCCGCCGGCACGCGGGCGGCCGCGGCGTCGTCGCTCCCGGCGTCGTCGAGGGCGCGCGCGTCGGCCTCCAGGTTCGCGTCGAGCAGCGCCAGGACCTCGGCCGCGGCGGCGAGCGTCCCGCGCAGCGAGACCTCGGCCGGCCCGCCGTCGGCCTGCTCGAGGTCGATCGCTCCGAGCTTGAACAGCTCGAGGAGGGCGAGGAAGACGGCGATGCGTTCCGCGCGGCTGCGGCCGGCGGTCAGCGCCGGCAGGTCGAGGACGCGGTCCTCGTCGATCGTCCCGAGCACGAGCTCGGCGGCGTCGTGGACGCTGATCGTGGTCCGACGCACGTGGGAGAGGTCGACGGGCGCCGGCGGGACCGGGGCCAGCACGGAGGCGGCCAGGGCCGCGAGGCCGTCCGGGTCCAGCGGGACGACGACGGGGCGCAGGACGCGGAGCATCCAGGGCTCAGGCGCCGCCTCCCGGCCGAGACGCCAGGCGTTCGCGTCGTACCGCTCGCGCAGGACGTGGGCGAGGTCGCGGTACGCCTGGTACTCGAGGAGGCGGGCGTACAGCCGGTCGCGGGCCTCTCCGAGGAGGTCCTCGACGGCCTCGCGCTGCTCGGCGGGGAGGAGCCGCGCGGCCTTCAGCTCGATCAGGGTGGCCGCGACCATCAGGAACCGCGTCGCGGCCTCGAGGTCGACGGCGTCCAGGCCGTCCCGGAGGGTCCGGACGTAGTCGGCGGTGATGTCCGCGAGGTCGACCTCTGTCACCTCGACCTGCCGGCGCGAGATGAGGTGCAGCAGGAGGTCGAACGGGCCCTCGAAGACCGCGAGCCGGACCTGGTACGTCATCGACAGGCTCCCGGGGGGCGCACGCGGGGCCCGGGCGGGACGGCTCGGGCGCACCCTGCGGCCCGGTGGACGGGCGCTCCGGGCGCGCGGCCGAGCCTAGCGACCGGGCCGGTCCGGACCGAGGCCGATCCGGGCGAGGACCAGCGGGACCTCCGGGGCCGGATCGCCCCCCACGGTCACCAGGGCGGGCAGGACCTCCGCCGCCCGCTCGGCCTCGGCGGCGGTCCGCGCGTGGATGCGGACCGCCGGACGGTCGGGTCCGACGGCGTCCCCGACCCGGACCAGGAGCTCGAGTCCGACGGCCGGATCGACCTCCTCCCCCTGCCGGCTCCGACCGGCGCCGAGGCTCCCGGCCAGCTCGCCGAGCCGGCGGCAGGCGACCCCGGTCACCGTCCCCGCCGGGGGCGCCCAGGTCACGACGTGGGGCGCCCGCGGCAGGACGTCCCGCGGGGCGTCCGCGACGGCCGGATCGCCGCCCTGTGCGGCGACGAGGGCCCGGAACCGCTCCAGGGCCGAACCGTCGTCGAGCAGCCCCGCGGCCTCGGCCGCGGCCTCCTCGGGAGCCCGTCCGACCAGCTCCAGCGCGGCCGCGGCCAGGGCAAGGGCGACCGTCCGCAGGCGCCCTCTCGCCTCCCCCCGGAGCACCTCGACGGCCTCCGCGACGTCGAGGGCGTTCCCGATCGCGTCGCCGAGGGGCTGGGACATGTCGGTGACCAGCGCCCCCGTCCGCCGACCGTGCGCGGTGCCGATGCGCACGCAGAGATCGGCCAGGGCCCGGGCCTCGGCCTCCGACGCCAGGAACGCCCCGTCGCCGACCTTGACGTCGAGCACGATGGTCGAGGCGCCCCCGGCCAGCTTCTTGCTCATCACGCTGGACGCGATGAGCGCGGGCGACGGCACCGTGCCCGTCACGTCCCGCAGCGCGTACAGGCGCTTGTCCGCCGGCACGAGGTCCGCCGTGGCGGCCGCGACGGCCAGGCCGACGCGCTCGACCTGCGCGTGCAGCTCGGCGACGGAGAGCCCGGTCCGGAACCCGGGGATCGCCTCGATCTTGTCGAGGGTGCCGCCCGTGTGCCCGAGCCCCCGTCCCGACAGCTTGGCGACGCGGCACCCGGCCGCGGCGAGGATGGGCGCGACCACCAGCGTCGTCGTGTCCCCGACCCCGCCCGTGGAGTGCTTGTCCACCGTCGGGCCCGTCAGGTCCGAGAGGTCGACCGAGTCCCCCGAGGCGAGCAGGACGTCGGTCAGCGCGACGGCCTCGGCCTCGGTGAAGCCTCGGAGGACGCCCGCCATCAGGAAGGCGCTCATCTGCGCGTCGTCGACCGCGCCGGAGAGGAACCGGGTGACCAGCCCGCGGAACTCGTCGGGGGTCAGCTCACCGCCGTCGCGCTTCCGCGCGATCAGCAGCGGTGCGGGCGTGGCGTCGACGTCCATGCGACCTCCGGGACCGTGATGGTACGACCGTGTCAAGCGCGCGGATGCGCGCGGGCGTAGACCTCCCGCATCGCGCCCCGGCTGACCAGCGTGTAGACCTGCGTCGTCGTGACGCTGGCGTGCCCGAGCAGCTCCTGGACCTCCCGGACGTCGGCCCCCCCGTCGAGGAGGTGCGTCGCGAACGAGTGGCGCAGCGAGTGCGGCGTCACCACGGCCGTGACCCCGGCCGCGCGCACGTGCCCGCGCATCGCCCCCCACAGCCCCTGCCGCGTCAGGCGGCCGCCACGACGGTTCACGAGGAGCGCCGGGCCGGCCGGGGACCGGGCCGGGCGCCCCCGCGTCAGCCACGCGTCGACGGCGTCCGCGGCCGGGGCGCCGAACGGGACGATGCGCTCGCGGTCGCCCTTGCCGAGGACGCGGACCGTCCGCTCCGTGCGGTCGACGTCGTCCACGTCCAGCCCGACCAGCTCCGAGACGCGCAGTCCGGCGCCGTACAGCAGCTCGAGCGCCGCCCGGTCCCGCAGCCCCTCGGGGGTCGACGTCGGGGGCGCGTCGAGCAGCCGCAGGACGTCCTCGAGGGCGAGGGCGCGCGGCAGCGACCGCCCGACGCCGGCCGCCGGCAGGTCGGCCGCCGGATCCGTCGCGGCACCGTCGTCGGCGTGCCGGAAGCGGTGCAGCCCCCGCACCGCGACGATCGTCCGGGCCACGGTCCGCGGTGCGAGGGCACCGCCGTCGGGTCGCCGCACGGCCCGGAGCCAGCCGGTGAAGGCCTCGAGGTCCTCCGGCGTCACCGCGTCGAGATCCGTCAGTCCGCGTTCGGCGAGGAACGTCGCGTACCGCCGCAGGTCG
>Ga0075480_10001110_pt1 | contig 16899 bp, 20 predicted proteins | sample DEB08_DNA_7_FD_81590 | JGI IMG/M metagenome (GOLD analysis project Ga0075480, IMG submission 81590) | Aqueous microbial communities from the Delaware River and Bay under freshwater to marine salinity gradient to study organic matter... | ecosystem: Environmental > Aquatic > Marine > Coastal ... | reverse complement strand
CATTTAATTTAATTAATTTTTTTTTTTTTGTTTTGCCTTTTTTTTTTAATTTTTTTCTAATCTTATTTGCTTGTTTAGCAGGTATTACTATCTCTCCTTTGTGTAATTTATATAATTGTGTTTTAGGCACATTTTTAGAACCCTTTGCTAATTGTGAGGGTTTAATCATTCCACTTCCTAATCCGAATCCGATTGCTCCGCCCATAGTTCTTTTAGGCACACTTTTAAAAGCACTTGCTACATCATCAAAAAATCCCATATTATAATATAAAAAAATATTTTTTTTTAAAAGTGTCTTTTTTTGTAAATATTTATTTAAATTCTTATATATTCGCAAAAAAAGACAAAGGGATTGAAAATCCCAATCACGATTTTTCAAATCGTTAGTTTTAAATTTTACTATAACATTACATCATCTACCCCTCCTATCCACCCTTCACTTCGTTTTGGTTTTGAACCTCTAATTATTTGTGCGAATTGTCCGCTTCCTTTAATATTTTTTATATTAGCTGGTGATTTTGAAGCAGGTGTTTTTAATATTCCTAATTTTCTACCTAATCGTTTTACTCCTTTCATAACTTTACCTGCTCCTGATTTAACACCTCTCATTATTTTTGGTGCTGATGCTTTTATACCTTTTATAATTTTTGGTGCTACTGCTTTAAACATTCTTCCGATGCTACTGAAAAATCCCATTATATTATTAAGTTAGAATTAATTTTTAAAATTATATTTCTTTTTTTTTTATATTCTTTCTGATTATTTGATTTGATTCCTTTTAAAAATTTTCTTCTATTATTTTTAAAAGGACTAAATTTTATAGGAGCAATAACTTCTTTTATATTATCCATTATATAATATAAATTATTTTTTTTATTTTAATCTATCTTATTATATACTGTTTCAGCAATACCCTTACTATGACCCATATCTTCTGCTAATTCTTTTTTTTGTTTTTGTGTTAAATTACCATTATATTTATTTGTTATATAAATACTTCGTAATAAAGATGTTGATATTTTTTTATTAAAATGTTTTTTATAAATTTTATTTAAATATTTGCTGATTCCATTAGCAGTCATAGGAGTATTAGAACTAATATTAACTAATAAATATCCGCTGTTAGTAATCTTCGCCCATTTATTTATCAATTTTCTTAATTCAATATCTTTAACAACAATCTCTTTTTCTCCCTTGTATTTTGCTGTTTTATATTCGTTTAATTGAAAATAAGGCAATCCCTTTTTTCTGATTACAAAATAATTTTTATCTTTGTCTAATTTATCTCCTTCATTTACTATTTTCATTTCAGCAAAATCATTTCTGATTATAGGAAAAGATTTACCTGAATATAAATAATGAACTAAATATTGTTGAATTAAATCTTTTTCTTTATTTGTTAGATTCTCTTTTTCTAATAAAGGTTTTGTATCTTTTTTCATTTTTCTTAATAATTTTAATATTTCACTATAATCTACCCAGTTATCTTTTTGTTTATCAGATTTTTCATTTTCATCATAATTATCATTAATGTTTTCTTGTAATTGTTTTATTTTTTGTTGATATTTTTCTATTAAATCATTATATTTTTTTGTATTACTTTGTAAAATAATTACAACAGCAACTAAATAATTTTTCATAGTATTTTTATTTTTTTCTTCTAATGTTTTTATTACATTATCATAATCTTTTAAAAAATCTAATGACTTAATTTCGTCATTTTTCGTTATAGTTTTATGTAATTTTTTTAGATTTTGTATATAAACCTTTAAAGAATTTTCACTAATATTTGGTCTTTCTTCTTTTATTATAGATTCAATATCCATTATATATTTATAAAATATTTTATTTTTAGTTTTTTAAACATTTTTTAAAATTAATTGATTAAAATTTTTAAACATTCTTTTAAATTTTGGGAGAAATAAATTTATAAATAAAAAATTATGTGGTTTATCAAATACATATTCAAATAATTTATCACCTTCTTTTTTATCTAATGGAGTAAATTCATCTCTTACAACTTCTTTCTCTGCTTTGGTTGAATCAAAGAAAAATATCTGATTTGCTTGACTTCTTATTGTTAAAGGGATACTACTTTTTATTTTTTGTGAAACTATCCATAATGCTACACTACTGTATTTACCTAAAATATGCCTACCATTCATTACTAATTTTCTGAATACTGATAATGCTCTTTTATTAGTATTTATATAATTAATAGCATCATCTAATATTATTAATACTCTATGAGGGTCATCTTCTTCTCCTTCATCTTTTTCAGAATCAATTATATCTTGTAAAATTACAGATAAATCTTCTTTATCTAAATTAATTATTTTATTTTCATCTAAATCTAAATCCATAGTATCACTTGGGGATATATAATAAACACTATTAAATACATTATTATATAAATTATCAGCAGGAGTTCCATTTAATAATGATTTAATTAATGAACTTTTTCCTGATGCTGGTAATCCTATTATAAGAGTTAGATTCACATAATTCAAAAAATCACTTAAATTTTCAGGGCGGTCAGCAGTATTGAATTTTGCTCCACTAACTTCAATATTACTTTCTTTTTCAATAATTTTCATTACTATAATATTTAGATTATTTTTTTATTATATCTTTTGTCCTTTATTTATCATATAATTATATAAATTTTTTCTTTGTTCTTCTCTTGAAAACATATTGCCTTTCTTTGCTAATTCTAATTTTCTATTTTGTGCTGTAATTATATCTGTTGGGTCGTGAATAAAATCAACTATTAAAATTAATGTAAAAGGTATATTATTAAAATCTACTATATTATCGTGATTATCAGAAAATCTTATTTCAATTCTTTTAAAACTACTTGAACTTAATTGATGTTTAAAAGGATTACTTCCTTCATCAAAATATAAAATTGAATTAGGAGATAAATCAACAGGTATAATTAATAGTTCTCCACCATTAATAGCTCCTATTGTAGATTGAATATTATCTCCTACTAAATTACTTTTAATATGTAATGAATCTAATCCATCAGCTAAATCTACTACATAATCCGATGTTGCTTTTGCTGTTGTTGTAAATGTTTTATCTGATTCATCAAATCCTAAAACTCTTATTAATGATATATTTTTATTTGTTCCTGTTGAAAATAATATTTTACTTGAAATTGCGTTTGTTCCACTTTTAATTAAAAATGAAACTTTACTTGTATTATCATCATAAGTAATTTCATAAACAAAATCATAAGTAGAAGCATTTTCCATTAATGTTTTTATTTCTGATAATAATGCTGATATATTATAATTTCCATCAGGGACATTTACAGCATAAGTATTTGAACCTGCTGAACTTGTTTCTGTTATATCTAAAAATGTGTTTCTTTGACCTGCTGATATACAATAAAAACTAAAAGGGATAAATGCTTTTTTTAAATATAATAATATTTTTTCATCTTTTCTTGCTGTAATTTCTTTATCTAAATCAAAATATTTATATCCATCTTTATCTCCTATTTGCCTACCTCTTTTTGAATTTAAAATAATTTCTATTGATTGTCTTTCAATATATCTTCCACCTATAACTGATGAACTCATATTATATAATAATAATATATTTTTTAAAGTGTCTTTTTTTGTAATAATAACCAATTAAATCTTATATATTCACAATTTAAGACACTAATCTAAATCTTGTTCTCTTTCTCCACCCATACTCGCCATCCTATCTGTTCCTGCTCCTGCTTCAAATCTGCTTCTTGCTCCTAATTGTTGTTCTAAATTATCAGAGAATCTATTTACTAAATCATCAGCATTTCCATATTCTTCATTTGCTTCTTGTCTTAATCTACTTCTCATATTATCTAAATCACTTACACTTACACCTGAACCTGCTAAATTTTGTTCTCTTGTTAATCCTCCACCTTGTTCTTGTTCTAAATTTCCTACTCGTTGTCTTGCTTCTCGTTCTGCTTCTCTGATTCTAAATTCAGATGCTCTTTGTGTTTCAGTTCGCATTTGAGTTTTTAAATTTTCTGTTGCTTGTCTTGCTTGTTGTCTTAATTCTGTAAGTCTTCTTGAATCTTCTTGATTTTGTCTTAATCTTTCTGATATATCTTGACTTGAATCTAATCCTTCTCTATTTAATTCTGAATTTGCTCCTAATGCTCTTGAAACTCCTGCTCCTGCTATATTCCCTGCTACATTTGCTAAATTTCTTGCTTCGCCTTGTTCTATTAATCTATTTTCATTATTTCTTCCTGCTATTCTTTGTTGTAATCTTCTAACAATACCTCCACCTGCTAATGCTCCTAATGCTAATGATGCTGGTGCTACATAATTTCCTAATAAATTATTATACATATTAATTAATCCTAAATTACCTTCAACTATTCTCGGCATTTGTGGAGGTTCAGGTCTTTCATTAGAATCTCCTCTAACATTTCTTAATGCTTCACCTGCTAATCCACTCATTACAGAATCATCTACATTTTGAGGTTGTGGTTGTTGTGGTGCTGGTTCAGGATTTCGCTGTGGTGGAGGTTCATCTAAATTTATAGGATTTTCTTGTGCTGGTCTATTTCTATTTAAAAATCTTCTGATATAATCATAGGTTTTTTTTGCTGATTGATACATTCCTATAATACTTGTGAATGAAGGTAATTCTTGTTGAATATCATTAGCGAATCCTTTTGTTTTAGAATATAATGATTTAATATCATCTACTTGTAGTGTTCCATTATTATATTTATCTTGTAAATTACTAAAATCAACTTTAATTTCTCTATATGTATCCGCTAAATCTTGTTTGTTTTCTTTTTTTTGTTTATTAATAATATTTTGTTTATTTAATCTTGTTTGAATTGTTCCTGTTGTTGCTGGTGTTAATGGTTGAGAACCTTTACCTCCCATTAGTGCTATTAATCTTGCTAAATCTTGTTGTGAATTTGCTTGATTAACTTTTGTTCTTATATCATCTTGTATTTTTTTAAAATCTTTTGGATTTTTGATTCTTTTTTTTCTATCCTTTAAATATTTTGCTGTTAATGTTTTTAATTTTTTTTTTAATTTTTCAATTTCTTTTTTGTCTTTTTCGGTTTTCTTTTTTTTAACAACCATTATATTATTATTAAATAAAAAAAAAATTTTACTAAATAATTTATCTAATAGCACTTCCTAATTTTCTTGCTAATTTTTTTACTGAACCTTTTACTGACCCTGTTAATTTTTTAGCACCTTTACTTGCTAATCCCATAGGCACTAATGATAATCCTGCGAATGATGTATCTAAAATTGTGTCTAAATCTCCTCCTCTTAATTTCTTTTGTTTTTCAGGCGACCCTGCTAATTCTTCTAAATAACCTATACCACTTACAGGGGCTAATGCTATATCAGTTATAAGACTTTGTGGAGATAAAAACCCAGCACCTCCCATTTTTTTAGCTAATGGGTCTTTGGATTTTATAAACTCTGCTGGTTTTTGTAATCCCCTGCCTACAATTCTTAATCCTTTCTGAAAACCTTTTTTAAAACCACTTCCGAATTGTTTTTTAACTCCTTTACCTATTTTAGTTGCTCCCCTTTTAATTCCTTTTGCTAATTTTTTAAATGGACTACTTACAGAACTTATTATAGAATCAAAAAATCCCATATATAATATTATTAAATAAAAAAAAAATAAATGTCTTTTTTTGTGATTATATAAGATATTAATTTAATCTATACAAATTAAGACATTTTTAAAATTTTTACATTTTTTACTTTGTCTATGTCTGTTTAAACTTTGATTAGTTATATATTCTCCACAATTAGGACAACAGGATTTTTTATGTCTTTTAGATAAAATAGATTCTCTATTTTTATAATAATAAATTTTATTATATAATTTAGTTTCTGATTCTAATCTTATAGGACATAATTGATTAATATTATTTTGAAATTTATCTATATAATCTCTTTCTCTAAATTTTAATTGTTCTTTTGTATTAAAACATTTTTCTAATTCTATAATTTTTAGATTATTAATATTATTTTTAAAGTGTTCTATTTTTTTTGAATTATGTCTTTCATTTTTAATATCGTATTTATGTTCTGATAATCTATGTCTTAATTCTCTTCTTGTTGAACCTATATAAAATATATCATCATCTTCATTAATACATAATTTATATATATATCCTGTTTTATTGTCGTCAATATTATTTCCCATTAATATATAAATTATATTTTAATTTGGTTTTTAACGCAAAAAAAAACTAAATATCCCTTTAAATAGGCATAATAACCTAAATATGACTATTTAAAGACATAAAAATTAATTTTTATGTTTGTTTTTAAGCACTTTTAGTTTATTATGCTTGTTTTTAATCATTTTTAGATTTATAATCCTTATATATATATTGGATATAAACCATTTAAAGAGATGATGTTATATATATATATACTAATGAGTTCTCAACCAGTTCAACTGTTTAGCGTAAGCGAATATTATATTGGAACTCGTAGAGAATATACATATAGATATACTTTATGTCCTGATATAACAATACATTTTATCGTATATGGAGAAACAGCGAAATTTGTAGATATGGGTTATTGGGAAACATCATCTAATAGAGTTGGTAATATTTTTGAAGTTCAAAAAAAATGTAAAAAAATTATAGATGATTCTTATGGTAATATAATTAAAATTAATCAAAATATATGGATTCAATTTAGAGGTGATAATACAATTAACTTGTTTGATACAAATAGACTTATCTGTGATGGAGAAATGAATTATGTTGATACAATAGAAGAAGAATCTATTAATATGGATGATTGTGATGCTATTAAAATAGATTAAATAAATTATTTTTTTTTATCTACTATTACTGCTGTTGTAGCTCCTGCTACTGCTGATGAACCTAATCCTAATCCTACTTTGCCTAATGTTGATAATGATTTATCTACTGCTATATTTTCAGCACCTTCTCTTGCTACACGCTGTATTAGATTCTTTGAATTAGTGCCTAATTTATTAGCATTTCTTCCAATCCAACTCCCCCAACTTTCATTTTTTCTTGCGTTTTTTAATAATGTATTTAATGCTTTATTTACTTTTGCTTTTTTTACAACATTAACTAATGATTTACTTAATCTTTCTGCTGAATCTTGACTTAATGCTTTTTGTCCTGCTTGTTTTAATTGATTATTAATTACTCTTGATACATTTGTTATTCTATCTTTTAAGGGCATATTCTTAAATGCTCTTGATAATTGTTTTCCTCTTGATATTGCCGATGGTAATTCTTTTATTTGTGCTACACCTTTTTTAACTCCTCTTACTGCTTTAACACCTTGTCTTTTAATTCCTTTAACAATTTTTCCAGCAGAACCTTTTAATCCTTTTATAGCACCTTTGCCTAAATTTTTTATAAGACCTCCTTTTAAAATACTTCCTGCTAATGAACTTAAAAATCCCATTATATATATTATGTTATATTTTTTTTTATTTTCCTACTTTTTTCATCGCTCTATTATGTGCTTGTTGAAAACAAAATCCTTTCTTCATATCTTTTTTCATTTCTTCTAAATGTTTTTTAGTATGATGTTTAGAATGTTCTTTTAACAATCTTTTCTGAACTACTGATAAATCTTTTTTTTTCTTATATAATGGTTTAGAATCTGCTTTTTCATTTTTTTTCATTATATATTTTATTAAAATATTTTTTATTGGAATCTTCTCTTATATGGAAAATTTCTTGATATTACTATTTGTCCTTTTACATTTGCTACATTAACTCGTGGTTGAGTTATATATCCTTGATTACCTATTGCTCCTGAAACTAATGATTGTAAATTTTGTCTTCTTTTATTTTTCATATTATAATATTAAATATATTTTTTTTTTAAAAGTGTCTTTTTTTGCGAATATATATAAAAAAAAATATTTATTTACAAAATAAGACAATTAATTAATTATTTATTTAACAGAATACATTCTTCCATCAATAGTGAAATGAATACTCATATCAATTGAAGTAAAGAAATCTAATCTGTATGCTCCGTCTGTTGTTCCATCGTGTCCTATTTGAGGTCTGTATGTAAGTTGTCCGACAGTTGTTAAATTCATACCTGAATATACCGATGGATTTGTAGCACTATTAAAATCTTCTAATACTAATCCTGAAACATATTTAGAATCTTCTGCTTGTGTTTGAGTATAGAATTTAGTGTTTTGGTCTGATTTACTAACTAATGTATTATGATTAATTGCTCCTATTTGTCCTAAACAATCTAAAACATTAGCATAGGCATTAGCATAATCATTATTTTCTAATTTAATAGGTTGCTGAGGATACATTTTTCCTGAAATTTCCCAGTTATATTCTTTTATACCCATAGATGCCCTACAACCTAAACTATATTTATCATTATTAGCGACATTAGATTCTAATCTTTGAGATGCTAAAATATATTTAGCACTACGAGGATTACAGGAGAAAGGCACATTATAAACTCCACTTGTAGATACAGGGATAGAACCTTGATTAGAAATAAATGATTCAGTAATATAATTTATACCTACTGCTCCTGCTTCTGCTAATGTTTTTTCAAAAGAAGCATTAAACATAGCATTAAATCTGATTTGTTTTGCTCTTAATTCAACATTTTCTACTTGATATCTACAAACAGCATTAGCGGTTGTATTAACTTTTAAAGCAGTATCAGGGTCTTCTAATTCTAAAATTATTGCTGGGGATTGACCTACTAAATAACCTAATGGGAGTAAGAACTGACCGCTTGTAAAGCCAGTCATTAGTCTATCACACATTACTAATGAACTACCATTTGCTTCACTTGTGCTTGATGTTCCGTTAATTGCCGTAGCATTAGCAGGGTTTCCATCAGAAGAACCTCCTGCTAAAATTTGTTCTACTGATGCCTTGTGTTCTGCTCCATAAGAATAATCATCCATTATATTAGAGATTAAATTATAGTTATTTATATATTCAATTTGTTCTCCATTAGAATTTAAAACACTAATAGATTTAATTAAATTACATAATTGAGTTTGAACTGCTGTTGTAGTAGCAGAACCACTTGAAGTGTTATGAGTTCTATTAGTAAATTTTAAAGATAATACAGTATCACTAAAATCTATCCATCCTTTATCAGCAACAGGTAAATTGATTCTTACGAATTTATTAGAAGAAGGATTATATGAAGGTAATTCACTTCTAAAAATTACTAATTCAGATTCCGCTTGTGTTCCTTCAACAGGATTATTTGAAAATTGAACTCCGTCAGGTGTAGCCATTTTATAATATATTATAAGAAAAAAAATTTTAAAATGTTAGTAATTTTAAAATTGTCTTTTTTTGCGAATATATAAGATTTAAATGGTTATTATTACAAAAAAAGACACTTACAATCCTTTTATTAATTTTTTATCTATTTTTTCATCTATATCCATTCTATAAATTCTATTAATATATTTTAATGTTTTTAATAAATCATCTAATTTGTCTTCTAATTCCTGATTAGATTCTTTATTTAATTTTTCTTTTGTCTTTTTTATTTCTGAATCTAATTTTCTAATTAAATCTTCTTTTTCTTTTTTTTCAACTATATCATCTTCATCACCTCCTATTTCTTTTATTACTAATGGGACTCTCTTTTTTTTAACAACAATTTCTATTTTTGGTTCATTTGCTTTTTTATTATCAATTAATTTTTTAATATATTTTACTGTTAAATATCTATCTAAATAAACACCTAATAAAAATGTATCAACTTTATTGGGATTTTTTAATCCTTTTAATTTTATTTGCTGTTTTTTTACATCATAAGTAAATATAAAAAATCCTCTTGGACTTATCTTTTCCTTTTCTAAATATTTTCCTAATGAATTAAAAAATGTTTTATTATCTTCTAAATATTCCTTAACAGTATTGCTTACTGCTTCTTTTGGATTATTAAAAAATTCTAAAATATCCTTATCTATATCAATTGTTTTTACAATATAAGATAATGCTAATTGTCTTAATTTTAATTGATTATAACTTTTTATTGCTAAATTTTCAACAGACTTTTCTTTTTTTGGTATTGATTTATATATACTTTGTTCCATAATTTCTTTTGGTGATAAATTAGTAAATGTTAATCTTAAATCTAAATATAAGAAACTCCATAAAGCACATAATCCTCCCTGTTTTAAATTAATTTCTTTTCCAGCATTTTTAAATTTTATATCTATATTTTTACTTGGGACTGTTCCTTCTAATGATTGAAATCCACTTTCAAAAGGACATACTTCTTTTGCTGGTAAATATTTTAAATTTAATTTTTCAGAAATATCTATTAAAATTTTATCTATTTTTTCATTTAAATCTTTTATTTTTGTGCGACCTCTATAAAAATCTCCGTGTGGTTCAAATCTTTCTAATGTTTTATTTTTAATATCAATAATCGCCATATTTAAATGTCCTACTAATTGTATAGGTAAAGGTATAAATCTTTTTTTACATCTATTAAGTTCTTTTTTTATTACTTCAACCCCTTCATTTATAGGTAATGGTTTTTGAAGTCTTAATTCGTTAAAAAATCCGATATTAGGTTCAGTTATTTTTTTTAAATTTATCTGTAAAACACTTGATTCATTATAAATAGGAGAGCAATCGTTTTTATGTTTATCTAATATATAATCCCATAAAAATAATTCAAATGAAGGTATTCCTAACCACCCTTGATAATCATCTAATAATTTATTACTATCTTTTAAAATATCAATATTTTTTAATTCAGGTAATCCTTCAATTAGACTATCAATAGGTTCATCAGGTTCATCAGGTTCAACAATAGGTTCATCTATAATATTAATAATATTTTCTATATCTTCTTCTTCTTTTTTAATAATATTTACAATTTTAATATTAATATTTTCAAATTTTCCAGTTCCCCCTTCTCTGAATTTTTGTTTTTTTGTTGAAGATATAAAAAATTTTGAAGTTGGATAAATAGATTCTATTTTATTTTTAAATTCTGTATTTTGTTTTTTTGTTTTTAAATGTGGAGCAAATACAATACTAACTAATTCACCTCCATATCTTAAATGTGTATATGCTTTTAAAATAAAATCTAAATCTATTAATTTAGATTCTTTTAAATTAAAAGGAGGATTCATAAAAACATAATCAAAAGCATCAGTTATTTCTAATTTCATAAAATCAGGTTCTTCATATAAAATATCTAAATCATTTTTTAATACTTCTTTTAATTCTTCTCTATTAGCTTCATCTATTTCTGTTGTTCTTAAAAATAATCTGAATTTATTACTAAAATTATTTATTAAATATTTTAAAATTGCTCCGTCCCCTGCTGTTGGTTCTAATATTCTAACAACTTCTTTATCAAAATCTTTTAATGAACTTAAATCAATCATTAATTTAATTAGATTCTCATTACTAAAATATTGATTATAATCTAAATTTGGATTTTTTACTTTCATTCTTGAATAATTTAAAAAATCATCATTAAGATTTTTTAGATTTTTATTTATTATTCTTGAATAAATTTTGATTCTAATATCTTTTAATTCTATTTCATTAAATTTTCCTGATTTAAATTCATTAGTATTCATAAATTTTGTATATTCTTTTTCAAATTCTTTTTCATTTTCAGTTAAACAAAATTTATCTTCAATAGTAGGCACTCCTGAATTTTCCTTTTCCCACATTAAATCTCCTTCATTAAACATATATAAAATATCATCTATTTCATCTTGTTTGCTTTTTGATAATATATACATTCTTAAATCAATTGTAGGTATATCAATTTTTTTTATATCTGAATCACCAAAATAATTTTCCATAAATTCTTTTTTAGTGTTAAAATTTCCAAAAAAACCATAATTAGATAATCTATCATTTAATTCGTCTTTTGTAATTTCTCCTCTTTTAAATAATTCATTTAATTCATTTTTTTTATCTTCTAATCTCATTTTTCTTAATGGTGGTATAACATCCTTTATTTTTTCTGTTGATTCTCCTTCTCCTAATTCACCTAAATTTCTAATTTGTTCTGCTTCTCTAATTATCTGAAATAAATAAGGGAAAATAAAATTTGTTTCTTTTTTTGCTAAATCTTTAATTTTATTAGCGAATTCTTGTTCTTTTTCTTTTATCATAAAAACTCTATAAACATTAACTTTTCTTTCTTCTAATGGTAAATTTTCGTGTGATTTGAATCTAATTCCTCTTCCTATTATTTGTGATGCTAATGCTTCATTCCATACTCCATCTAATAAATATAAATTAGTTGTTTGTTTTAAATCTAATCCTTCTGCTCCTGATTTTGTAATTATTAATACATCTATATCTCCATTATTATATTTTTCTACTGCTTCTGATTTTTGTTTCATTCCCATTCCTCCACTAACTAATGAATATGATAAATCATTATTTTTTAATTCATTTTGTAATAATTTAACACCTGTATCTATAAATCCTGTATAAATTACATTTCTACTTTTAAATTGTTTTTTAATTAATTTTTTTCTACCTTTTAGAGTATCATCTATATCATCATATAAATCCCTTAAATTCGGTTTATTTTCATCATTCCATTTTTTAATATTTTCTACTACTGCTTTTACTTTTAAATCATCAATAATATTTACTAATCTTCTTACACCATTAAAAAATGATTTTGGATTACCATCTATATCCATATCATCATCAACTTCACCTTTTTTCTTTTGTGGTTCTAATAATTTTCTTAATCTATCTACTTTTTGTTTGCCTATATCTTCTTCTATTTCTTTTAATGTTTCTAATAAATTTGTGCTTCTTAATAATTTATCATAAGCTTTTTCAAAATTTTTAGGAAAATAAACAAATAAAAAATCATCAATCTTTTCAGGAAAAGGGTCATCTTCTCTATTTTCTGCTTTTGGATTAAAAAATATAGATAATTTACAACTAAAATAATCTACTACTTGTTGTGGATTAATTAACATTTTATAAAAATCTTTTGGTTGTATAATATTATTTAATGGAACTTGATTAATCATATTCATTAATGTTTGAATATCATAAGCAGAATTAACCATAGGTGTCCCTGTTAATAATAAAATTTTTCTTGCTTTATTTAAACATAATCTTCTTATTTCACCTCCCCTTTTACCTGATTTATATTCTAATTTACCTTCTGATTCAATTAATTTATATTTTGATACTGTTCTTAAATTATGAGCTTCATCTATAATTATTAAAGCATTTTCACAATTAGCTTTTTTTCTTAAATAACTTTCATAAGAATAATATTCTAATCTATTATCTCTAATATCAAAATTATAAGAATCTAATGTTCTTACAAAATTAACTAATAAAGAAGCAGGAGATATAAATATAACTCTACTATCAGGATATATTTGTAAATAAATCATCGCTGATAAAGTTGCTAATGTTGTTTTACCTGTGCCTAAACCCCATATAGCAATTAATCCTACTTCATTACCCACAGCGAATTTTTTTATTAATTTTTTTTGTGGAGTTGTTAATTGTAATTCTTCTCTATCTTTTTTTACTATATTTGTGCTAAATTCATCAAAATCTATTATATCATCTAATCCTTTATTTTTTAAAAAATCTTTTTGTTGTTGTGGTGTAAAAGTTTTATTTTTTCTACCTAATACTATTTGAACTGGTGTATATGAACTTGTTCGTGGTGCTTTACCTCTTAAATCTTCTATATCTGAATCTGAATAACCTAAAATATCTTTATAAATTTTTATTAATCCTTCTCTTTTTAATTTTAATAAAATATTCATACAATTCGTCATATTCCATTTTCCTATTTCTTCCTTTAATTCTGATAAATCATTAATACTTAATAATTTTTGTTTTATTTGTTGATTTAAATCCATATTTTCAATTTTCTTTTTTAATGTATCAATTTTTTTAGCAGTTTTATAATACTTAATACATTCTAATTTATCTATTAAATCTGTATTACCTTTTAATCCCCATCTTAAATCTGCTAATGTGATAGGTTTTCTTAATTGTTCCATTATATAAATTATATATATAAAAAAATAATCATAATTAATTATAATGGATATAAACCACGATATTATTAAAGCTATATGGAGTTCAGTTGTAGAAACAAAAAAAAAAGCATTATCAGACCCTATTATAAAAAAACAAATAGAAGAAGATTCTAATTGTGAATGTATAGAATCAGATAATAATTATTTTGTAATGTATTATTTAATATGTATTATTAATTGTAAAGGAGGTTTAAAAATATTACATAATAAATTAGTAGAATCTAAAATTGATAAAAAAATTATAAATAAATTTTTATATAGTTTGTTAAAATTAGATTATAAAACAACAAAGGGTATGTTTTCTTGGAATGAAATTGAAGAATGGAATTTAGATTCTGATATTGTAAAAAATCCTACATTAAAATATAAGTTTTTTTAAATCTATAAAAAATATTAAAATAAATATCATAATAAATTTCTTTCAATCTATTTACAAAATATAAATAATAATAATTATACATATATTAATATAAGTTTTTTTAGTGTCTTTTTTTGCGAATATATAAGATTTAATTGGTTATTATTACAAAAAAAGACACTTTTAAAATCCTCTTAATCTTGCTCTTGTTAAAAAATCTAATTTTTCATAGGGGTCTTTTTCTGTTTCTTCTTCTTCTTCTTCATCTTCACTTTCATATATAACTTTTACTTTTTTCTTTTTTTCTATTGGTTTTTTTTGAACTTTCTTTTTAGGTTTTTTTTTAATTATAATTTCTTCTTCACTTTCTTCTTCAACTTCTTCTTCAACTTCTTCTTCAATTTGTTCTTCTTCTTCTTCACTAATATTTTCTAATACTTCTTTTGCTTTTTGAATCTTTTTTTGTTTTTTAATATCTTCTTTTTTCTTGTCTTTTTCTGCTTTTCTTTGTGCTGAATTTGCTCTGCGTTTTGCTAAACACGCTTCCCACGCCTTTTTTTGTGCTTCTGTTTTTTCCCTTTTAGGTTTCTTTGGTTTTTCTATTGAACTTTTTTTTTTAGGTTTTTCTTCCTCAATTTCCTCTTGAATTTCAGGTTCATCATTTTCGCTTTCTTGTAATGAGTAATTATCTAAAATATTATCAATATTTTCCATTATACTATATAGATATATTTTTTTTTCTATATAGAAACTAAAATTCAATTATAATTATTTTTTTAATTATTTGAAATTTAGGTTTGCTATTATCTAATTTTCTTTTGCCTTTGGGACAACCTTTTTTTAATTTAATTTTATTTCTTTCTCTGTAATTATACATATATTTTCTCATATATTCCTTATAATAATCTTTATTGATTTCTCTCCATTTTTTAGTATTATTTACTTTTATCATATACTAATAAAATATTAAAAATCAATAGAAAATACACCATTCTTTTTTTTCATTTGTTTAGATTCTATTTTTTTCATATTTCTTTTTATTGATTTTAAATCCTGTCTTATTTTTGAATATTCTTCTGATGATATAGGATTTCCTATTAATGTTCTACAATAACTATATAAATGAATTAAATCCATATTTTTATAAGGATATTCATCTTTATATAATTCCATTAAATCCATATAATTTTTTTCTTCAATTAATTTTTTTTCAATAAATCTTAATTTTGTATCAGGTAAATTAAAATTTAATTTTGGTATTAATTTTTTTAATTCATCTTCACTCATAGCTAATGGATTATCTTCTGTTTTATTTTTAAATAATTCTTCTTGTTCTCCTATATAATTATATGGTATTCTATCTAATAAAATACTTCCTAATCTAAAATCTTGATTCATATCAATTTTTATTATATCTCCTATTACTTCGTGATAATCTCTTGTTAATAAATCATTCATTCTATATTATAATATAATATTTTTTTTAGTCATAAAACGCTTCAATTCTTAAATTTACACAGAAAAAATTTTCTGAATCACTCATATCAACAGCGGTATTATCTATATTTGTTATATTTAATACTAATTCATTTGGTAATGTTGTAATTATATTAGGAGTATTTGGTGCTTGATAATTTAAACTTAAATCATCAGTTCTTCCTGATGCTGTTTGTGGATTAAATATAGTAGCTATTACTTGATTATTTCCTTTTGTTGCTGAATTAAATGAATTATATTGACCTACATTACATTTTAAAAGAATATTAGATATTGTTAATCCTTTTAAACAAATATTAAAATCATCTACATATAAAATGTATTTTGTATATTGAACTCTTCTTGCTGGTAATTTTACATTAAAAGTAAAATTTCCTAATGTTGCTGTTTGTAAATCAGCATCTTCACCATTTAAATAGATTCTAAATACATCACGATTTTCCATTTATATTATATAAATATATTTTATTTTTATTGTCTTTTTTTGCGAATATATAATATTTTAAAATTATTTTTACAAAAAAAGACACTTATTTAGATTCTAATACTTCTTTTATTTCAGGATTTATCTTAACATTATTTTCTTTTTCAAATCTATCTAAATCTGTTTCTTCTTTTGTATGAATAACTTCTCTATCACATTCTATACATCCACATTTAATTTTAGAACACCTTGAATGAAATAGCACGGTTAATATTCCTGAAAATGTTGTTCCTATTACAGATACTAATGCGATTATTTCAGGACTCATATATATTATGTAAATATTTTATTTTGATTTAAAATCTTTAAATGAAGTTGCTGAATTTAATTTATCTATTGTTGTTTTCATTTCATTTACTAAATTTGTTAAAGTATTAATAGTTTCTTGTTGTTCTTGTATTGTTTTAATAGCACACGCTAATATAGGTCTATCGTCTATAATATAAGCAGGTTCTTCATCACCCCAATCATTCGT
>Ga0075480_10001109_pt1 | contig 16899 bp, 9 predicted proteins | sample DEB08_DNA_7_FD_81590 | JGI IMG/M metagenome (GOLD analysis project Ga0075480, IMG submission 81590) | Aqueous microbial communities from the Delaware River and Bay under freshwater to marine salinity gradient to study organic matter... | ecosystem: Environmental > Aquatic > Marine > Coastal ... | reverse complement strand
TAATTTAATTTAATTTAATTTAATTTAATTTATAGTATAATTTATAATTTAATTTATAAAAATATACTAAATTCAAAGTTAAAGTTTTATTCTATATAATATACTTTACCGGCATTAGAACTTATATAAATTGTTCCATTACTTCCAATTACTGGCGGAGATAAGCGCTCATTATACGCAGTTGATACTTGTAATTTCCAATTTTCAGTATAACTATTATCATTATCAGTTATCATATGTAAATATCCGGTTTTACTATCTATATCCATAGAACAAAATAATAAATTATCATTATCATCAATAATAACTGATGTATAATAGAAATTTCTTTTTCTATATCTCCATTTAACACCTCCGTCTCCACGATTAATTGCGTAAGTATAGGCGATTGTGCTTAAATATAAAGTATCTGTAGAATCATTTACAGCAACTGTGTTAAAAAATGGACCAATATTAGCAGATAGATCAGTTGGTGACGTTATAGACCATATATTTCTATTTAAATCAGTCATTGAATTATTTGATCCATCTAAATAAAGGAGTGTACCGACCATAGTTGAATTTGTCGTACTTCCAATAATTACATTATTATTATTATCAATAGATGCTGTTGTATATAGTTGATCTATATCTAGTTTAAATTCCCACCTTTTTTCTCCAGTGGTTCTATTTAATGCATAGATTGAACCATAATCAGACCCGAAATAGAGTGTATCGTAATCGTTACTTATTGCTGGTGAGGTTAATATTTTTCCATCAGCCGAAAAGGGGGTTAACCAATAACTATTTCCATATACGTTATTATCTCTTATAGCATACATTTTTTCTCCAGCACCAAAAAAAATAGTTCCACTTGTATCTATGATAGGTGATGATTGGAATGGAAAATCAACTACATATGACCATTTTTTATTACCACTTAAATCAACTGCATGTAAATAACCATTATAAGAACCAACATAAATAGTTCCATCAAGTGAAGAAATCAGTGGACTTGTAAAAATACTATTAGAGTTTACTAGATTTCTTGAAGAATTAGTCGTTACTAAATTTGCGCTCCAATCCAGTTCATAACTTTCAGTATTAAATGAATATAGTAATCCATTACTCCCACCTAAATAAATGTGCTTACCGTCTGCGCTTATTGCCATTGATGGTAATATATATAAATTACCAGACGGAACATTATGTGGAAAACTATTAACGGTTGGTATAGTCGTAGTCGTTGGACCTTTATATCTACTTTTTCCAGTATGTTTTTCATTTAACATAAGCATTTGAACTTCTGGTGGGCCTTCTGTTGGTTGAGGTGTTCCATTACCACTTAAACTGTATAATTTTCCATCATTTGCTAAAAATTTAATAGTGGTATTTGGACCTATTAAAGGTGGTGATATAACAGTACCACCAGCATTATATCTCCATAATTGTCTTTTTGTATCAGGATCTACACAAACTATATAATTATTATGTGTTCCGAAATAAACATGATTATTAGCATCAATTATGGGTGTAGAATTTAATACATTGAGATAACCTTCATTTAGAATTTCATAATTCCATACTATTTCTTCTTCGGCAATATCAAATACATGTAAAGCGATAAAACTAGTAAAATAAATTTTATCATCACTTCCAATAGCAAGATTAGAAAATAAATTACTATTTATTGTTACATCAAATCTATTAGTGTTTAAATCACTATTATATCCGCGTATACTATCACCTGCTATTATGTATACATCGTTCTTATAATTACTACCACTATTATTGTTTATTGAAATACAGTATGGTACGCCAACCACCTCATTTTGATTGATACGCGAAACGCTGTCCGGATCGCTTATATCTAGAAGATTTATTCCAAAATCAAGAGTACTTGTATTTTCAAATAGATAATATAATTTTGTTTGATCAGTACTAAGAGCAACTGATGCATATGGCATAACTGAAGTTTGAGCTTCATAGTATTTCCATTTCTCTTCTCCTACTACAGAAATATCTGATATTTTATAAATAGAACCGCTTGTTGTTCCAACATAAATATTACCACTTGTATCTAATATGGGCGAACCAACACAATTGCCACTAACTTCATATACCCATTTAACCTGAGCATTAATAGTACCTAGCCCTACATCAATATCATCAATAATAGCATATAAATAAGAGCTTGAACCATCGGTTGTTGTTGAACAAGCATATATTGTTCTATTATCTCCTACTGCGGGTGCATCAATAAATTTAGAATTAGTATCTTTAAAACTCCAAACAAAAACATTATTATGATTGTATTTATATAAATATCCATCACTTGATATAAAATAAATTTCTTGATCATTGTCCATAACAATAGAGTTACTTATATAATAAGATGAACTTTGTGTTTGTATACTCTCAACTGTTGCAGGTATTCTAGATGGTGCTTCATAATTACTTCTAGATGTATGCTGTGGATCTAATAAATACATTGGAACAATTGATGGAGGGAAATTAACAATTTTAAAATAACCGATAATTACACTTCCATTTTCGCCCGAACTATTGATAGAACCACCTTTTCCTCCTTTTCCAGCTGTATAAAATGTTAAATCTCCACCGATTGATGTAGATCCACCACCACCGCCTCCACCAGTTTTACCGCTAGCACCACCACCATAGCCAGCACCTCCACCGCCTCCTTCAAAAGTACCACCACCACCGCCTCCTCCACCGATAAATGAAATGGTTGAATTTCCTCCATCAGTGGTAATACTAGAAATATAGTTAAATCCATTTACGCCGCCATCATCGGTTCCTAAACCTCCATTTCCATCTCCGTCTGTATTGCCACCTATTCCACCAGTATCTCCTTGACCACTACTACCTATTTCTCCTCCATCGCCACCACGACCACCGCTATTACCTCCACCTCCACCACCACCTCCAGCCACGATTTCAATAATTTTTTTGTTACCTGAAGAAAAAAATACACTACTCATACCACCCCCACCACCACTAGTTGTATTATTAATGGATGTCGTGCCATTTCCACCATTAACAAATTCAGATGAACTTCCACCGATAGTGATTCCACCAGTCCTAGTTTGTGAAGATTTTCCGCCCGATCCTACGTTAATAACTATATTATTGGAAACATCTTTATTTAAAAAACTATATTTTGTAAAAACGTAGGCACCACCTCCCCCCTGCGAACTTAGTGACCCCCCGCCTCCGCCACCTTTTACCTGAAAAAATACGGTAGTTACATCTTTTGGTTTTTCAAAAGTTTGAGATGAACCCGTATAATTAAATGTTTGAACTTCATCAAAGACACTTGACATATATAATTCTATATAATGATAATTATTTTTTTATTTATCATTAAATACATTTTATAATTTATAATAATAAATAATAAAATTGAAAAATGATTTATAAGAATATTTATAAGTAATATACAAGTCAATCCACCCACCATACAATATGGCTTCTTCATCAAAAGTTGTTAATGAAACCCAAAGTTCAATTCTTGCTCAAAAATATCAAAAGAAAACGGATAAAGAGCATGTATTGGATACACCAGATACGTATACGGGCAGCATGACAGTTACCGATTATGATACATTTGTATTTGTAGATAATGCAGATAATGCAGATAATGTAAATAAGTCTAATGGCAATGGTAATGGTAATGATAAAGATAAAGACGGTGAAACCAATGATAAGCTTAGTGCGAGTAACGATAAAATTGTAGAAAAACAAGTATCTATTGTTCCTGGATTGTATAAAATATTTGATGAAGCTGTTGTTAATACACGCGATCAAACAGTGCGGATGCGCAATTTAATTGATAATGGAAATACCGACGCAATCCCTGTCACTGAAATTGATATTTCATTTGATAAACAAGAAGGAACAATCACTCTTTCTAATAATGGAAATGGAATTGATATTGCCAAACACCCAGCTGAAAATATTTGGATTCCTGAATTGATTTTTGCACATTTACGCACATCAACCAATTACGATAAAACCGAGAAAAAAACAACAGGAGGAAAAAATGGGTTTGGTATTAAGTTGGCGTTTATTTGGTCTACTTGGGCTCGTATTGAAACTGTAGATCATATTAGAAAACTTAAATATACTCAAGAATTTGAAAATAATCTAAATATTATTAAAGAACCATCAGTTACAAAATATACAAAAAAACCCTATACAAAAGTATCATTTAAACCCGATTATAAGCGAATGGGGTTGTCTGGGTTAACTGATGATTTGCTTGCCTTATTTAAGCGTCGTGTGTTTGATTTGGCGGCAGTTACCGATAAAAGCGTAAAAGTAAAATACAACAATGAATTGGTTCCCATTAAAAGTTTCCTACAGTATGTTGATTATTATGTTGGTGACAAAAACACAACTGCCCGAATTCACGAAGAAGCAAATGAACGGTGGGAGTATGTAGTGTGTATGGCACCGAAGGAAGAATTTACTCAGGTATCCTTTGTGAATGGTATTTTCACTAGCAAAGGCGGAAAACATGTGGAATATGTATTAAACCAGTTTGTGCGAAAAATGACGGCATACATTAAGCTAAAGAAAAAGGTAGACGTTAAACCCAATACAATTAAAGAACAATTATTCTTCTTTGTTCGCTGTGTTATTGAAAATCCATCGTTTGACAGCCAAACCAAAGATTATATGAATACACCTTCCTCTAGTTTTGGTTCTTCGTGTGAAATTAGTGATAAGTTTATTGAAAAGGCCGCAAAATTAGGCATTATGGACGCAGCATGCGCCCTAACTGAAGTGAAAACAACAAAAACAATTAAAAAACAAGATGGTGTAAAGAGTAAATCGGTTCGTGGTATTCCCAAACTGGTTGACGCTAATGACGCTGGTGGTCCTAACAGCAGTAAGTGTGTCTTAATTTTGTGTGAAGGTGATTCAGCAAAAGCAGGAATTATGAGCGGTTTATCAACAACTGACCGTAACACAATTGGTGTTTATCCTCTTCGTGGTAAATTGTTTAATGTGCGCGGCGAAACCGCAAAACGGGTTTCGGAAGTAAAAGAAATCCACGAAATAAAGCAAATTGTTGGATTGCAGGCAGGGAAGAAATATACGATAGATGAAGCATCACAACATTTACGTTATGGAAAGGTGTTGTTTATGACTGATCAAGATTTAGATGGTAGTCATATTAAAGGGTTGTGTATTAATCTCTTTGATGCAGAATGGAAAACACTTTTGTCTATTCCAGGATTTATTGGATTCATGAATACACCAATCATTAAAGCCCGAAAAGGCAACCAAGAACGATTGTTCTATAATGACGGTGAATATGAAAAATGGAAAAATGAAAGTGAAGAAAACAATACATTAAAGGGGTGGAGTTTCAAATACTATAAGGGGTTGGGAACAAGCACTGGGAAAGAATTTAAAGAATATTTTGCTAATAAAAAAATAGTGAATTTTGTTAGCAGTGGCGAAGGTAGTAGCGACGCAATTGATAAAGTATTTAATAAAAAGCGCGCAGGTGATCGTAAAGAATGGTTAGAGAATTATGACCGAAATCTGTATTTAGATACAAATCGCGACAGTGTTTCATATGAGGACTTTATTGGGCAGGAGATGATTCATTTTTCAAAATATGATTGTGAACGTTCTATTCCAAATGGGATTGATGGACTTAAAACAAGTCAGCGTAAAATCCTGTTTACCTGTTTAGAACGTCGCTTAACACATGAAGTTAAAGTAGCCCAATTGGGTGGTGCTGTTTCTGAAAAAAGTCGTTATCATCATGGTGAACAAAGCTTGTATGGAGCAATTATCAATATGGCGCAAGATTTTGTTGGTTCAAATAACATAAATTTGCTAGAACCAAATGGCCAGTTTGGAACGCGATTACAAGGCGGTGATGATGCTGCATCTGAAAGATACATTTGCACCCAATTAAGCAAATTAACTCGTCTTATCTTTCCAGAAGCGGATGATGCTGTTCTAACCTATTTGGAAGATGATGGAACGCCGGTAGAGCCAATGTTCTATGTGCCGATTATTCCGATGCAATTAGTAAATGGTGGAAAGGGAATTGGTACAGGATTTAGCACTGATATTCTTAACTACAATCCATTAACGATTATTGATGATATAAAACAACGATTGCTATTAGATGATGATGGTGAAGAAAAAGTACAGCCACAACCTAAACAATTAACACCTTATTACAATGGGTTTAAGGGAACTATTACTTCATTAAATAATCAAGATAATAAGTATCTCATCAAAGGAGTATATGAAATTTTATCAGATAAACAAGTTCGTGTTACAGAATTACCTATTGGTACTTGGACTGATGACTATAAAAAATATATTGAAGATTTAATTGATTTTAAGCCACTTGCGCAAACACAGGATAAGGATAAAAAAGATAAAGATAAAAAGGCCTCAAAAAAGAGTAAATCAGATCAACCACAAATTAAGGATTATATTGATATGAGCACTGATAAAGTTGTTGATTTTACAATAACCTTTGCGCCTGGCGTTATTGCCGGGTTAAAAGATGTTATTGTAGAACACGGCACATGTAGTGCGTTAGAAAAACTATTAAAGTTATACACTACACGGTCAAGCACGAATATGCATGTATTTGATGAAAATGAAAAATTAATTAAATGTGAAAATGTAGACGATGTAATAAGACATTTTATGAAAGTACGAGAAGTGTATTATATTAAACGTAAAAAGTATCAAGTAGATGTATTGAAAAAAGAATCAATTATTTTATCAAATAAAGCACGTTTCATTAGTGAAGTGTTAGATAATACGATTGACCTTCGTAAAAAAAAATCTGCCGAAGTATCAGAAATTATGAAAACCCAAAAGTATGATATGGTAGATGAAGATGATCAATATAAGTATTTAGTGCGTTTACCAATGGATAGTGTTACAGAGGAAAATGTTGAAAAAATTATGTCCGAACGAGATCGTAAGAATAAAGAACTTGAAATACTATCAACGACGACCGAAAGGGAAATTTGGTTAAAAGAGTTAGAAACCCTTCGTGGCGAATATGTAAAAATTCGGGAAAAAACACAGAAGGAAGAAAAAAATAATGAGTTGTCTTCTTCCTCTAATGTAAAAACAAAGGTTAAAACAATCAAGAAGAGTGTAAAGAAAAATGTATAAAAATATAAAAATATAAAATACAGTTAGTATACGGTTAAATAAATAAAAAATAATAATTTTTTATAATTATTTTTTATAATTTTTATAATTTTTATAATTAATCACATAAATCAGGGCGATTAGAAATACCATCCCATGCTAAATTACATTGTTTGCTCCATTTATATTTTCCACACATTCCGACCGCACCACTCCATTGTGCTGTAGAAAAATCCATATCTCCATGGCATTCAGCATTCCCTAAGCTATGGTGGTTAATACACGAGTTACCAGAAGCATCCCAATAATCAGGACAATTAGGAATAACTGGTGGATATTGAGAGTTGTATTTTTGACGGTATAGTGCTATTCCAATAAAGCATAAAGCTATTATTAATATAATTATCGCAACAATACTTACAGTTTTTTGAAACATAACTTATATATACTATAAATACATAATATCACAATACATATTTTCTAAATGTATACTATACTTTCGTTTTTTAATAAATAATTTTTCTATATAGTTTTATATATGGATTTAATCAGACAAATGAGCAGTGGCCAAGAAAATACTAATGGAAGAGTCAATATATTAGGACCGAATATAGATAAACGTTTTGATATGAGCGATCGTATTCCATTAAATAGCACTAAATATTCATATAGAGACGCAATGACAGGAAATTGGTATGATACTGAATTGTCAAAAGCGTTTTTTAGCGGAAAAAATATTCAAATTATCCAAAATGGCATACGAGCCGGTGTATATAATAAATCAAATAATCAATATATTGTGGGCGAACAAAACCAGGACGAATTACAAATTATCATGCGTGCAATATTTTTACAGTATTCTAAAAATGTATGTGATGATATATCAGGACAAATAAATGAATTAAATAGAATTGTATTGGAATACTCAATTAATCAAGTGTATGGTGAAGCAGATGGGTATATGAAATACAAGAGGGATGCTAGCACACTAGTGGTTCCTATCGCGATGCCTATTATGTCTAGCACAAATGATAAACAGTTAGAACTTAAAAAGTGGTTTTAATTATAAAACATACAACACCACCACATAAGAAATAAAGAGAGACACATTATAAAATATATTAAAAAATTGATATATTTTATATATAATAACAAATTTTACAATAACACCGAGACGACAAACTAAAAGAATGAATAACAATGCTCAACAACTTTACAAAGAAATTCAAGAACGCCTTAATGATTACAAAACAAAATTAGAATGCCTTGAATTGAGCAAATCTCAAAATTATGAAAACAATCCACAATATTGGAAAGATTACTTAACGTTGTATAATAGTGAATTTTTGGTAGAAATAGATAAAATCCATAAGAAAATGGTAGTGCCGCATTTACATGAAGCAAAAGCATTTGAAGTATCAGAATTAATAACTAATAATGAGTGTCATGATAATAAAGTATCAACTTATGCGTACGATGATTGTAGCTTACAGTAAAAAATAATGTAGTAGTATAATGCTTTTAAAAATTTATCAAATAATAAATTTTCTTTTAATATATTTTTAATATTTTTAATAATGTTTTATATATAAAAATATTATTATATATAAAAACAATACTATAATACTAATTAATTAATTAATTAATGTCATATATAAGCTATAATAATATTTTAGATAGAGAAACTATATCAAATTCTATAAAAAAAATATTGATTGATTTTGAAAATAATAAAAATGATTTATCAATTAAACGGGGAATTTATATATGCGGAGCTCCTGGAAGTGGAAAAACACAATTTGTTGTTAACTTATTAAATGAAATAAATTATGATATTATTAGATATGACGCAGGAGATATAAGAAATAAAACGGTTATAGAAAATATTGCAAAAAATAATATGTCTGATAAAAGTGTTTTTAGTATATTAAAACAAAATAAACAAACAATAGCAATTATTATGGATGAGATAGATGGTATGAATAATGGTGATAAAGGTGGAATTAATTCATTAATAAAAATGATTAGACCTAAAAAAACAAAAAAACAAAAATTAGAAGAATTATCATTAAATCCAATTATATGTATTAGTAGTTTTCATGTAGATAAGAAGATAAAAGAACTAATGAAAGTGTGTCATATATATGAATTAAATAGTCCAAATCATGCTCAAATGAATAAAATTATTAATATAGCATTGCCTAGTATAAATAATGAGATAATACCAAATTTAATTAATTATTTACAATATGATTTACGTAAATTAAATGTATTAATAACCATTTTTAATAAAAATAAAAATTTTTTAAATGACGATTTGTTAAAAAATATATTAAAACATAAATCGTATAATGAAGATACAAAAGAAATAACACAAAAAATATTTAATAATAATTATTCAATTTCTAATCATACTACAATAATGAATGATACCGATAGAACAATTGTTGGATTATTATGGCATGAAAATATTATTGATATTTTAAATAAAATGCCAAGCCATATATCAATATCATTATACAAAAAAATGTTAGATAAGATTTGTTTTGCTGATTACATTGATAGAGTTACATTTCAAAAACAAATATGGCAATTTAATGAGATGAGCTCATTAATAAAAACATTTTCAACAAATTATATTTTACATAATTATTATGATTGTATTAGTGAAAAAAAAATATCAGAAATAAGATTTACAAAAGTTCTTACGAAATATAGTACCGAATATAATAATTCATTATTTATTCAAGATTTGTGTCAAAAATTATCATTGGATAAAAAAGATTTGTTTTCTTTTTTTATTAAACTAAAATCAGCTTCTGGTGAAGAAGATTTATGCAATCTAAATGAAACCTATGAGATAACTAAATTAGACATTAACCGAATATATCGTTATATAGATAAATACACAAATGAAAATTATAATGAATGTAACTATAAAAATAATGAATTAGACATTGATATAGATATAGATAATTATAACATAAATGAATTTAATAATATAAATAGTTCAATTGAAAAAGATTGTATTTTTTAAACCTTATAAAATGAATTTAATATTATAAAATGAATTTAATATATAAATATAATATTAATTAATTATTTAACAATGGAATTTAATATATCAGAACTAGAACCATCATCATGTAATAAAAAAACAATTTGTTTAAATATGATAGTAAAAAACGAATCAAATGTAATTATTGAAACATTGCAAAATTTATTATTTAATATTAGTATTGATTATTGGGTTATCTCAGATACAGGCTCAACTGATAATACTCAAGATATTATCAAGAATTTTTTTTACGATAAATGTATTCCAGGTGAACTATTCAACGACGAGTGGAGAGATTTTGGCTACAATCGTTCAAGAGCATTACAACATGCGTATGATAAAACAGATTATTTACTTATATTTGACGCAGATGATAAGATTAATGGTAAATTAATATTGCCTTTTTTAAATATGGGAAAAAAAGATGAGTTATTTTTTGATAGTTATATGTTAAAAATAGGCAAAGGATTTGAATATCTAAGACCGTTATTAATAAATAATAAAAAAAAATGGGAGTTTAAAGGTGTATTACATGAATATTTATCAAATTTGGAAGAAGTTGGTCCCTGTGGAAAAATAGATGGAGACTATTATATTGAATCTGGGCGCTCGGGTAGTCGTAGTTTAAATCCAACAAAATATTACGATGACGCTATTATATTAGAAAAGGCATATGAAAAAGAAATGTTATTACCTGATCAAGGATTATCTGGAAGATATGCTTTTTATTGTGGAAGAAGTTACAAAGATGCTGGAAATCAGTATTGGGATAAATCAATTGAATGGTATAAAAAATTATTAGATAGAGAACATCATTGGCACGAAGAAAAATATTATGCTGCTTTAGAAATTGGTATAATGTATAAGGATAAAAATGATATGGAAAACGCGATTAAATTTTTATTAAAAACAGTTGAATATGATTCCGAGAGAATTGAAGGTATTGTTATTGCGATTGAACATTTTTATAATACCAAACAATACATTTTAATAAACGCCTTATATCATAAATTTAAAAATTACGATAACAATAATCCAAAATTAGATTTAAAACTATTTATAAATAAACATTTTTATAATGATAGAATTGAATTTTTTAATGCAATAACAGCATATAATATAAACGACGCAACAACTGGCTACGAATGCTGTAAACACGTATTAATAAGTAATAAAATTGGTTTTAATGAAATAAATATTGTTATTAATAACTTATTTCATATAAAAAAATATAGAGAATTGTTAGAAAATGATAGTAAAAAAAACCTAATAAATTTATTTCATGCAATTGATAATCTTATATACATAAAAAATGAGATAGTACATAATCAAATTATAAATGAATTATGGAATCTACTGTTTAATAAAATAAAATCAAAATTTGTAAAATTTAACATTACAGTAAAGGATAAATTAAAAATATTGTCATTGGAAAATAAGAGATTGAAACATATGAAAAAGGAAACAATTATACTCACATTTACTACATGTAAGCGACTTGATTTATTTAACCAAACCATAAACTCTATTTTAAATCATTGGATTGATTTAGATAAGGTAAATTATTGGTTTTGTGTGGATGATAATTCATCGGTTTATGATCGCGAAAAAATGAAAAAATATTACGGTTGGATTGATTATTATATGAAAACACCTGAAGAAAAAGGGCATCGGGCTAGTATGAATATTATATGGAATAAACTAAATAAATTAAAACCGACTTACTGGATACATATTGAAGATGATTTTCTATTTTATCATTCAACGAATTATATTACCAAAGGTATTAATGTATTAAAAAATAACAACGAAAATATCCATCAAGTTGTGTTTAATAAAAATTATGCAGAAACAATAGAATACTATAAATCAAAGGGACATTTGCCTATTACTAATATGTCTGATATTGTTTTACATAATCATTTACCAAATCAAACTATAACAAATTACCCAAATTCACATTATTGGCCACATTACAGTTTCCGTCCATCAATTACACGTGTAGATACAATACTTTCGCTTGGAAATTATGATTCACCGAATCAGTTTTTTGAAAGAGATTATGCTAATAAATGGAATAGCGCGGGTTATAAAACTGCTTTTTTTGATAGAATTACACACCGGCATATAGGTCGTCTAACATCTGAAATCGGAAACAATACTACACAAAACGCATATGAATTAAATAATGAGTCACAATTTAAAAAAAAAGAAGATTATGAGTTGATATGTAATAATATTAAGATTGTTAACCTAGAACGCAGAAATGATAGAAAAGAAAAAACAAGACAATTAATGAAGAATGTATCTATTGAAGATTTTATGTTTTTTAAAGCAGTAGACGGAAAAGAATTAATATCTACGAATGAATTGAAAAAAATATTTAACGGAAATGATTTTGGAAGTCGTAAAGGGGTTATTGGTTGTGCGTTGAGTCATTTAAAAATATGGAAGGATTTGGTTAAAGACAAAAAACACAACTATTATATTATATTTGAAGACGATTTAATCATACCAAATAGTAATACTTTTAAACCGATAATAGATAAACTAATAAAAAACAAAGAATTTGAAGAAAGGGAAATGATATTTTTAGGGTATCATATGTTTGAACATAAACGTAAACAAGTAAGAGACATTTACGATATAAGTATGAGCGATACAACTATTAAGGTTGAAAAATTAAACCAAGATTTATATATTGGAGGAACATTTTCATATACTATTAATAAAATAGGTGCTGAAAAAATGATTGATCATATTGAAAAAAATGGTATCAAACATGGTATTGATTATGTTATGAAAAATGTTCCAGATTTAAATCGGTATGAACTTCAACCACTTATTGTAAGGTCTGAATGGAGCGAAGATGCAAGTAAAAAAGTAGACACTGATATTCAAACAAACTATGATAGTTTAGATTTCTCTCATACAATAGAAGATAATTTTCACTTTATTTCTTCCAAGGATCAAATAGGAAACGATATATTCTTTAAACCGCCATCACAATCACAATCAAATTTATTGGAAAGTATGAAAATAGCATCAAGAGATGAAAATTGTGCAGGATTTAATACATTAGGGTTTTTTAAGAATAAAATAGTATTGTCAGAATTACAAAAATCAATGTATTTTAAGCCATTGGATGGTATATATGTAAAAAAGAAATATATAGAATCAATCAAAAAAAACATCCGAATCAAAATGCTATGTAATTGGTGTTCATCTGAACAATTATGTAAAGAATGGTCAACGATGTGCCATGATAAGAACAATAAAAAATGGGGAAATATAGAAATTACACATGAAAATAGAGAGATTGATTATTATGTTATTATTAATTCACCACCGGATGATGAAGTATATGAGGCATCAAAAACAATTGTATTTCAAATGGAGCCATGGGTTTATGATGAAACAAAAAAGTGGGGAGTGAAAACATGGGGTAATAAATGGTCAGAACCTAATCCTATAATTTTTTTAAAGGTTTTTACACATAAAACACATTTAAATAATGTTCAATGGCAAATTGACTATCCATTTCATTCAACACCTGTTACGGACTTTAATAAAAGATTAAATAAAGTTGCGACAATATGTAGTTCAAAGAATTTTGACAAAGGACATATATTGCGTAATACATTTATTCACTATTACGAACAACGACAAAAGCTTGAAAATAATAATAATAAGACAATAATAGATGTCTTTGGGAGAGAGAATTACCACAAATTTAATACAATATATAAAGGAACAGTTCCCCATGATAATAAATATTATGTTTTTTCCAATTACAAGTATTGTTTGGGGGTAGAAAATAATTCTGAACATAACTATGCAACAGAGAAATTATGGGAAGCAATATTGTGTGAATCACTCTGTTTTTATTGGGGATGTCCGAATTTGGAAGAGTATATTGACGATAAAGCATTTGTGCGATTACCATTGGAATATCCTGAAGCAGCCCTACAAATCATTCAACAAGCTATACAGGAAGATTGGTGGTCTCAACGAATAGAAGTAATCAAACAAATGAAACAGCGAATTCTTAATGAATTAGGATTTTTTCCAATGTTAAATAAATTAATAAATAAACCATCATTAATTACGAGTGATAGGACAATAACAAAACCATTCAAAATTAAATCACTTGTATTAACTTTACCCGAATATTCTTCACGTTTACCAAAATTAGATGAATTACTTAAAAAATTTGAAACAATAGGATTGAAAACTGAATTTTTTAATGGTGTTCATGGAAAAGATATTGTGTTTGATGCTAATAATAATAATAATAATAATAATAATAATAATAATAATAATAATAAGAATAATAATAATGATAATCAAACAGGATTGGAAATAATTAGGTGGAGAGATACAATTAAATTATATAATAAAAATGTACGTTTAAATGGACAACGTATGTTACCAGGAGAATTTGGATGTTTATGGAGTCATATTAATATTTTTAAAGGTTTGGTAAAACTATGTAATGATATTAATAATGATGATAATATATGTTATTTTGTAATAGAAGATGACGCTGAATTAGTAAAACCAATAAATGAATTAGAACATTTGTTACAGAATCTCCCAGAAGATATGGATTTTTGTCATTTGGCATACAGTCAATGGTATCCATTTTTGTTAACAAAACAAAAAAATGATTATTTTTATGAATGTGAAAAACAGTTTTTTAATGGATGTGTTGCGTATGTTGTTTCTATAAAGGGAGCAAAAAAAATATTGGATTATATTGGAAATGAATTTAATATGCCAATTGACGATTTTATTAATAAAATTTATTGTACACAGTCCGATTTTAAGTTTTATGTCCCAAAAAATTATTTTTTTAAAGAACAAGACAATACCGTTAGTATTAAATTAAATACATAATATGATGCATAATAATAATAATAATAATAATAATAATAATAATAATACAGTTTATAATATAAAATATTTATAGTATAAACAATTTACAAACTCATTTCAGTGCGTCGTGCTTCGTGCCATTGTTCAATAAAACTTCTTTCAAATGAAACTCTTAAATGCGACATACACTGTTCGGGCGTATCATAAAACAAATGATGAGTAATTGGAAAAAAATCCTTGTGGTTGGCTGGAATTACATAACCTTCTTCATCACAAAGACCAGTAGCATCTACAGTTTTAAACAGTCGTTGTTGTTCATTTGAACCAACATGAAAGCTGTAGGGAATGCCCGTTTGTGCATTTACAACTAGGGATTGTGGTTTATTTGAAGGATAAAAACGACGTCGCCTATTTTTACCATTTCCTCCACGAGATGAAATTCTTTCTTCATTAAACGTTTCATACACCACGTCGTTGGTTTCATTATCAATATGAGGCATGACTTGCAATATATTTATTAATATTTATAAAGTAAATTTTATCTTTATATTGTTTATAATTTATCATTTATTGTTTAAAATGATAATACAAATTATATATTAATTATATATTCATTCTTTTTATGGTTTAATTCATTAGTTAATAACTTAATTTCTTCATCTTTTCCTTTTAATAAATTAGTTAAATGATTAATTTGTTGTTGTTGTTGTTGTAAAATACCCATTACTTGTTCTAACGTTAATTGTTGAGGGGGTCCATTTCCTTGAGTAATAGTAATTGTAGGTCCATTCTTTGCCGCATTTGCATGTGCTTCTTCCATATCCTTTTTTCTCTTTTTTTCAATATCAACTATCTGTAATAAAACATCTGGTTTCATATTTGGGCGACCTGGTTCATAATCTTTAAGAGCATTTTCAATAGAATTTACATAAAACTCATATAAATCGGGTTGTTTAATAAACATATCAACTGTTTTATCACTTACTTTTGTAACCCTTTCATCACAATTCATCAACAAACGGCGTTTATCAAATGTATTTTGAATATGCGAAAAAACCAATATTGTTTTTAATGGATCTAATTGAACAAATGGAATTGTATAATCTTTTAAAAAATGTTTTTCTTCAGCAAGAGCAGCGTTGTCTTCATAACGTGTTATTTTTAATAATTCACGCTTAAAAGCAAATGTTCCTGCAGTAGAATGTGATTGTTTATATGGACCAAATTGATACATTTTTTGAATATGTTTAAAATAAATATAAATTTCACTACTTCCAGCACATAATGCTTTTGGTGTGTTTACGAGTCTAAAAACTGCATGTGAAATTCTCTCTGGAGGATAATAATCATCATCGTCCATGTAAACAATAATATCGCCTTTTGACTTTTCGTGCATAATATTACGTTTATTTCCCAAAAATAGTTTTTTATCATAAGCAAAATATTTTACCTGGGGGATATCTTTTACCAAATCACCAATTTTATCAGTTCCGTCATCTATAATAATCCACTCAATTCTCTCTTTGGGATAATCTTGATGTTCAAAACATTTTATCATAGATTGTATAAATGGGCGTCTATTAAATGTTGGTGTACATACACTAACAAATGGCATTACATTTGAAGAATTTACGATGTTCGCTGAAATATCCTTTTTTTTATTCTTCTTATTTTTATTATTCTTTCCCATTAAATTTAATAAATAATCGTTTTTATATATTAAATTTAATAAAACATTTAATTTAATATAATATTTTTAATTACTTTTAATTACTTTTAATTACTTTTAATTACTTTTAATTACTTTTAATTAC
>Ga0075480_10001107_pt1 | contig 16914 bp, 16 predicted proteins | sample DEB08_DNA_7_FD_81590 | JGI IMG/M metagenome (GOLD analysis project Ga0075480, IMG submission 81590) | Aqueous microbial communities from the Delaware River and Bay under freshwater to marine salinity gradient to study organic matter... | ecosystem: Environmental > Aquatic > Marine > Coastal ... | reverse complement strand
GTCATGGCGCGGGTCGGTTAGATTCGAATCGGGCGTGGTCTGCCGATGCCAACGCGGTCGGAAAATGGTATGAGTTGGACAATGGTAGTGCTACTGATATATCAGGTGTTGTCATTAAGGGGAGACCAGATTGTTGTAATCAATATGTCACATCTTTCAAGGCGCAATACAAAGATTCAGTGGGTGCATGGAAGGATGTTGACAGTGGCTATATTTTTGAAGGATCGCAGGACAAGGACAGCCAAGCGAATGTATTCTTCAAAGAACCTGTGAATACCACTGCTATACGTATTTACCCGCAGACGTGGAACAATCACATGTCGATGCGTGCTGGTCTCATGACAGGTGGTTCTTCCACAACGGAAGGATATCAAATTGGACCAATGGTAAAAGAAATTCAGGGTTTCTCCTTTTATTGAAAATCTACAAATTGACTAATCATTTCACGCGCGTCATCCCTCTCATAGATTGTCTGTGCAAAAAAGAGAGTCATATCCGCCTGTCCATATGACAAGTATGTACCCCGATACTTCTCATATATACTTGCGAGTTCATCTAAATTTTGATCACACCAATCCTCCACATCCTCCTTGGACATATCTCGATGAAGACCCCTTTCGATAAAGTCGGCGACTTCGTCACTCAAGGGCATATCTGTCACTACGGTGCAATCGTTGTCAGGGTGGATCATTATTTTTTCTTGGGTTTTCGCTTCTTGGGTTGCGACTTAGCTTCTCTTTCTCTCAAAAGTCGCCTCTTTTCGGCGAGTTTGTTGTTGAACTTGTTCTCCTTGGCTTTCGCCTTCATCTTTTCAGTCTCAGTGAGCATCTTCTTCGCCGACACCGCAGCCCGTTCGGCGGCTTCACGCGTCGCCTTCTTCTCCTTCATCTTTCGTACTCGTTCAGATTCCGCGTCAGCCTTCTTTTTATTTTCCTCAAACTTTTTGCGAGCGTCCACTCTCACCGCACTCTCCTGAATCTCTCTAATTTCACTTTTTGTATTAGCTCGACTTATTTTACCCTTGTATTGTGTCTTTTCGATCGGTGTCAACTTTTTGAGACGGTTCACCACGCTCGTAGCACTCCGACGATTGAAAATTACCACCGCATTGGCAACTTTCTTGGTATTTTTCTGGGCAAAAGCACTAAATGAAGGTTTGGGCGCGAGGGCGGCAGCCGAAATTTCACCATTATTATTTTCATTTGCGTTTCTATCCTTCTTACGTCTGAATGTAGCCTGAATTTTCCTAGCGGCTGCGTTTTTCTTTTTCAAGTTGCTGATTGCGCCCGCCACGAGCGCCTTGGAGGCGTTCGCGATGTTTTTGTTCTCCTTTTTCTGAATTTTACCAATAGCACCCGCCACGAGCGCCTTGGAGGCATTCGCGATGTTCTTATTCTCCTTTTTCTGGATCTTACCAATGGCACCCGCAACTAGGGACTTTGAAACATTGGAAATCTTCTGTTCCACCTGCTTATTGGCGGAAGCACGGATCATATTCAGATTCGCACCAGGTTTATTGATTTGCTTGACGTAATTACTCTTGTTTTCAGCTGGGATGTTCAGTTTCACGATGTAAGCTGAAAGTTCACGCTTTTTAGTGTTTTTTTCGAGATTGCCTAATTGTTGTTCAAACATGCGACGCCTCATGTCGACATCATTTTTAACGTCCATGAGACGAGTTAAGTGTCCTCGCTTCCTGAGCGTCCCGATTTTACTTTGCTCAATTTCTTCTCGAAGTTTGATTTTCTTAGAAAGATCTTCACTCAATGCCTTGAGTGCCTGTTCACCCTTCGCCTGATCGATCGCCCGTTCCCAACCACGACGATACTGCCCAACAAATCCTGGGACACTCTTGAGGATGTCTTGCTTCATCTTCTTCTGAAGCGTGTTACGTCTGACATTCGCATTTACAAGACCTCGGATCGCCTTGAGGTTCGTTTTGGGTTTGTTCAATTGGGTCAGGTATTGTTTCTTAATGTTTTCGGGTAGAGATGTCGCCTTGACATAGTTTTTGAGTTCTCTGACGTTACGACCAGTGTTCAAAGTCTCGAGTGCTGCCACAGCATTGAAGTTGTTCTCTTCCTTCGGTTTAGCGCGTTCGCGTCGCTTCGCTTCACCTTCACGTTGTTTATTGAGAATGTTCATAGCCTTACTGGCATTGAAATTATTCTCTTCATTGGGTTTCGCACGCTCGTTGCGCACCTTCTTGCCCTTCTTTTTCGAATCGTCAATTCTCTTCGCCCTCCGCTTGATTCGTTCGATATCAGTGGTGGCATTCTTGACTTCACCCATAAACTTTGTCTTTTGCTCGATCGTCAAATTAGTGAGACCGTTTAGATATGTCTTTAGTGTCGCTTGCTTCGTAGCAAAGGCATTCTTCTTACTCTTCATTTGTGTATTCAGAGTGGTGATTTCCTTTTCGAGTGCAGTGATGTTTTCCTTTAGTGTGACACGGTTAACAAATTTGTTTTTGTTCGCATTAGTGAGAAGTGTGTTATTCATGAACGCCCGAAGTTTCTTTTTCTTTTCAACCAATACATTTGCATTCAACGACTTCTTCTTTTTGTCAGCTTCTTCCTTAGCCCTATTCGCTGTCAATGTACCCTTTCTGAAATTATCCAAAAGTTTGTTCCCAGTTTCGCCAATACCGAGAGCTGCGATATAATCCGCCACGTTTCGTTCAGTGGTTTTCTTGGATCGCATAGATGCATTCCGCGCTTGAGCGTTTCTGATGACCACTCCGAGGTTTGCCTGTGGCTCTATGAGTTTTTTTCGGAATTCAGCTTTATTGTTTTCGGTCAGGTTTTTCATGGCGTTCATTGCTGTCTCGAGTTTCCGTTGGTTCATCGTTCGACGAACGGTAGAAGCATTCGTCTTGGCGGAGTTTAGGGTCTTATCCGGGTTTTGTTTGAACACATTAAGTATCTTCTGCATATTTTCATCGGAAAGTCCCAAACGTCTCATGTGTGTATCGAGTTCTGAAACCTCCTTTGATCGTTTATTAGCCTTCTTCTGCTCGACGAGTTTCTTTGCATTTGCTTCAAAAGCATTAACGTTCCCCGGTGCGCGATCAAACCTCAATAGTATGAACCTCTTGTCCCTCTCTTCCAGGTTCATACCCTTTAAGATTTTTTCGAGCTGTTTCCTGTTTTCAGCAATCTTTTCATTAGATCTCTGTTTTTTGAGTGCCTCTGCTTTGCGTCTCATTTTGTTCACGTTCTTGACCAAGTCGTATTCTTGCATAATTGCATTACGATCTGTCACATTGAGGTTTAGTTTTTCATTCAGATATGTGTATAATTCTTGTTTTTTGGCATTTTGTTTCTTTTTAGTGAGTTCATTTTTGAAATTGCTGACATTGTTCAAGAGATTACCCAACGAATTGTTTTGATTTTTGAAACGCTTGAGGAAACGTTCTTGGTTTTCGCGGTTCAAGTCGCGTGTAGCATTTTGAAGCTTGCGAAGATCTTCATTCTTTTTACCACCAATAATACCATTTAATTTGTTCTTGAGCCTCTTAACATTGTTCATGGACTTGACCGCATTCAAGTTGTTGGAGATGTTGACATCCCTGTTCAGCGCTCGTCGAGCCAGGTCCTTCTTACCCTTACCAATGTACGCGTTGTTGATTTTCTTGTTCAGATTTTTGACATTGTTCGCACTCTTGATGTTCACCTTGAATTTCAAGTTGAGACCATTTTCTTCACGAGCTTTGCGAATACGGTTTAATATACGCTGTTCCTGACCAGATACGTTTTTGATTTTTGCAGCCTTTTCACGGAGAGTTGCCATGTTGCGAGGGTTTATGTTAAAGTTTTTCATGATCGATTCGATATCTTCTGGACTCAATTTTAGTTCGTCGGTGACATACTTTCTCAACGACATCTCCTTTTCTTTTTTGAATTTAGCTGAAAGCTTATCCGCCAAATCCTTGACATCCTCGGGTGTCATGGTTGGGTAATACACCCATTCATCAATAATAAACTTTCGATCTTCATTCTTCAAATCGTACGCGGTGAGAACCTGGTCGATATCTTGCCTTTCACGAGCCTTTTTACTCATATGTCGCCCGACATTCCCCTTAATTTTACCAAATCTATCACCACGTTTTAACTGATTGTAAAACTGGTTTCGTTCCACAATTGGAACTTTCCTTTCATCCAAAAATTTGGTCAACTCTAACCGCTTCTTGTCTGTAAGAATGGTGTTAGCTAATTCACGACTATCATTTAGTGACAACTTTCGACTAATAACCGATTGAATGTTTTCATTTGTGAGACCAATACGTCTCATGTATTTCCTAATCTCAGATTCTTTTGAGTTTGTTTTAGATTTTATAGCATTCTCAATCTGTCTTTCAACATTCTTCATGTTTTTCAGTGTTTTGATAGCGGTGACTTTGTTCATCAAATCATTCTTCACACCTGCATTGATGATCTTGTTCGATAACGTATTACGCGTTTTATTGATGACCCCTTCGATTGTATTATCCACTTTACGATTCAACTCATCGATATTCTCCATATTCGTGTTGAAGTTAAAAGCGACACCAAACTCAGTGGCTTCCTTGATCTTGTTCATGACAACCCGTCTCCTACTGTTAATGTCACCCTTCTTGGCAACTTCCTTGTTCACAGCTGATTTGATGTTTGTCAGGGAGACGTTAGAATTTTTGAATTTTTGAATAAATGAATTCTTCACAGTTCTATTGATATTGAGGGGTTCTAAATATTGCTCCAATTCATCAAGATTTTTAGACCGTTTCGTGTTTTTAACCCGCTGAATTTCAGCGTTTATTTCTTTACGAAGTGCGTTTAGATTGACACTGTTGAGATTGAGCTGTTTGATGAATGCATTCTTTTTGTTTTGTGGGAGGGTGCTGTTTTGGTTGATGTAGTTTTTCACTTCGCGTTTACGCTCAGCGAGAAGTTCTACATTTTTCTTCTGTTTCGCAGCCTTTTTCTTCGCACCAGCTTGGTTGATCAGGTTTCGTAGCTGCACCATCCTGTCAACATTCTGGAGTTTTTCGATGTTTGAGGAATAGTTCACATTTAGTGATTGTGCCTTTTCAGAAAGCTTCTTCTTACCCGCGTCAATCATACGTACCTTGATAGCATCTACATCATTATTCGTCTTAATTTTGATAATATTAGACTTTATGTTAGCATCCAAATTCATTTCACGTGCGATATTGGAAAGCGACTGAATTTTCTTCGCAAATATACCTCCCTTCTTTTCGGTGCCAGCATTGGTAATCCTTTTTTCAAGGTTTTCAACTGCATTCATGAGACGAAGTTTCGAGATACTATTGGAAAAATTATTGTAAACGTTCAATTGTTTGGCGAGTGTCGTGAGGCGTTCCTTTTCTGTACCAATTTTACCTTGACTTCTCCTGTTCTTGAGCTGCCTAGCTTCAGTGACTAATTTGTTAATGTTTTTGTTACCGTTATTGAAACGAGACATGATCGCGTTTTTGTCTTGTGCGTTAAGTTCAAGTTCATCGAGACTTTTGACAAGACGTGTTCTCATATTTCCGCTAGCACCACGAGCAACTTCCTTTTCCTTGTTAGTGGCTTCACGCTTCAAAACATTTATACTTTCACCTTTATTGAAACGAGACAAGAACCCATTCTTGTTTGTTTGGTTGATTTTTAGAGGTGTGAGGAACGTGAGTAAATTTTGCTTGATGAGAGCAGTCTTTTCCTTCTTTCTTTGTTCGACGAGCTTATCAGCCCTGTTCTTCAGACTATTCAAGTTGGTTTTATCATTGATGAGTGTTTGAAGACTTTTCTTGTCATCGTCAGATAGTTTCACATTCCTGATCATGTTCATAAATTTTTGTTTTTGGTTTGTCACAAAACTGTTACGTTTTGTCTCATTGTTTCTCTTAGCTTCTTCTATGAGCGAATTTATGTTAACACCTTCAGCTTTAGATCTCGATTTGAAAGATAACTTACTCGCGTCATTGATAAATGGAAGTGTCGCAAGAATCATATTCATTTTTTGTTCCTTTGTTTTGACGACATTGTTAGCTTCATCGGATTTCAATTGAGCTTCTACTTCCAATTGTTTCAGGTCATCCGTTGCCATGCGTTGTATGATCGAATTCCTGTTCGAGTTTGAGAGGGTCATTTGGGACAACTTGGTGACAAAATTACTTTCAAGTTCCCTGTACTTCACGGCTTCATCTATGACATCTTGACGCTTCACACCATTCACTTTTAATTTTTCGATGTATGGCTTCTCACGTTTCAAACCAAGTTTCTTAACTCGGTTTGTTGCAGTATCGAGGTTGATATTTGTGGGTTTGATGGGTGCTTTTGGAACGTTAGGGGCCTTCTTGTTGTTGACCACGTTAGGGGCCTTCTTGTTGTTGACCACGTTGGGGACCTTACGGTTGTTGATCACATTGGGGACCTTACGGTTGTTTTGTGGTTTACCACCTCCAAATATTCCTCCGAAAAATGATTTCTTTTTAGTTGGAACACCACCTAAAAATGAAGGTTTTTGACCTTTCGTGAACAAACTACCCTTAGGAAAAACTACACGGGATTGTTGGGTGGGTGGTTTCACTGCTGTGTTGTTGAACCGGTTGGCCACTAATGTGTTCGTGTTCTCCGTCTTCACTGCTGTGTTGTTGAACCGGTTGTTCACTACTGCGTTGTTGAACCGGTTGTTCACTGCTGTGTTGACTTCGTTCTTCACTGCTGTGTTGTTGAACGTGTTCACTGCCGTGTTGACTTCGTTCTTCACTACTGTGTTGTTGAACGTGTTCACTGCTGTGTTGTTGAACGTGTTGATCGGTTCTGCCTTGATCTTCTTTACACGTCTTCTACTAATCTTCACTGGTTCGTGGATTTTCATGTAACGCAAACGTTTCCCGATCGAATCGATCATCTGGTTCTTCGTCATCTGATCCACTTGTTTGAGACCAACTTTACGAGCGACACGTTTGATGTCTGAACGCTTCGAGGACGTATCGAAGAGAACCTCATAATCAATGGGTTTCAGTGGAGACTTTTTATCGACGAGATATGTCTTCGTCGAGTTCATGATGAGTGGGGGTAAAGGTAATTTATCCTCTTTGATTTCATCGTAGACTTGACATATTTGTTTTTTTGTCAGTTTAACATCCTGCCCTGTGTTCATCTTTATGAGTGCACGCAGGTCGTCTATATTGGCGTCTGGATCGCACGCCTCTATCATATATAATAAACTGATAAAAAAAGTGTTATGTCATAAATCCGATCGTATACAATCTCACCTTTTCTTCATAATCCATACTGAAATCAAACACATCTGTAGATCCTACATTAGCTTCTACGATTTCGATAGGTAATGTACACGTCGTTCGGTTTGAGAGTGCAGATCGAACAATGGTGTCCACAAATTGTTTCGGCGAGTCAATTGTATCCTGATACACTCGGTCCATCTTGATTTTCATACATGTGACTTCATGTGGTTTTTTATCTAAAAAGGGTGTGATTGGAATTTCTTCTTTTACACCCCCATCTACATATGTTCTATTTTGATACGATCCACATGCGAATATAAAGGGTACTGCCATGCTCATACACACAGCATCTATCACCTTCATATCCGGGTGGGTATCTCTCGAAAAATAGACAGTCTCAGAAGTATTTAAACAAAATGCTGAGATGTACACCTTCATTTCCAATTCACTAAAGGATGGATCACATCCACAAATCTCCACCAATTTCTTACGAATGGGGCCCATATCAACAAATCCATATTTGTTAAAAAATGAGCTCAAGCGTATTTTAACAAAACTGGGGATATTCAAAGATAGTGATGTGTCGAGTATTTCGTCGACAGACATCCCCAATGCCAGAAATAAAGCTAAAATAGAACCCGCTGATGATCCAGAAATTTCCTTCACATCGACGAGTGTACTTTCACGTGCTTTTAGGGCACCCATGAGTGCAAAAATACCCATAGATGCCGGTCCAAGTACGAGATACTTCATCTCCTTACTTAGTAGAACTGAGGAAATTGGCGACGCAAAAGCGCGAACACCACCGCAAAGACGATCGCGTGGGTCAGGACAGCTGGGAGGCTGGTCTGACCCGACCGGAACACACCACCCGAACCGGGGGGGAGGGTCAGGAGGAGACCGGGGCTGAGCGCGAGGAAGAGCGAGGTGGTCACGAGCAGGTCGGTCTTGGTGAGTACGAGACCCATCGCCTTGGCGACGAGGCTGTACACGAGGAAGAACACGAGGGCGTGGAAGAAGATGGCCATTTGGTTTGTCTTGCGGTTCATGAACTTGACGTTCTTGCCCGCGGTGGTGACGAGAACACCGGGGCTGAGCGCGAGAAAAAGGGCAGCAGGGATAGCCACTTTCTGGGAAGTGATGTCGGGGAGCATTTAATATAGGTACATATTATTTTCTGCAAAGTGAACGAAATGATAGAACGAAGCACCCCTCATCATTTCTTCATGAAGACCATTCTGATTGACGATCCTCCTGAGATGTCTCCAGATATAATAGAGTAATTCCTCATGACCCGACGGGATACGTTCTATGTACGAATCGTGTTCGGTGTAACAAAATTCGACAAAATCTACAAATTGTCCTGATTGTTCTACACCTGCGTCGTCAATGAGTGTCCTGATGGTGTTCCACATCATCATGAGTTCATCTGAGTATTCGACTTCCCAGTCTTCGATATTCAGAGGAGTGTTATCATTAAAATCATCATCATCACTAGCATCAGCGTCAAAGCCAGCGTTCGCCTCGTATACATATTGGCTCCAAACCATTGTTATTTACTTATCTTCTTTCTCGGGTTTATCCTTTATACCAGTTAGGGACAGAGAAGTGGATTCCTTCACCTTAAGCCCATCCTGGATAGCGTTTAAAGCCCCCTCAACCTTCGTCTCGTCACCACCAAAGAACGTCATGAGACCTTCCCTAATGGCATCCTTATTCATACCCGCCTTCCTGACAGATTTACGGATACTAATCTTGCCCTTCCTGAGGTTAATGGTATCGATGCCCTGACCAACCATATGCTTCTTGACCGTCTCCTTCAGACGCTTCTCCTCCTGGTTGAGAACCTTGATATCAGCTTTCGCTTCAGAAAGTTGCTTTGTGAGTTCCACAAGTTTAGAGACACTCTCGGATAGTTCGTTAGACACGGACGTCATTATTTACTAGTATTGGTGTCTAGTCTTTAAGCGCAGAGGCCACGCTGCATGAGATCGGGAACAATGGTAGAGTTGTTCCACACGTAGGGGCTCTTGGGGTTAGGGGGATCCTTACGAATCTGCTGGTTGGCGTTGCGGAGCGCACCACCAACAGTCTCAGGGAAACCGATCTGCTTACGGGGTTCGAGGAAGTTCTGACCCTTGAGGATGTCCTCTGGGGCAAACTGACCGAAATCCTCCGCGGAGGCAACCTCACGGGGAAGGAGGGAAGAGGCGAGGCCAGTACCCTTGTTCATACCACCGCACACGGCGTCACTTGGGGCAGCGGCTGGACCAGGAGCGGCAGGAGCCATACCGAAAGGCGCATACTCGCGCTCGACGATGGCATAGCCAGACTTGGAGTTCATGTTAAAGAGGAGGAAAATCAAAGCAGCGACGGCCACCAACATGAGGATGTTCTGGTTGCGACCCTTCATTATCTTTTATATTACTATAACAATTTTTTTATTGTTCATCCTCATCGACGAATGCGTACTGGTCTGGGTAAGTTTCGATGATCGGATCATCATGGATCCTGACCTGGACAACATTCCAAGTAGAACCGAAAGCCTTCTTGGCAAACCAGAGACCGGCAAATTCGAGAATGACATCACAAGTCTTCCCGGGCTGGACAGTTTCGAAATCCACCACCTCCTGCTGTGCGTTGAATACCTTGGTCACCTCATCGAGACGGTCACACGTCACCTGTGCATCCTTCAGGCTGGAGGTGTACGCGCCCCTGACGACATTCTCCGACAACTGCTTGCCGAACCAAGTCTCACAATTCTCATGGGCTGCCACGAGGTTCTGCTCATCAATGTCTCCGATCTTCTTGATGTTCGCCTCGGAGACGATATCAATGACGACATCTCCTGAGACATCCGCAATCTCGACCTTGTTAAGCTGTATGAAACGCTTACGCTTGTCATCTCCAAGCGCCTTCACAAAGTAGAGACCATCTTCACCCTTGGCGGGAGCGTTGTAGATCATTTTATGGTTCTTTCACGTTTCATTTCTTTAAACCAACAAATGGTATGGTCGCAGCCTTATTAAGTAGCTCTTTAGGTACCCATGCATTTCGTTTGGGGTTGTAACCATAAAGGGTCTTGGTGACATTCAGGTTTTTGGGAAGTGGTTTCGCATTTTCAGGTCGTAACGGGTATTCATTTTTGACATACGCTGTGTTTTTGACATTTTTCCACTTGAGTGTTTTCGTGTTGAAACGTTTGTTTCCTGAGGATTTCTTGTATCCTTCTACATTTGTATTTTTGACGACTGGTTTGAGACCATAAACGAATTGTTTGGAAAGTTTTTCATCTGAAGGTTTAGTTGTAAAATTTTTGTATTTTTGAGGATCCACTTTTAACGCCTTCTGGAGAGAGACATTCGTGGGTCTCGATGGAACTCTTTTCTTCGTCCTGATCTTGGGAGAAATGCGTTTGAAAACATCTTCCATGGAATTTGAAGCAGTTATTTTCTTATCGATGAGCTGGGCGAGACGGACGAGACGCTGACGATCTTTCTCTTTCTTCTCTGGGCGGAGACGAAGTTTCTGCATGAGATAGATATCCTCGATGAGAAACTCTTTACTCGCGACATAGAGACGTTTGTCATTTATAAGCTTCCCAGTTACGATATCACGATACGTTATACCCCTTTTTCGTGTGAGTGCGACTTCATACCCAAACTCACTGGGTCGCATGAAAGGAATATCCAGAATACCACCAATATTCACATCTTCTATTTTACCAGTTTTAGGTGAAAAGTTGCGAATGTTCATATCGAGGGCGAACAATTCTACATCTATGAATACATCACCCTTATTTGGGGCATTACCGGTACCAGATTTCTTCTTCTTAATCATAGTGTATCGTCTCGTGACATATGGACCGGACCCTTTGAACCCAATACCAAGAAACTTGAACAACTTGGAATGTTTCTTCTGCATCGCCATGACCCTCTTTTTGATACGCAAGTTAAGTCTCACGGCAAGTTCTCCCAACTTGTTCCACAATCTGAGTTTTATAGCCTGAAGTTTACCAAAGTACTTTTCGTTCATGGGTATATGAGGAACAAACTTGGCATCGATGTCACTCGTGACGATGCGATCATCCAGAGGAACGTACAGGTTGAATGCTTCTCCCCCACTCACGATAAGATCACCCGAAGAATTTAAGAACTGTGTCAGCTCACCCAGAGTGCTTAGAATGATGTCACGAATAGAATCCGTCACTAAGACATACATGATCTTTTCGAATGTTTTATCAGAGTGAGCACTTTTCGCGCGACTACGGAACTTACCCAAATCTCTCTGCAAGTTTCTTTCGTAGTACTTTTTCAATTTTTCATCCTTGAAAAAAAGATTTTCATTCAAAAATTTGTCAATCGTAGACTTTGAATAAATGTGATCATCCATTATTATATCACGATATAATAATATGGTGTGTGATGTTATCGAACCCTGTCGATGCTATGCATACAAGGATGAGAAAGAACAATGGTGTGGTGTGAGGAAAGGTCTTAGGGTTTTGCCATGTCCAGGAGATTGTTGTGCCGGTGGTTGTCCTGATGATGGATCCAGACAGCCATTTCGTTACATAGATCGTCCAGCAGTTCCAATCAATGCGATGAACAAGACCTCACTCTTTTTTATATGGCTATTTGTTACCATTATGAGTATTGCTATATTCAGGAACTTAAAGATTACCAGAGTAAGAAAGATATAATGTCCCTCGAAACCATCCAAACCGAAATTGCCGCCCTCCGCAACGATATCAAGAACCTTGCGAAGCTCGTCCGCAAGGTCAAGAGCACCCAAGATGATCCAGATGGTGAGAAGGCTAAGGCTCGTGCCGCCAACAATGGGTTCAACCGTAAGCAGGATGTGACACCTAAGTTGCGTGAGTTTCTCGGACTTCCCGCTGGTGAGCTCATCTCCCGTTCGGAAGTGACCAAGTTTATCACCAAGTACATCACCGAGAAGGGTCTCAAGCATCCCGACAACGGTCGTCAGATTATTCTCGACGACAAGCTTCGTGCGCTTCTCGAGCCCCCTGCTGACATTCAGATTACCTACCTGAACATCCAGAAGTTCCTCTCCCCTCACTACGTGAAGAAGGAGGCTTAAAAAATAAACACATACATTAATAAACATGGTCTCTTTCATTACAAAGGAAAGGGCTGAACAACTTGTTGGTACAAAGATCAAAAATCTTGATTTGTACCAAAAGGCTTTTACTCATAAATCTGCTCTGAAGGAGTATGAACAATTTACCGAATCCTTCGAGACCCTAGAATTTATAGGCGATTCCGTACTTGGTTTTGTGATTACCAAGTTCCTGTTTGATCGACATGAAAGTAAGCAAGAAGGTTTCCTCACGAAAGCTCGTACCAAGCTCGTTCGTGGTGAAACATTAGCTAAAATTGCGAATGCACTTGGTCTCAATACTCTCGTCATCATGGATGAAAAGGGTATGCGTAACGGTTGGAACAATAATCCCAAGATTTTGGAGGATGTCTTTGAAGCCCTGATCGGTGCCATCTACATGGACATCGGCCTCATTCATGCGAAAGAGTTTATCCTTCGTATTTATCAAGATCCTAAACTCGTCGACATGAATTCCATCATGATTGATGATAACTTCAAGGATCATCTCATGCGTCATTGTCAGGTGAACAATTGGCAACTTCCTGATTATCGTGTCGCGGCACACCATGAAGGTCTCTTCTACATCGATATTTACATCAATAATACATTTTGTGCCAGAGGTGTCGCGAAGAGTAAGAAACAGGCTGAACAAAACGCGGCGCAGATGTATTTCCAAGTCATTGAAGAACTTAAAAGTTATAACTTTAGTTAATCTAGGATGCACCCAAATGTCAAAGCCCTAATTGAAAGGGAATATGCGGCACAAAAGTCTGAAGAATGGCTGGCTCTTCGTGGTAACATGTTAACTGCTTCAGATGCTGCGACTGCAATTGGAAAGAACAAATACGAAACACCAGAAGGACTACTCCTAAAAAAATGCGGTCTCGGTGAAAAGTTTACAGGTAATGCAGCTACGCGTCATGGTGAAAAATATGAAGATGAAGCTCGTATGATTTACGAAGAGAGACATGGTGAAGTTGTTCATGAGATTGGTCTTTGTCCACACCCAGTGCATACATGGCTTGGTGGAAGTCCCGATGGTGTTTCCGAATCAGGAAAGTTGGTAGAAATCAAGTGTCCACCACAAAGGGCTATTATTCCGGGTGAGGTCCCAGAGCACTATATGCCACAGCTTCAACTCTGTATGGAAATTTTAGATTTGGAATCAGCAGATTTCATTCAGTATAAACCAGCTGAGACGAACTGGCCTAGACCTGAAGAGTTTGATGTTGTGAACGTCCCACGTGATCGCGAGTGGTTTAAGACCTACCTTCCAGTGATGCGAGAATTTTGGGACAAAGTGCTGTACTTCCGAGAACATTTGGATGAACTTCCGAAACCTAAGTTGAAGAAAACGAGAAAGAAAAAAGAACCTGAACCAGTTGTCTGTGAAGTGGAAGTCATACCCGACGAAGATCCCTACGATGACGATTGAAGAACAATATACTCAAGCTAAAAACCAACTCCATGGTCGCCTCTTCGCGCCCTACCAGAGAGAGGGTGTCCTATGGATGCTTACCATGGAAAGTCAAACTTCGGGACCCAAAGGTGGGTTTCTATGTGATGAAATGGGTCTCGGTAAGACCGTGCAAATTGTTTCCACTATGCTTGGAAATCCGAAGCCGCGCACATTAATCGTCTTACCCAAATCTATCATCACCCAGTGGGTCGAAGAGATTGGACGCTTTGCCCCAAACCTCACTGTCAGTGTCTTCGATGGGCCTAACAGGAAGATTGATATGAAAGCTGACGTGACAGTGGCTCCTTACACACTCCTCAGTACCACAGAGACCACACCTCTCCATATGGTCTCATGGGATCGTGTCGTATTGGACGAAGCCCACGAAATTCGTAATAAGAAGTCGAAACTGTTCAAGAGTGTCTGTCGTCTCCAGACCCAAATCAAATGGATTGTCACTGGTACACCAGTGTTTAACTCAATGGAGGATTTTGTATCTCTGTGTACGTTCTTGGGTCTCTCGAAAGTGGTTGTACAGGGTATGACGAGTAAGATTAAAGACATCTACATTCTTCGCCGAACGAAGGAGGATCTCGCCAAGATCAATGAACGTCTTCGCCTTCCACCTTGTCACTTTGAGAATGTGGAACTGGAGATGTATCCAGATGAAAAGCAGTTGTATGAATTTGTTTTTCTTGAGGCACAAGAAACGATTAGGGATGCGTTCAGGGATGCTCAAAGTCTCAATGCCAAGAATATGGTCATCTTGGAGTGTCTCCTTCGTGCGCGTCAGTGTATGATTTGGCCTCAAATGTACCTGGATGGTGTGGCAAAACAAAGCAAGACACAGGCGGAGCAGTGGGTGGGGCGTTCCAAGAAAATGGAAACCCTCTTTGAAATGATCGACAGTCACCCAGATGAAAAGACACTCATCTTTTGTCAATTCAGGGGTGAAATGAACCATATCCAAAAGAACGTTCAGAGACCTGTCTACCGCATAGATGGTTCGGTTCCCAAGGAGGAACGTGTCAGGCAGATTGAGGGGTTCAGGAAGGCTCCTCCAGGTGCGATTTTTATCATTCAGATCAAGAGTGGTGGACAAGGTCTCAACCTTCAAGAAGCGACTAGGGTCTACATCACCGCACCTTCATGGAACCCCGCGACCGAATTGCAGGCCATCGGTCGAAGCCATCGTACTGGTCAGACGAAACCTGTGTATGTGAAAAAATTGGTGTATGACGAATGCCCGCGTTTTGTGAGTGTTGAGCAGGAGATGATGGCTCTCCAGGGTCACAAATCTATAGTGTGTTCCAAGGTACTCAACGATGAAAGAATCGAAAAACAAATCCCAGTCAACAGGACATCTGATAAAATCTCAATCTTGGACATCAAGAAAATTTTCAAAGCGTAATATAAAAGATGACTGTTGGTTCCCGCGCTGAAGTTTTTCATGGTAACGCTGATAAGACCGCTGGTGGTCTCGCGAAGAAGGATCTGATGATGAAGGATGGTCGCATCATTTCCAAGTCGGCGAGCAAGTCGGCGAAGAAGTCCCTCAAGAAGAACCCCAAGTTCAAGGCGTTCGTCGATATGGCGAAGGAGAACAAAACATTCTGCCTCGTACCTTCGAAGAACACAAAGGCGTACAAAAAAATAATCAAGGATAATAAGTAAGCATGTCTCTCTCCAAGTGGGAAGATTCTGTGAAGATGGCAAAAATTAAATTAGGTATGGACCCTAAGAAGTTTACCAGGGTTCAGGGTAAACTTCTGAAGGAGGCTCAGGCTATTTATAGTATTTTACTTTTGAATAATTCTAAATCTTAAATTGAAATCCCTTGAGATTTTGTGGCTCATAGACAATGAGTTGATGAAGCTTCCAAGTACATCCGAACTTTCTGTTCAAGAAATACACGCTGCCAAGTTCGACGATGGCATGTCCCGAATTTCTTGCGTAGAGACCGTTCTTGGCTTCATCCTTCACTGGATTTTTGTCCGCATCAAATACATTCGCCTTGATAAGATCCTCGATAGTCGTATCCACTTTGACCCTGAACTTTGGTTCACGATCAGGTGTTTCCTTCAGGTTGGAATTGAACATGGGTAGAAGCTCCTCCTTCGTCATAGTGCTCCCGAAAATCACCTCACTTTGTCCTACGACGGCATCGACGATCTTATCCTCGAGTGCCTTTAGCGATTCGTAAAACTTTTTCATGTAACTTCCCTCCTCGTCATACCCCTTTACAGCAAAGTCGATATTGTATTTAGTAGGTCCGACTTCAGGTGTGAAACCAGAAACACCGAAAGGCATATACATACGGGGGAACTGTACACGGAAAGGTGTACCCTGTTTGGTAGAGAGGACAATTTTCCTGTTGTTGTACTCATTAATTTGGAGGTTTTCGAGAGCTTTGTCCATGTCTTGTGGATATCTATCCACGCAAAACTTTAAGCTGAGCAGGCCACGCAATCAGGCTCTAGACTAAACTGAATGGGTCGTGCTTTCGCCTTCGATCGGAGATAATACATCCCCGTCTTGAGACCAGCCTTCCACGCGTACATGTGCATCGAAGACAACTTGGACATCGTAGGACTCTCCATGAAAAGGTTCATAGATTGGGACTGGTCGATGAAACGACCACGGTCCGCCGCCATATCGATAATACACTTCTGACTGATTTCCCATACAGTTTTGTAGAGTTTCTTGATGTCTTCAGGAATGTCGACGATGTTTTGGATGGAGCCACCAGCCTTCACCATCAAGTCCTTCATCTCCTTTGACCAGAGACCGACCCTCTTGAGATCCTCGACGAGGTGCTTATTGACCACAACGAATTCACCCGCCAATGTACGCCTCAGGTAAATGTTCGTCGTGTAAGGTTCAAAGCATTCATTGTTACCCAGGATCTGTGCCGTCGAAGCGGTGGGCATAGGAGCCATGAGAAGACTGTTGCGGAGACCCTTCGTCTTTACACACTCACGCATCGCGTCCCAATCGTAACGTCCACTGAATTTCGTCTCACCTTTCCACATGTCAGGTTGGAGGATACCTTTAGAGGCTGGAGACCCCTCGAAACTTTCATACGATCCATCCACCT
>Ga0075480_10001103_pt1 | contig 16930 bp, 16 predicted proteins | sample DEB08_DNA_7_FD_81590 | JGI IMG/M metagenome (GOLD analysis project Ga0075480, IMG submission 81590) | Aqueous microbial communities from the Delaware River and Bay under freshwater to marine salinity gradient to study organic matter... | ecosystem: Environmental > Aquatic > Marine > Coastal ... | reverse complement strand
TGTATTCACCGTTAAACGCCGCAAGTTTCTTTACGTCAAAAAACGCCGGTGACAAATTGACGTCACCCAATGCAAAGAGTGAGGTGATCTCGTCCCACGGAAGAATCTCTCGGTCGTCACCCGCGGACCACCCGAGCGTCATCAAATAATTCACCATCGCGTCAGACAGAATTCCCTCATCGCGATACTGCTCGAGCGCCACCTTGTCTCTGCGTTTCGACAGTTTTTTGCGTTGTTCATTAACGAGGACCGGCACGTGCCCCCAGGCAGGAGGCTCTCGGTCAAGAGCAGTCCAAATCATCTGCTGTTTTGGCGTATTTGGTAAGTGTTCCTCCGCACGGATCACATTGGTGATACCCATCGACATGTCGTCGACGACGTTCGCAAGGTTGAACACCGGCGTCCCATTGCTCCGCACCAGCACAAAATCTTCAATCACCGAGTGGTCAAATTCGACATCACCGCGAACTTGATCTCGAACAATCGTGCTGCCTTTGGGAACCTTGAAGCGAAGTACCCGGCCCGGCCCAGGTTCGAGCCCAAGGTCCCGGGACCATCCGTTGTAACCGGTTACCCCTTCTGCCTTCGCCCGCTGTGCAATATCATCTGGCGACATTTCGCAGTAGTACGCGTAACCATTCTCAAACAGCCGATCCGCCGCACGTAAGTGTTCATCGGCATAGGAGCTCTGGAAGTACGGACCCTCAAAAGTTGGGCTCGAGGAATCAATTCCAAGCCACTCAAGGGCCGAGAGAATCCCATCAGTCCATTCAGGTCGGTTGCGAGCCTCATCGGTGTCTTCAATACGGAGAACAAATGTGCCACCAGTTGACGTAGCAAGCGCCCAATTAAACAACGCAGTCCGAGCCCCACCAACATGAAAGAACCCAGTCGGAGATGGAGCGAATCGAAAGCGTGGCCCTGAAGAATTCATTACTTCAAGACGCTACCGGCACGGTGTTGCTCCATCGCCTCACCCGATTACCATCGAGGGTATGGCCGCTCTAGCTTCCCATGAAGACCACCGCTCAGTATCTGGCGGACTGGCTCGAGCTTCAGTTTTTGGCATCAACGACGGCCTTGTCTCAAATGTCTCTTTGATTCTCGGATTCGCAGCAAGCGGTGTCGACTCGACCATCGTGCGACTTGCCGGGCTTGCAGGAGCCGTGGCAGGCGCCATTTCGATGGCCGCCGGCGAATGGGTGAGCATCTCTGCGCAAAACGATCTCGTGCGGCGCGAACTTGACATTGAATTGCGCGAGCTTCAACACAACACCGAGCATGAAACTGCCGAGCTTGCCGCGATTTACGAGGGTCACGGAATGGAACCCAGTAGTGCTGCCCAAGCTGCAGCAGAGGTGATGCGATCCCCGTCGGACGCTCTGGCAGTGCACGCCCGGGAAGAATTTGGCGTGGACCCGGGCTCATTGCCATCCGCACTCCAAGCGGCGGTGCTTTCCTTGGTCTCGTTTATCGTCGGTGCCTTACTGCCCCTCATTCCTTGGTTCATTGGGTCAGGAACTGCCGCAACCATCTCGTCGCTTGCCATTGGCACCACCGCAGCCGGCATTGTCGGTGCCGTGGTTGGAAAATTTGCCGAACGTCCTCTCGCATGGGCCGCGATCCGCCAAGTCCTCATCGTGCTCGTCGCCTGCGGTGCGACCTACCTCATCGGCCAGATATTTGGCATCACGCTGAGCTAACCAAAAGCCAAATCTCCTCGCTCAGTCACTTCGCGACGCAACCAACATGGTGAGATGTATCTGTGACGCAACTCAATGTGCTTGGAACCGAGCTAGAAGAATGTTCGATTGACCCCCTGACCGGGTATCGGCGAACCGGATGCTGTGACAACTTTGGTGACGACCCTGGGATGCATGTCATTTGTTGCGTTGTGACCGATGACTTTCTTGCATTCTCAGCAAGTTGCGGGAATGACCTGTCAACCCCAATGCCAATGTACGGATTTCCAGGGCTTCGCTCCGGTGACCGCTGGTGCGTATGTGCCTCTCGATGGGTCGAGGCCTATGAAGCTGGACACGCCTGCCAGATTGTTCTCGCCGCAACACATATGTCAGCTCTCGAGTACGTCGATCTTGACGTCTTGAAAGCTCACGCCGCCGATCCCGTATAGCGGCTACGAAAAGATCACTGCCGGGTTCAAAATTCCATCCGGATCACAGACCGACTTCAGTCCTCGCATCAGTTGTAGTTCTGCTGTTGAACGTTGCAACGGCAGATACTTTGCCTTTGCGGTTCCGACTCCGTGTTCAGCGCTAATGGACCCGTTCATTGAGATCACTAACTCGTAGATCGACCTGTCAAGGAAGTCATCTCCAGTGAGTCCGGTGATGTTCACATGAAGGTTGCCATCACCGACATGGCCGAACATCCAGGTAGACGCCTCGGGAGCGCTCGCAGCGATGTGATGCTGAACCGCCTTCGTGAACTCTGCCAGCCGGTCATGGGGAAGAGTGACGTCGAACTTGTGCGGCACCCCGACACGATTGATCGCCGTGGTGTGATCGTCGCGCAACCGCCATAGCAATTGACGCTGACGCTCATCGGCAGCGAGGGCGGTATCGGCAACACCTGCTAACTCAGAAACATGTTGAACAAAATCGTCAAGGGCATCGTCATCTGAAGCTGATTCGACAAGCAAGAACACTGGGAAACCGAGGTCAAGTGGGGGGCTGAGTTCAAACTCATCGCAGACGAGTTGAACCCCCTGTGACAGCATTAACTCGGCGGCTTCAAGGCCGGGGAGAGCAATTCTGAGTCGAGCAGTTGCCTCAACTGCAGCCTCGATGGTGTCAAATGCGAGTAGTGCAGTGTGACGAAACGCTTGTTGAGGAATGAGTCGAAGGCGAGCTTTTGTGATTACTCCGAGTGTTCCTTCTGAACCGCACATCATGTCAGGAATTGAATACCCAGTGTTGTTCTTCACGAGGCCTGACATGAGATCAATGACCTCGCCGGTTCCTAGGACAACCTCAATTCCGATGAGTTGTGAGCGGGTCATTCCGTGCCGGAGCACGTTCAGGCCACCAGCATTCGTCGCAATTGTTCCCCCGACGGTCGCTGACCCGCGCCCCCCAAAGTCAACGCCGTAACGGAGTCCGCTCGCTGCAGCTGCGGTCTGCAGTTGCTCGATAGTGACGCCGGCTTCCGCTGTCACCTGCAGAGCGAGCTCGTCGACCTCACCAATCGAAGTGAGCCGCTGCAGGCTCAGCACGATCTCTCCGTTCAGCGGAACGCTGCCACCGACCATTCCGGTATTTCCTCCCTGAGGAACCACGGCAATTGCGTGCTCGCGGCAGATGTGGATTACCCCAGCAACCTCACTCGTTGTGCCCGGGCGAACCACGGCCGGCGTCGAACCGACATAGCGGCCCGTCCAATCGACAACAAAACCAGCCGTGTCATCACCGGCTACGACATGTTGGTCTCCAATGAGTTGCCGAATGGCGCTCAGGGCAACATCAATAGCCATTGACATTACGAACCAGCAAAATTAGCCAAGGGCTTTCAAAAGTTGAGTGGGAGTGTCTTTTGGGCTGATCTTCGGCCAGGCGCGTTCGACTCTTCCTTTTTCATCGATAAGAAATGATGAGCGTTGCACTCCCATGTACTTGCGCCCATACATCGACTTTTCCACCCACACACCAAACTCCTCAGCCACGGCATGGTCCTCATCTGACAGGAGCGTGAACCCAAGCGAGTACTTGTCATCAAATTTTTTCAGTTTCGCTGGCGCATCGGGACTGATACCAATGATGACGGTTTCCCCAATGTCACCGGCAATATCTCGAAGCCCGCACGACTGTGTGGTGCACCCTGGGGTGTCGGCCTTTGGGTAGAAGTAGATGAGAACCTTGCGTCCCTTCAACGACGAGAGCGCAACACTTTCACCGTTCTGATCTAACAGTTTGATCTTCGGCGCAGATGTTCCTTCTTCAATCATGGCTTCACGTTAGACGGCCAGGTTGTCGATGTCTCAGGCGTGGTCAGCCTCGAATGCTGATGCCCCCGACAGGACCTTCCATTGCGCTGGGTACAGCAGCGAAATTTGTTCTGGTGTTGCCCGCAAGGTTGTCTCGGGCACAGCGTCAACAATGGTTCTCGCCGCGCCGTAATGATGGCCAAGGTTGCGAACGCCTGAGAACACGCGCGAGCGAATTGCGACGAGTTCGACCGGAGGGTCGGTATCAAACCATCCCCAGATGGTGAGAGCAATCGTGAGGTCATGAATGACAGGTGCTCTACTCATCATCGATGCTCGACGGAGGGCGATTCCGATGCTGCCGTTAACTGCATCATCGATGTGCTCGCCGGTCTGTGTGCAGATGCGTGGTCGAAGATGATGAGCAATTTTAAGAATGAAACCTTGGTCAGGTCCTGGGTAGCCAAGAGTGGGGCCCGTTGGTTGAAGGCCATCAATCTCTGCCAGCCGATCGGTCGTCCAAGCGTCTGGAACTACATCGGGTGATAGGTAATGCGGATCGCTACCGCGACGAGATGGGGCGAAACGTGGGGCAGCCATGACAATGTTCTAGCCGCGGAGCAGGCCGTACACGATGCTTTCAGACAGAGCGCGCCAGGAAGCCTCAATAATGTTCGGACTCACTCCAATGGTCGTCCAATCGGTTCGGCCATCTGTGGCGCTGATGAGTACCCGAGTGACTGCCCCTGTGGCTTCTCCTCCATCGAGGATTCGCACCTTGTAATCGGTGAGATGGACCTGCTCAAGTTGTGGGTACGCACCGCTCACAGCCCGACGAAGGGCGGTATCAATCGCATTGACCGGACCGTTTCCTTCAGCCGTGTGAACATGGCGTTCGCCCTGCACCCACACCTTTACCGTAGCCTCAGTATTGAACGGCCCATCGGCTGATTCGTCCGTGATGACTCGCATCGATTCAACCTCGAAGTAATCCTGTTCCCAGCCAGTTGCACGCCTCATCAACAACTCGAGAGAGGCGTCAGCTGCCTCGAACTGGTACCCCTCATGCTCGAGGCGCTTCAGGTCGTCGATCACATTATTAATCGAAGGCCCATCGAGGTCAATGCCGAGTTGTTCAGCCTTGATTTGGATGGTGGCTCGACCGGCCATTTCTGAAACGACAAATCGCGTACCATTACCAACCTGCTCGGGATCGACATGCTCGTAGGCATCCCTTGCTCGCACGATTGCGCTGACGTGCAGGCCTGCTTTGTGGGCGAATGCAGAACTGCCGACATAGGGGGCTTGAGGATTGACCGCTCGATTCAATGTCTCCGCAATGCGGTGTGAAACCGGCGTGAGTCGCACGAGTCGATCTTCTGGAAGGCAGTCGAAGTTTTGCTTCAACTGAAGGTTCGGAATGATCGTTGTAAGGTTCGCGTTTCCGGTTCGTTCACCGAGGCCATTCAGCGTTCCCTGAACGTGTCCGGCTCCGGCAAGAACCGCAGCCATCGAGTTCGCCACTGCGCATCCGGTGTCGTCATGACAGTGAATTCCTATCGTTGCGTCGGTGCCGATGTGCGCATACACCTGGCTGACGATGTCCTGCACTTCATGAGGAAGTGACCCACCGTTGGTGTCGCAGAGCACCACGTGAGTAGCACCTTTAACGATGGCGGCCTCAAGTGCTCGGAATGCGAATTCTGGATTGTGCTTAAACCCGTCGAAGAAGTGCTCCATATCGACAAGAACACGGCGGTCGTTGCCGACGAGATACTCGACCGAATCAGAAATCATTGCAGCTCCCTCGTCAAGGGTTGTCTGCAGGGCTTCGGTTACGTGGTAATCCCAACTCTTTGCGACGATGCAAACCGCTGAGGTTCCAGCTTCGAGAAGGTTGCGCAATGTGGGGTCGTCGTCAACCTTGCCGAGCGGACGACGAGTTGAACCAAACGCCACGAACGTGCTCGTCGAGAGGTTCAGTTCCTTGGCGGCACGTCGAAAGAACTCAATATCTTTCGGGTTTGCTCCGGGCCAACCTCCCTCGATGAAATGCACCCCCAGCGAGTCGAGTTGTTCTGCAATCGCCAGCTTGTCATCGACCGTTGCGGTGACGCCCTCGACTTGCAAGCCATCGCGCAGTGTGGTGTCGAAGATCTCGATGCTGCGTCGTTCGGTTGTCGTTGGAGTGCTCATTGGAGATGTCCTCTTCTGATTGTTGATGTCAGTATCGGCCTGAAAACTGAAAATGCCGCCCTAGGGCGGCAAAACGAGCACACGAGATCGTGTGCTCTAACGAATAATAATTGCTGGGACGAAATGACGTGTCATCACTCTCTATTCAATACGGCCCGACGACAAACGTCAACTCGCGGCCATGGGAGCCACTCACCCCAAGGAACTCCCCCTCTGTGGATAACTAGTGGATATCTAGCTGCAACTTGTTGAAACACCTTGAAATCCCGTGGATAACTGCCCAAACCACAAGGAATGCCGAGACCGAAATCCGACATCGAGATCAAGGAGAATTCTCTCCAACACGCGTTACGTGTAGATGCCAATTACTCTCTCCCTATGGCAGAAGAACAGCCGAACAGAGATGAACTTCTCTCCCCCGGGATGAGAGAACAGCTTGAACTGGGGTACGTCTTCGGTGGGCTTTCGACATTTGCACAGCAACCTTTCGTTCCCGACCTCGAGGATCTCGACCGATGGAAGCCTGACGCTGCAATCGTTGGCGCCCCATTTGACATCGGCACCACCAATCGACCAGGGGCTCGATTCGGTCCGCGATCGATTCGCACCTCTGCCTATGAATCAGGCACCTACCACATCGATCTCGACCTCGAAATTTTTGACCATCTCACCGTCGTTGATGTTGGTGATGCTCATTGCCCCCATGGTGACCCTGAACGCAGCTTGGCCAACATCCGGCACCGAGTTCACGAGATCGCACGACGCGGGATTGTTCCCATCACTCTCGGCGGTGACCACACCATCACATGGCCGGCCGCAACCGCTGTCGCTGACGTGTACGGCTATGGCAATGTCGGAATCGTCCACTTCGATGCCCACGCCGATACGGCGGATGTGATCGATGGAAACCTTGCAAGCCACGGAACGCCGATGCGGCGTTTGATCGAATCAGGTGCAATCCCAGGGGACCGATTTGTTCAGGTCGGTCTACGCGGGTACTGGCCGCCAGCAGACGCCTTTGCATGGATGCGTGAGCAGGGGATGGTGTGGCACACCATGCAAGAAATCTGGGATCGCGGATTCAAGGCAGTGATGGATGACGCTGTCAAAGAAGCGCTCTCATCTGCCGACTACCTCTACATCTCGGTTGACGTTGACAGCCTCGACCCATCGTTCGCACCAGGAACCGGGACTCCAGAGCCAGGTGGAATTGCAACGAGTGACATTCTTCGAATCGTTCGGCAACTCGCCCGGGAACACAACGTTGTCGGAATGGACGTCGTTGAAGTCGCGCCGGCGTATGACGTGAGCGAACTCACCGTAAACGTTGCGCACCGACTGGTGCTGGAAACTCTTGGCGGAATTGCCGCTCGTCGTCGCGACCAGGCATCGTAAGTTCTGAAGCCAATCCGCCGCATAGGAGTCACCTAGTGTCGGCATCTATGACTGAACGCCGACCCTTCTTCATCGACACCGACACTGCGAGCGACGATGCCGTTGCTCTTGTCATGGCGTTTGCCCGTGACGACATCAACATCGTCGGAGTGAGTGTGGTCGCCGGCAATGTCCCGCTTGCATCAGCCCTCCAAAATGCGCTCTACACGCGGGAGATCTGTGGCCGCGAGGATGTTCCGGTCTATGCCGGAGCCGATCGTCCTCTGATGTATGAGCTCGGCACTGCACAGCATGTTCACGGAAACGACGGAATGGGCGATATCGGGCTTCCTTTGACCGGTCGAACACCAAGCGCAGCGCACGGCGTCGACGCGCTTCTACAAGCGTCACACGATTACGCGGGAGAACTTACACTCGTAACACTTGGCCCGCTCACCAACATCGCTCTCGCGGTCCATCGTGACCCAACGATTGCTGACCGTATTTCTCGAGTCGTGATAATGGGGGCGGCCGCAGACCACGTTGGCAATGTGAATCCTGTTGCGGAATTCAATATGTGGGTCGACCCGCACGCCGTTCAGATCGTGCTTGATTCAGGGTTGCCGCTTGAATTTGTCGGCTGGGATATTTCTCGACGAGATGCAGTCATCGTTCCGGATGAGGCCCAGCGCCTTCGGGCAATCGGCACGCCTCGCGCTGAATTCACTATCGACATTCAGCGGATCGTGGCTGAGTTCTGCGCGAACGACACGAAGCTTGCAGGTTTCGATATGCCTGACCCGATCACCATGGCGTATGCGATCGACCCGTCGGTAGCAACCGAGACTCGTCGCCTCAACCTTGTCACTGAGTGTGGTGACGGCCCCACTCGGGGCATGGTGGTCATGGATCTGCTGGGATTCACTGGAAGAGAACCGAACGCTCTCGTCGTCATGCACGCCGACCACGCAAAGTTCATCTCTCAACTTGAAGCGGCGATTTCGTAGCGTCGAATAATGCAGCCGGTCTGGCAGATGAAGTTGTCAGCCGACGAGTTCGCACCAGTGGCGATAGCGGTCGATCTTGCCGCGAACTGCGTCACCGTAAGCTTCCGCAATTGCGCGAGTCATCGGTCCGGGACACGGTATCTCGCGATCGTCCACTGAATTGACCGACGACACTTCGGCAGCTGTGCCCACCACAAATGCCTCCTCGGCGATGTACAGATCGCTGCGAGCAAGGTTGTCAGTGCGCGCCTCAAACCCGAGATCAGACGCAATCGTCATGACCGTGCTTTGCGTGATGCCCTCAAGAGCACCGGCGGAGAGCGGAGGTGTCAGTAATTTACCGTGGCGGGCCACAAATAGGTTCTCACCGGAACACTCAGCAACCAATCCGTTCGGCGCAAGCATGACAGCCTCGTCGTAACCAGCGTTTAGCGCTTCGACCTTCGCAAGCGACGAGTTCACGTAGTTTCCAGTCGTTTTCGCAGCCGGGGGCATCGTGTTGTGATCGTGACGAGTCCACGAAGAGGTCTTCAGCCGCACGCCCTTTTCAACAGCGTCATCACCGAGGTACGCGCCCCATGGCCAACAGGCAATTGCAACCTCAACTTTGCAAGGCAGTGTGTTGAGGCCCATCTCTCCGTACCCGTAGTAGGCAATTGGACGTATGTAACACGAGTCAAGACCGGTCGACGCAACTGTCTCTTTCGTCGCCGCGGTGAGCTCATCAACCGAATACGGCATCGGCATTCCAAGAATCTTCGCTGAGTTGTGGAGTCGTTCAATGTGCTCGGTCAGACGAAACACTGCCGGGCCGTCGGCGGTTGCGTACGCGCGAATACCCTCGAATACGCCCATCCCGTAGTGCAACGTGTGGGTGAGAATGTGAACGTTGGCATCTGCCCAGTCGACAAGCGAGCCGTTCATCCAGATTTTTGGTGTTGAGGTAATCGGCATGTGAACAGTCTTTCAGACGTAATCGGGGTTGTTCAGCGCTTCATTCACGAAGAAACGCGTGAGGCGATCATGTCACCGATCGCAACTGTTCCTTCAGTCGGAACCTCAGCACACGCGGCCTCAATACGGCGCGCAGCATCAGATTCGCCAAGAAAGTCGAGCATCAAGGCCGCTGACAGAATCGCGGCCGTCGGGTTCGCAACTCCGGTTCCTGCAATGTCTGGAGCTGAGCCGTGAACTGGTTCAAACATCGAAGGTCCCGACCGGCTCGGGTTGAGATTCGCAGATGAGGCAAGCCCAATTCCACCGGACACGGCACCGCCAAGATCGGTGAGGATGTCACCAAACAGGTTGTCGGTCACGACGACGTCGTAGCGATGCGGGTCTTGCACAAAATAAATACAGGCCGCGTCAACGTGGTTGTACGAAGTCTCAATCTGCGGATACTCAGCGGCAACCGAGTTGAACGTGCGCTCCCAGAGATCACCCGAGAACGTCAGCACGTTGGTTTTGTGAACAAGAGTGACGTGTTTGCGTTCGCGCTGCAATGCAAGTTCGAATGCATACCGCACACAACGCTCGACACCCATTCTCGAGTTCACAGACCCTTGTGTGGCGACCTCATTCGGCGTTCCTTTGCGAAGCACGCCACCCTCTCCGACGTATGGCCCTTCAGTGTTTTCGCGAATCACCACGAAATCGTGCGGGCGACTATGGCCCGGCGCAGTGCCCACAAACGGACGCTGGTTCACGTAAAGATCAAGTTCAAATCGCATTTTCAGCAACAGTCCGCGCTCGATCACCCCGGGAGCAACACGAGGATCCCCGACGGCGCCGAGCAGAATTGCATCAAAGTCGCGAAGTTGGTTAAGGGTTTCATCCGACAGAATTTCTCCGTCGTTGAGATAGCGGGCACCACCGAGATCAAAATCTGCTGTTTCAAGCTCTACCCCAGAGGCTCGAACGACCTTCAGCGCCTCAGCAGTGACCTCTGGGCCAATGCCATCTCCCCCTACAACTGCAATGTGATAAGCCATACCGGAAGGTTACGCCAACATCAATCAGTCGCGTACGGGAAATGAGACTTCTCGTCTCCGATATCGTAGAGATATGAGCGAGCAACTCTCACGAGATGCCTACGAGCGCCTGAAGGCTGAGTATGAGGATCTTTCGACGCGCGGGCGAATCGAAGTCGCGGAGGAGATTGAACTTGCCCGGGCCGAAGGCGACCTAAAGGAAAATGCGGGCTACCACGCAGCCAAAGACAGGCAAGGCCACATGGAAGGCCGAATCAGGCAACTCGAATATCTTCTCGAACATGCAGTCGTCGTCGAGGGAAGCCGGCCGGTCTTCACGATGATCTACGAGGGTGATGATGTCGACATGGCGGAACGATTCGTCATCGGCAGCCAAGAAGAACGTGACGGCCTTCCCGCCGATATCACGATCGTGGGCCCCGGCTCCCCACTTGGCGATGCCCTTGCTGGAACCTCCTCGCCTGGCCTACTGGAATACGAAGGGCCAAACGGAGTGTTGAAAGTAGAGATCCTCTCGATCGATGATCTCTAACACCCACGGGCGGTACCACGCGTGACGACAATTGATAATGGGCATGAAGCGGAAGCACCAGCGCCTCCCCTTCCTCCTACCCGAACGGTCGTTGTTGAGGATCTCGGAGAACTCGCCATTCGTCACGTTCAAGGACCAAAGAACGCTCCTACCATCGTGCTTCTTCACGGTTGGACTGCCACCGCCGACATCAATTACTTCTCCGCCTTTGAGGCTCTGTCGCAATACTTCTCCATCATTTCCTTCGATCAACGTGGCCATGGAACTGGTTTCCGGACGAGGAAGTCATTTCGCCTCGAAGATTGTGCAGACGATGTCATTCGCGTCGCAGACGCTCTTGAAGTTCAAGACCTCATCGGTGTTGGGTACTCGATGGGAGGGACAATTGCACAACTGCTATGGAAACAGCATCCTCAAAGAGTTCGAGGGCTCGTTCTTTGCGCAACTGCTCCCTACTTCTCTGAACGTCGCGAAGAACGGCTGAGTTTTATGGGTCTTAACGGCCTTGCGACGCTTGCAAGGTTGACACCAGGCCAAGCTCGAGATTGGCTCAGTGAGCAGTTCTACCTTCAACGCAAGTCAGAAAGTTGGGGGCCGTGGGCGATTGCGCAAGCCGCCCAACACGATTGGCGCTTAGTTCTCGAGGCAGGCCACGCTGTCGGACAATTCTCATCGCTTGACTGGGCACACACAATCGACGTACCAACATCGATCATCGTCACGCTCGATGACCCTGTCGTCCCGAAATCACGTCAGGTGAAGTTGTTCGATCTCATCCCAGATGCCGACGTGTTTCGAGTGAGAGGCGAACACGACGCCATCGTTGCCCAGGCGGACCGTTTTGTTCCCACCTTGATTCGCGCGATCGACAGCGTTTCCAGACGCACCAGCGCGGCGTTATGAGCCGGCTCAAAGGGCCGTCGAGCACCAACTGGATGGGCCGCTCTGCCCGGGTCGCTCGACTCGGTGCACGGGTCGGCGCAACGCACATCGGTACAGCTGCACGAAAAGTCTTTGCCGATGCCGACAGGCGCTCAGAACTCGATACTCGAAAGCAGATTGCAACCGCCCAACACGTCACCGAAGAACTCGGACAGATGAAGGGCGCCCTCATGAAGCTTGGCCAAATGGCTTCTTACCTCGACGACGCCTTACCAGAACCCCTTCGCGCCGCCTTAGCCACACTGCAGAACAACGCTCCGCCGATGAGCGCTGAACTCGCCAGCGAAGTCATCACTGAAGAACTCGGGTCACGACCGGCGGAGTTATTTGTTGAGTGGGACCCAACACCGATCGCCGCTGCATCAATCGGGCAAGTTCACCGAGCAATCATCCTTGATAGGACAACAGGCACCGAACGAGCCGTCGCAGTCAAAGTGCAGTACCCGGGCGTGGATACCGCAATCGCATCAGATTTAAAAAATGCAAACATTCTCGGCACCATCTTGAAACAAGGTTTCGGTGGCCTCGATCCAACAGAGATGATGGAAGAGATCAAGGAACGGCTCACCGAAGAGCTCGATTACACGCGCGAAGCGCAGAATCAACAGCGGTTCGCTGACTTTTATCGCGGACATCCCACTATCTCGGTTCCAGAAGTCGTACCCGAGTTTTGCTCGGGCAGAGTCCTCACCACCGAACTCGTGAGCGGCCACACGTGGTCTGACGTGCTCACGTGGGACCAACACGAACGCGATGCGATTGCCGAAACCATGTTCCGATTTGTATTCCGGAGCCTCTACACGATGCGTTCGTTCAATGGCGATCCGCATCCCGGGAACTACCTCTTCCACCGTGGAGGCAAGGTCACCTTTCTCGACTTCGGTCTGGTCAAAGATTTTTCTGCTGACGAGATGACCACATTCGAAACCATGGTGCGGCTCGCTGCAGTTGACCATGACATTCCAGGATTCCGATCATTGCTGGAGACTGCCGGAATGCTGAAGGCAGACGCACCAGTGGATACTGCCGATGTCGGAACCTATTTCTCTAGGTTCTATGAACCTGTTGCCACCCAACGCGAAATCACTTGGACGCCCGAGTATGCGTCAGGGATTGTTCGCCACACTTTCGATCGAAGCAGCCCCATCTCGCAATATGCGACTGTTCCACGTGCATTCGTCTTCATCCAGCGGATCAACCTTGGCCTCTACGCCCTGCTTGGAGACCTCAATGCCACCGGTAACTACCGGCAAATCGCTGAGGAGTTGTGGCCATTCATACAGTCACCGCCAAGTACGGCACTGGGTGAGGCTGAGGCTGAATGGCTAAAAACACGGGTCTCGGGAACAAAGTCGTAACGACCGGCGGTACGGTCGAATACATGGCCCCGTCGATTCGCACCACACTCGTTGCGTCAATCGCCACACTTGTGCTTGTTAGTTGCGGTGGCGATCCCACTCAAGAATTAGCTGAGAATGCCGATGTAACTGACGTCTCGCTTGAGCCGCTGAGCAACACCTCAACGACCGAAGCGGTGCAACTCGATCGACCTTTGCTAGCCGCCCCCTCTGCAATCCCTACCGAACTCATCATCACCGACATAGTCGAAGGAACCGGCCGCGCTGTCTCTGAAGGCGACACGGTCTGGGTCGATTACACCGGAGTGCGCTCGGCTGATGGACTCGAGTTCGACAACAGCTATCAACGCGGCGAACCCATTGCATTCACTGTCGGAATCGGATCGGTCATTGATGGATGGGACACCGGCCTCATCGGAGCAAAAGCCGGTGGCCAACGTCGTCTTGATATCCCCGCTGACATGGCGTACGGCGACAATCCGCCTGGGGGCGTCATCGAAGCCGGTGATGCCCTGACCTTCATGCTTGAGATTCGTGCGGTCGTCGCCACGTCAACTTCCGACGATATTCCCGAGATCGATACCGCTGCGTATCCCCCAACAGAAGACTTAGAACTCACTGATCTCTCGATTGGCGAGGGAGCCGTCGTTCAGGTCGGAGATAGCGCAATCCTGCACCTGCTCATCGGCAATGCCGATTCCGGTGACATTCTGTTTGAAACATGGTCAGAGGGGCAGCCAACCCTCATCCAGGTTGTCGAGGGGTATTCGATTCCAGGGCTCTACGAGGGACTTCAGGGTATGGCAGTTGGCGGGACCAGGGCAATGTCGGTACCTGCTGAGCTGGCATTCGGTGATGAAGGCATCCCCGATCTTGGCCTCGCCGGTGGCACGCCAATTCTTCTCGTTGTAGAACTCGTTGGCACCTACTAGCCCGACCACCTCACGGCTCGCGCCGGTATCCGGATAGATTTGACACGTCAACACGAGCGCGCGCCAACCGCTCAGTGATCAGAACGACAGAACGGAACCGACAAACATGACGACCGAACGACCGATGACACTGCCTGAGAAGATCTGGCATCGTCACCTCGTGACATCCACACCTGGCGAGGCCGACCTTCTTTATATCGACCTTCATCTCATCCATGAGGTGACAAGCCCCCAGGCATTCGATGGCCTCCGGATGAGTGGACGCACGGTGCGCCGCCCGGAACTCACGGTCGCCACCGAGGACCACAACGTTCCGACGGAGAATATCGATCAGCCGATTGCTGATCCGATTTCTGCGAAGCAGGTCGAGACACTTCGAGTCAACACGAAAGAATTTGGGATCGTCAATTACCCAATGGGCAATTCCGACCAAGGAATTGTTCATGTGATCAGTCCAGAGCAGGGCCGCACCCTTCCTGGAACAACAATCGTGTGCGGCGACAGCCACACCGCAACCCACGGCGCGTTTGGCGCTCTCGCATTCGGAATTGGAACCAGCGAAGTTGAGCATGTGCTCGCAACCCAAACCCTGCCGCAAAGCCGTCCGAAATGGATGTCCGTCAGCGTTGAGGGCGAACTCCAACCGGGTGTAACGGCCAAAGATGTCGTTCTGGCCATCATTGGGGTCGTCGGCACCGGCGGCGGAATCGGCCATGTCATCGAATATCGGGGCTCCGCAATCACATCCCTGTCGATGGAAGGCCGAATGACTGTCTGCAACATGTCGATCGAAGCTGGTGCCAAGGCAGGACTCATCGCTCCCGACGAGACCACCTTCGACTATCTCAAAGGGCGTGATCATGCTCCAACCGGCGTCGACTGGGAGGCTGCGGTAGCTGACTGGGCAACCCTCGCATCCGATGAAGGTGCCACATGGGACAAAGAAGTGGTCATCGACGCAGCATCGATTCGACCGCAGGTCACGTGGGGTACGAATCCGGCACAGGTGATGTCAATTGATGGCAATGTCCCATCTCCCGACGATTTCACTGACCCAACCACCCAAGAAACTGTTCGCCGTGCGCTCGACTACATGGGCCTTGAGCCCGGAACTGCGATGCGCGACGTTCCCGTCGACACCGTGTTCATCGGATCCTGTACCAACAGCCGAATTGAAGACCTTCGAGCGGCCGCTGCGGTACTAGAGGGCAGGACCGTGACGGTCCCCCGAGTAATGGTCGTGCCGGGCTCGCATCGGGTGAAGGCACAAGCCGAGGCCGAAGGACTTCACCAGGTCTTCACCGCTGCCGGGGCAGATTGGCGTGAACCAGGTTGTTCAATGTGCCTCGCAATGAACCCGGACAAACTTGCGCCGGGTGAGCGATCAGCAAGCACATCAAATCGAAACTTCGAGGGTCGCCAAGGGCGCGGTGGCCGCACACACCTCGTATCCCCTGGTGTCGCCGCAGCAACTGCTGTTGCGGGCCGATTTGCCCTTCCGGAGGACCTCTCATGAAAGCCGTTCGCGTCATCACCGGAACCGGCGTTCCACTTCGCCGAAGCGACGTTGACACCGACCAGATCATTCCTGCTGAATGGTTGAAGAGGGTTGAGCGCACAGGTTTCGAGAAAGGACTCTTCTCGACTTGGCGTGACGATCCGTCGTTCGTATTAAACGATGAACGCTTCGCTGGCGCCAACATCCTTGTTGCAGGACCGTCGTTCGGAGTTGGTTCAAGCCGAGAGCACGCCGTTTGGGCAATCCAACAGGCTGGTTTCGAGGCGGTGATCGCTCCAAGTTTCTCAGACATCTTCAGAAATAACTGCACAAAGAATGGACTCGTCCCGGCCGTTTTACCGCTTGCTGAAGTCGAAGCAATTTGGGCAGCCATTGATGCGAATCCGTCCACCTCAATCGTGGTCGACATGGAGCAGCTCGTTGTCGAAGTACCTGCTGCTGGAATTTCGTCCGAATTCCCGATGGACCGGCCAACTCAGCATCGATTCCTCGAAGGGCTCGATGACATTGGCATCACTCTTGGTCATGCTGAAGCGATCGACTCGTACGAGGCGCAACGCCCGGCTTGGCTAAAGGCCTAACACGTTAAGGCGCCGTCAACGGAGTATCCCTCGATGCTCACGCCAGAAAAAACGAGACCGGTTGGCATTTCTGAGACAGAAAGAGCCTCGATGACAACGGATTGCTCGACGATCTTAAATTCTCCAGCCCAAGAGCCCGTCGATGGAGTAAAGGTCAGCGCTACTCCTGTCAGCCCTCCCACAGGCTGATCCGCATTCTCCACAAACCATCGGTCAGATGTTCCGTCAACAGTCGTGAGACACATCTGCTCCGATGAAGTTCTCAATCCGAGCCTTCGAACCAGTCGACCACCAACACCGTCAGACTTTGCCAATCGAACAGATAGTTCAGTATCGACGTCGACCGTCATCATTGTTTCATCGATGCTTGAAACGCATTCAAACTCTCCAGAAACTGTGTGACCCTGATGATCATTACCGACAAACGATCCAGAGGCCCGGTCGTCGTCAACATAGACGGTGACGTCTGCCTCAACAGAGGCGATATTCGAGGAGTGGTAATGAAGTTGACCATCGATCGCTGTGAATCCATCCGAAATTGGAGCTGCCGAGTTC